>Scrappy_p2__coassemble_585_pt1 | contig 48845 bp, 41 predicted proteins | sample Scrappy_p2__metabat2_low_PE_009 | metagenome-assembled genome bin Scrappy_p2
CAAAAGCAAAAAGAGGGATGCGAAAAAACTCAATCGAGTTTTTTCACAGCCCCTTATCACTTGATTTTTATTTATTTTTTAAAGAAATCCGGAATCTTAATTGATTGCTCTTTTACTGTTCCGGATGGAGTTCTCGGTTGCTGCAGTGTAGGGATTGTACCGCCTGTTGTTCTTGTAGCAGTTGTTCTTCCTGCTGTTCTGCTCTCCAAATCAGCACTTCTGCTCACCATATCTCCGGATGGAAGAATAGATCCTACCTTCTGCTGACCTTCCAATCTTGCTTTCAACTTTGAAGAACTTCCACCTACATTATGCAGACCTGTTGCAATAACTGTAATGGTTGCTTCATCAGACTTATTGTCATCATATGTAGCACCAAAAATAATATTTGCATTTTCGCCTGCAAGTTCCTGAACATACTCTGCTGCATCAGATGCATCCATAAGTGTAATATCACCGGATACATTGATAATAACATGAGATGCACCCTGAATGGTTGTCTCAAGCAACGGACTTGCTACAGCCTGTTTTACAGCTTCCAGAGCCTTATCATCGCCACGTCCTTCACCAATACCAATATGTGCAATTCCTTTGTCCTTCATAACAGTCTGAACATCTGCGAAGTCCAGGTTGATCAAAGATGGTACGTTGATCAAATCTGTAATACCCTGGATACCTTGCTGCAGTACTTCGTCTGCCTTTTTCAAAGCCTCCGGCATTGTTGTTCTTCGATCCACAACTTCCAACAACTTATCATTCGGAATTACAATCAATGTATCTACATTTTCTTTTAACTTGTCAATACCTGCAAGTGCATTCTGCATACGTGTTCTGGATTCAAAACGGAACGGTTTTGTTACAACACCAACTGTTAATGCACCCATTTCTTTTGCGATTCGTGCTACTACCGGAGTTGCACCTGTACCGGTACCACCACCCATACCACAAGTAACAAATACCATGTCTGCGCCTTTGATTGCGGCAGAAATCTCTTCTGCACTTTCTTCAGCAGCCTTTTCTCCTACTTCCGGCTGAGCTCCGGCACCCAGTCCCTTTGTAAGTTTTTCACCGATCTGCATCAGTGTCGGTGCCTTACACAGCTGTAACGCCTGCTTATCTGTATTAATTGCGATAAATTCTACACCTGCAATCTGCTCATCAATCATTCGGTTTACCGCGTTGTTACCGCCTCCACCGACTCCAATAACTATTATTCTTGCAGCTGCTTCTGATTCGTTGGTTTTAATTTCTAACAAGAGTATTTCCTCCTTTGTCATCTTATTAATTAATTTTTATACATCCCTTTTATATTGAATGATACTAATGATACACTCCAATAAGTATATAATAAAGTCTTTTTTGCAAATAATCAATAGATTTTTGTGTATTTTCCTGTTTTTTTATTCAATTCTGCATCTTTACACATTTTACCAGCTTTCCTTCCCTATCATTCTGCTGGTTCCTCTGCATCCGGCACAAACCGAATCGAAGAATCTGACGAAACAGAATTCTCTAAATGCAGCACCCCGGTTTTTCCCGGATACAATTCCTCCAGCTTTTTCAAAACCGGAACCGCCTGCGCCATCTTTTCCTCATATTCTCCCATTCCGATCTGTACACGTACCCCAGCAAAGTGAAGGGTCAAACTTCCATTCTCACAATTGATCTTCTCTGGCGTAAGCTTATATTTCTGCATCAACGCATTCACTGAACAAATCTTATCAAACACATCCTGATCTACGGCAGGAAGCACTTTTCCAAATTGAATCTTATCAGACGTCAGTGCCATTCCCTCGATATACGGAACGCCCTCAATTACCTCTGTACTCTGCAGCGATGAGACTCCACTCTCATCAAAATACAAAAAACCACCTTCATAATCTATTCTGCCACTAAAGATTTTTTCCGTTACCTGCACAGTCACTTCCCATGGGGAATCCATTTCAACCTTCGTCCGTTCAATCGCCGGCAGCTGCTCTGTGTCCTTTTTGTTATATTTCCACAGTATATATAATGTATTGGAAGAATACCGATCTGACTGAACCCATTCTTTTACTGCCTGTTCCGAAGAATACTGTGTTCCTGTTACATTAATCTTCTTTGTTTCAAATAAAATAACTACCAAATATCCTATGAGTACAAGAAGCGTAACCGCTCCCAACAGTCCCAAAATAACTTTCCAGCGGATCCTACGTTTTCTTCTTTTCCTCTTTCGTGCCATCTATGCGTCCTCCTCCACTTAGCTCATTTTACCAGATTTGATACACTTAATACAAGCCCCATTTCTAATAGAAGAAATAAAACAGAAGTTCCTCCATAACTGATAAAGGGCAGTGTAATTCCGGTATTCGGAATCGAATTTGTCACTACTGCTATATTCAAAATCACCTGAATCATCATATGGGCCATTGCTCCCGAAGCGATCAATGCTCCAAGCAAATCCTTTGCCTGCGTTGCAATCACAAAAAAACGCCAGATCAAAACTAGAAATAACAATACAATCATCCCCGCACCCACAAGTCCAAGTTCTTCACAGATAATTGAAAAAATCATATCATTTTGTGCTTCCGGAAGAAACCCCAGTTTCTGCACACTTTCTCCCAGCCCTCTTCCAAACAGACCTCCGGAACCAATGGCATACAACCCCTGCAGCGTCTGATATCCCTTTTCATAGTTCTCCGGATGCCGCCAGATGGCAAGCCGTTCCAGACGATAACTCTCCAAAGCAAGAAAAATTGCCAAAAATGCTACCGCCGCAATGGCCATCCAAATAAACTGCGCATATTTCGGACTAGAAACAAAAATCAGAACTGCTGCAATTCCCAATATAATGATTGCAGTGCTCAGATTACTGGCTCCCACTAATCCTACGATTGGAAATACCGGTATCATCACCTTTACCATCATAGAAAATTTTTGCATTTTTTTTGCGTTTTTCGTAATCAAACAAGCTAAAAACAATATAACCGCTACTTTTGCAAACTCAGAAGGCTGAAAAGAAACAGGGCCCAAAGACAGCCATCTTTTGGACCCATTGTATTCATCTCCTACAACCATAACTGCTACCGACAACAAAAGCGCTGCCAGATATCCCAGATTGGCAAACGGCACCCACTTATGATAATCAATGCTTGCCACCAGCAGCATCCCACAAATTCCAAGTGCTGTTGCAAACCCTTGCTTTTTCAAATAATAATAAGGGTCTCGGAACTTTATCTGACCATTATATGCACTTGTACTGTACAGCAAAATCAGACCAATTACCACAAGCAGCAGTACAACGATCAACATTGTATAATCATAATGTAATTTTCTTGCCGGACGCTCCAATTCAAATACACTCCTTACAATTGATTTACAAGTTCTTTGAATTTATCTCCGCGTTCTTCATAATTTTTAAACATTCCCCAACTTGCGCATGCCGGTGAAAGCAGAACTGCATCTCCTGGCTTTGCGTTTTCAACACAAATCTGTACTGCCTCTTCAAATGTATCTGCAAATACACAGGCATCAAATCCATGTTCTTTGGCTTCTGCCGCAATTTTTTCTCTCGTGGCACCGATCAGAACCAGTTTCTTCACCTTGCCGTCAAAAGCATCTATCCATTCCCCGTAAGAAGAATCCTTATCATAACCTCCGCCAATCAATAATGTAGGACGATTCATCGCCTGAATTCCTTTGATTGCCGCATCCGGATTGGTACCTTTGGAATCATTGTAATATGCAACCCCATTCTTCTCTGCAACAAATTCAATTCGATGTTCCACACCTTGAAATTCGCAGATTGTTTTTCGAATGCTGTCCATCGGCACTCCATATGCAGCTGCCATCGCAGTTGCTGCCATTACATTTTCATAATTATGCAGTCCCAAAAGCTTTAATTCTTTTATATTGCATACAACAACCGGTTCTTCATCTACATGATAAATGAGATTTCCATCTTCTAGATAAATCCCTCTTTCCAGTTTACGCCGACTGCTGAAATATAGAACCTGTGCAGCAAGATTTTCTCCAAATTGGCGTGTTACTTCATCTTCATAATTCAACACACACGTATCTTCTGCTGTCTGATTCTTTGCAATATTTTTTTTTGCATCAATGTACGCCTCCATTGTATGATGGCGGTTCAAATGATCCGGTGTAATATTTAAAATTGCACTTACCTTTGGTGCAAATGTGTGTACTGTCTCCAGCTGAAAACTGCTCATTTCGGCTACTGTCACCGAATCTTCCGGCATTGTCAAAGCAACGCTTGTATAAGGATTTCCGATATTACCAACCACAAAGGTATGCTCTCGGTCCGCTTTCATGATCTCACCAAGAAGTGCCGTGGTCGTTGTCTTCCCATTAGTACCTGTAATAGCAAGTACATCCCCTTTTCCATATACATACGCCAATTCAATCTCTCCCCAGATTGGAATCCGCTTTGTCCGCATCTTTTCTACAACCGGCAAATCTGTCGGAACACCAGGACTCATCACAACCAGAGATAACCTGTCCATAACAGTTTCAGGAAGTTCTCCAAGAATCACCTGTATACTTCCACAATCACTTGCATCCGCCTGTATTTCACTCCGGATATCCCCGCTGATCTTCTCAGCATCCAAATTCTGATTACCATCATATAAAATGACATCTGCCCCTTTCTTCATTAAAAGACGGCTTGCTGCCACACCGCTGATTCCAGAACCGAAAACCAACACCTGTTTTCCTTTTATATCCATCTTATTATACCCCCATCAATGCAATCAAACATAAAATTGCTGTGATAATAGAAAATACCGCAACAACTCTTGTTTCTGACCATCCGCATAATTCAAAATGATGATGAATCGGCGCCATTTTAAAGAATCTCTTTCCTCCGGTCTTTTTAAAATAAGTGACCTGAATAATGACGGATACAACTTCAACAAGATAAATCATCCCTACAATAATAATAAACAATGGCATCTGCATCATATATGCGGTACCTGCAACAAATCCACCCAGCGCCAAAGAGCCCGTATCCCCCATAAATACACTTGCCGGATATACATTGAACAATAAAAATCCCATCAAAGCTCCGACAACCGCACACGTAATCGGTTCAATTCCACTCTTTGTTCCTACTGCCACTACAGTAAAAAATGTTGCCACCAAAACAGTAACGCTGGATGCCAGACCGTCCAGACCATCGGTAAAATTCGTTCCGTTAACCGTTCCCAATACCGCAACAAAAAGAACCGGAATTGCAAAGATTCCAATGTCCCAGTATTTTCCATCAGAAAACGGAATCAGCATCGTAAGCGGTACTTTCGCCACTTTTACAACATAAAATGCAAAAACAGCTGTAACTACAATCTGCAGTGCCATTTTCTGCATTGGAAAGAGACCATCAGAACGTTTCATTACAACTTTCAGATAATCGTCTAAAAATCCAATCAGACCAAATCCAACTGTTAAAAACAAAACCGGGATAATCTTAGGATAGTCTTTTACATAAAACAAAGATGTTACAATAACACTTCCCAAAATCATAACACCGCCCATCGTTGGCGTTCCTGCCTTTTTCAGATGAGATTTTACGCCTTCTTCTCTCTCCGTCTGCCCCATCTTTAACTTTCTCAAAAACGGGATAACAACAGGTCCCATAATTACACTCAATACAAATGATATCAAAACCGGAATAACTACATAATTTGCCATAGATCCACCTCTTCATTCTTTTGTTAACTTATTAAGTATACCGCATCATTTCTTCTTTTTCAATCCCAAGATACGGAAGCACATTATCATAAATATCTTTTAAAACCGGTGCTGCAATCGTTCCTCCATAATAGACACCTTGTGGATCATGTATAATCACCATTCCAATCACCTGTGGCTGATCTGCAGGTGCAAAGCCAATAAACGAAGCTATATACCGGTTGGCGCTACGCGGAAGTGTCTGTGAAGTCGCTGTTTTTCCGCCAATCTGATACCCCTCAATATACGCATTTTTTCCAGATCCCTCTGAAACAACACTTTCCAAAAGCATGCGCATAGTCTCTGAAGTTTCTTCGGACACCACGTCTTTCCCCTCTTTATACGAATATGTTTCCAGCGTATTTCCTTTTTTATCTAACACCTCTACACCTAGATGGGGCGTAACACGCCGGCCTCCATTGATAATTGAACTGACTGTTGTAAGCATCTGAATTGGTGTAATTTGAAACGACTGTCCAAAGGTTATCGTAGCCAATTCCACCAGACCAATGTCCTCTTTTCGATGCATAATCGTTCCAGCCTCCCCTGGCAAATCTACATTCGTCAGATTAAGCAGCCCAAATTGCGAAAAATAATCATAAAATCGTTCTGCCCCCAGACGCAGTCCGATATCCATAAACACCGGATTACATGAATTTTGAATTCCCTGCACAAAAGTTTCACTTCCATGTCCTCCCACTTTATGGCACCGGATCTTCCTATCTTCAACAATTCGATATCCAGGACAAGAAAATGTATCTTCCAAATGAACCACCCCTTCTTCTAAACACGCCGCAGAAGTAATGATTTTAAAAGTCGATCCTGGTTCATAAGTGTCATTAATGCAGCGATTTCTCCACATCTGGTTCAGCAGCTCCTGTTTCTTTTCATCTGAGACCGACTCTTGTCCGCCCTCTTCTGCCGGAAGTTCAAAAGGGGCATTCAAATCAAATTCCGGCACGTTGACCATCGCCAGGATTTCTCCATTTTGTGGATTCATCAGCAATATCGAAACCGCCTCTGCCTGTTTTTCTTCCATCACTTTTTCCGCCGCCTGTTCACAAAAAGATTGAATATTATAATCAAGGCTTACTTTCAAAGTATTTCCCGCAACTGGTTCGATCCGATTTTCTGCAATTCCTTCCAGTTCGATTCCCCTGGCATCCGTAATCGTCAGAATTGTTCCGTTGGTTCCCTTTAGAACGTCCTCATATTTCACCTCCAGACCAATAATCCCCTGATTATCTCCGCCTGTAAATCCCAAAACCTTCGATGCTAGTTCTCCATAGGGATAGTAACGTTTAAAATCCTCATCCACCTTCACTCCTGCAAGGTTATAGTTTCGGATTTTATCTCCGATTTCTTTTTCCACATTCGTTTTCACTTTCTCCATTGAAGATACTTTTTCCACACGTTTCCGCACTGTTTCCTCCGGCAGTTCCAATTCCTCCGACAGAACCTGAATCACCTTTTCCGAATCTTCAATCTGACTGTGAATTACCGAAATTGTACAGACTGTTTTATTTGTAGCCAGCACAACTCCGTTTCTATCCACAATTTCTCCCCGGGCCGCCTTGATTTCTCGTTCTCGTTCATGCAGTGCCTCTGCACGCTTTTGATAATACTCTGCATCAAACACCATTAAATAGACAAGGCGCCCCAAAAGTGCCAAAATAATAACAACTGCCGCGCCGAATACGACCAGCATCTTTTTCTTATTATATGTCTTATTCTTCATAGAAAAACCTTACAAAAGATATTTTTATAACATATTATATCTTCTGTAAGGTTATGAATCTTTTTTCTCATTATTCTGTACTATTCGCCCAGTCATCCAGATCCGGATTATAGTTGTCATCAATATAAGAACCATCATAATTCTCATAAGAATCTTCATAATCCACACTAAAATCTACATAATCTTCCGGTTCTTGGTTTTCTGCACTCTGCGGTACCGGCATTGTACCCGAAGGAACATAGCCATCGATTGTCGAAATATTCAAATATGGAAATGCCTGTGACATGATTTTTTGAGACAACTCCAATACGTATCTGCTGGTTGCCTGATCTGGTACATTCGGCTCATCAATTACAACATAAACCAATACTTCTGGATTCTCCTGCGGTGCATATCCGATATAAGAAAGCACATGATTTCCATTTCCTCGAGGAAGTTTTTCCGCTGTTCCCGTTTTCGCTCCAATATCATATCCTTCTACTGCGGCCGTTTTACCAGTTCCATATTCCATCGTCGCTTTTAAATATATTTTCAACTGGTTAGATGTTTCTTCTGAAATTGTTTTTCGAAGAAGCACCGGATCTTTTGTTTCAATTACCTTTCCGTCTTCATCCTTAATCTGTTTCACCGCATGCGGTTCATAATAATAACCGCCATTAATCAGCGAACAGAATCCCGCCGCCATCTGCGTCATTGTTACATTAAATCCTTGGCCAAAAGAACAGGTTGCCAATTCTACCTCATGCATTGTATCTGTTGTATATAACAGCGCCTCTGTTGCACCTTCTCCGGGCAAATCAATTCCTGTATACTCTCCAAATCCAAAAATATGCTGATAACGAATAAAATTTTCAATTCCGATAGCCTCTGCAATATCCATCAATCCAACATTGCAAGAATATGCAATTGAATCCTGTACCGATACGGTTCCGTGTCCCGTCCTCAAATGACAGGCAATATCGCTATCTCCTACATGTTTTGTTCCATCGCAGTAGTACGTTTCTTCACCGCTCAATGTACCTGTTTCCAATCCAGCAGCAACAGTGAACGGTTTCATAGTTGAACCCGGTTCAAACGCATCACTGACACAAAAGTTCCGCCACAGCCCATTCATCACCTCAAGCTGTTCTTCTTCTGTCATAGCACTCCACTGTTTCTCTGTATAAACAGAAGATAAATCTCTGGGATTATTCAAGTCGAAGTTAGGATAGGATGCTTCTGCAAGAATCTCTCCGGTATTCGGATCCATGATGATAACTGCTGTATTTTTACTTCCGGGTTCATCCTCACGAGTTTCTCCTCTGTGAGCTTCATTGAACTCCAGGATGCATTGTTCTACGATACTTTGTAATGTTACATCAATGGTCGAAACAACCGTATTTCCATTTTTTGCTGCTTTGACTGTCCTCTCTAACGATGCATCATCTGCAAAATATCCATATTCCCGACCATCCGTACCATTGAGAATATCATTATATGCACTTTCAATTCCTACCGCCCCCACATTTCCGGAAACGGAAAATCCCACCACATCACTTGCCAGAGAGTTGTATGGATATGTACGCTTATAATCCTCTTCCAGCCAAATGCCCTTAACATTTGGATATGTCTTTGTATCCTTCTCGATTTCATCAAATTTCTTTTTGGTGGCATACGTAATTTCCTTTTTCAAAATCTGATACCGGCTATCTGGATATTCCTTGATTACTTCTCTTACTTTTTCTTCCTCTACACCAAAGCAATCCTTCAGCACTTGAATCGTCGGCTCCACATTTTTCTCATCAGAAAGCATCACATACACATCCAGAATAACATTATAAACCCGTTCACTGGTTGCCATTTTGGTACCATTCCGATCTACAATATCCCCTCGCTTAAAAGGAATCTTTCTGCTATCATAGGCCTGCTGATTCAATACAATTTTGGTATACTTACTTCCTTTTGAAGCATTAATATAAGTAATTCTTCCCACCAAAACAACAAAAGCCAGTATGATTGCCATAAACAGCATTACCAGCTTTTTTTGCATCCTCTTCGGAAATTTTTTTGTTAAAAATTCATATCGATTTCTTTTTCTTCTAGCCATAACTCAATCCTTAATCGTCCGCTTCATGTGACTTTGCCAGCACTCCATTCTCCGGTATATCACTATACTGTTTAACGGACTCTTTTACCGGTGCATCATATTCTACAATATTCCCCTGTGCAAAATACACCATTCCCAATTCATTAACAGCTTTTGCACGCACTTCCTCCAGATTCAGTGAATCCTCAGCCACATGCATCGCAGTATCATTTGCCTCTGTTACCGCAGCTAATTCTTCCTGCAGTGCAGTAATATTTTCTGATCTGCTAACAATATCTGATTGAAGACGAAGATAACATACACATACCAGCACTGCAATCACTGCTGCAACTGCCAAAAATCCAGCATATGCCGGATTAATACTCAATGCACGATTGCGGTTTCTACGCACCTGACGGCTTGTCCTAGTTTCATGTACCGGTCTTGATTCCGGCATTCTTCGCGGCAGAACCTGTTGTTTTTCCACAGCACTTCCATACACATACATCTGCCCACGCCCTGACTGTCTGCCAGGTACAGAGTACGCTCTTGTATGTCCCGCTGTTCTATATCCTGTATTTCTTCTTGTTGCTGCCATAGTTCTGCCCCTTTCTGCTTCATCAGGCTCTCCCGGTCCTGATAAATCTATTTTATATACTCCTCTGTTCCGTATAAGGTTTCCCAGGCCCTATACGCTGTAACTAACACCGTTCAAATATTCTGAGCTTTGCGCTCTTAGAACGGCTGTTTCCTTCCAACTCCGCCTCCCCAGGAAGAATTGGTTTTTTTGTAATTACGTTTCCTTTTGATACATTTCCACAGACACAGACCGGAAAATGACTTGGACAGGTACAAGGATTCTCGTTCTTTCGGAACGCGCTCTTTACAATTCTGTCCTCCAGCGAATGAAAGGTAATGATACATATTCTTCCGCCCGGATTCAGCATCTCGATCATCTCATCTAAAGACTCCCGAAGCACCTCCAATTCACGGTTCAACTCAATCCGAATTGCCTGAAATGTTCTCTTTGATGGGTGTCCCCCAGTCTTTTGAAACTTCATTGGTATTGCACGCCGTATTACTTCATTCAATTGTCCTGTTGTTTCAATCGGATTCTTTGTTCGTTCCATCACAATATGTTTTGCAATATTTTTTGCAAATTTATCTTCCCCGTAGTCCCGAATTACCCGATACAACTCTGTCTCACTATACGTGTTCACAATATCTCTTGCTGTTGTCTGCTGTCTTTGATCCATTCTCATATCTAAAGGTGCATCTGATCGATAAGAGAATCCCCGGTCTGCCGTATCTAATTGATAAGAGGATACGCCCAAATCAAGAATGATCCCATCGACTTTCTCAACCCCTATTTCATGGAGTTTCTGTTTCATATTACAATAATTACTACGAATAATTGTAACTTTCTCCCCGAAACACTCCAATCGTTTTCCGGCAGCCTCAATTGCTGCCGCATCCTGATCAATTCCAATCAGTCTCCCTGTGTCCCCCAAACGGGTACATACCTGATAAGAATGACCTCCGCCTCCAAGTGTGGCGTCTACATAAATCCCGTCCGGCTTAATAGCCAGACCATCTACTGTTTCTTCTAATAATACTGATGTGTGTTTAAATGCCATATTCTTCCTCCACCAACAGCAGTTATACTCCCAAATTATGCTGCTTTTGTTTTTCGTTCTGTCAGATACGGATTCCAATTGCCTCCATACGTTCTGCAATCGCATCCAAATCTTCTTCGCTTACGACACTTCTCTCTTCCCAAAGCGCTTTGTCCCAAATTTCCACACGATCCTGAACTCCCACAAGGACAACGTCCTTTTCAAGATGGGCGGCCTTTCTAAGTGACGCCGGTACATTCACTCTCCCCTGTTTATCAAATGTACCTTCTGATGCACTTCCAAAGAAATATCTTTTGAAGATTCTGGCATCCTTATTCATACGTGGTAAGGTTTCCAGTTCTGCGACAAACTTGTTCCATTCTTCCTGAGAATAGACAAAAAGGCACCCCTCCAGTCCGTTACATATCACGAAACTGTCTCCCAGATCGTCACGCAACTTGGCTGGAATAATCAAACGGCCTTTTTCATCAATGCTGTGATTAAACTCTCCCAGTAACATTTAGAACTCCTTTTACTAAAGTGGCCTCCACATTCTCTCCACTTTATTCCACAATTCACCACTTCCTACCACTTGCCTCCATTATATGCCACTCTCTCCCCCTTTTGCAAGTGTTTTTTCATTTTTTCAATAAAAAAAGAAGATAACATGCAAACAACACATCATCTTCTTATTCCGACACTTCTATATTCAACTATTTTAAATTCCGATAACCAATAATCGATGATTACTCTGCAAGATTCTCCATGTAGGTATTCAGAGCATCATAATTCACACTCACAGACTCTCTTTCCTGATTCGCAGTATGTGTATCATACGCTGAATATCCCAGCCAACCTACCAATGCCAGAGCAGCAACAGTTAAGACACACTTCCGAACAACATTCATAATCCGCTGTTTTCTCATCGTCTGCTTTCTGGTGGCTTTTTCTTTTTTATAACGATCTACCTTTTCCTGACTCATGGTTCCTACTCCTTCATGCCGTATTATACTTTCAGGCTTCTTCTGTCTGACCCACAAATTATACCATATTTTCTCTTAAATCACAATAATAATTCCACCATCATTTGCATACATACTGCTAATTCCTGCTGTATCTAAAACAATACCGGACTTTACTTCCATGCGTTCCAATAACATACGCTGAACCTCCAGCGCCCGTTCCCTACAATTACAGTGAGATATTGCCAGAATCTTCTTCTCCGTATTTTCACTTCCAGACACTACACAATCCACAATTTTTGCAAGCGCCTTCTTCATTCCACGCGCCTGCCCCAGCTGACAGATTGTTCCTTCCGGAGTGGCTCCCATAACTGGTTTAATATTTAAAGCTCCTGCTACTAATGATTTAATCCCCGTCAAACGACCGTTCTTCCGCAAGGTATCCAGATTTTCCAAAACAAAATACGTATTTTGCCCTTCTATATATGCATCTACCGTCCGGATAATCTCCTCATATTCCATGCCGGCTTTTTCACACTCATCAATTTTCAAAGCAATCAAGGTCTCACCTACAGAAGCTGACTTTGAATTAAATACATGAATCTGTTTTTCCCCATACTCTTCCAGATACAAGTTCTTTCCTAATTCTGCACTATTATAAGAACCACTCAATTCTGCAGATAAAGTCACTACATAAATCCTGTCGGCATCACAACGATACTTCTTCATATATTCTTCCGGTGATGGGCAGGAAGACTTCGGACAGGTTGATGCTGCCGCAACTTTCATCAAAAACGAGCTTTGATCAAATGTATTATCATCTACGATATATTCTCCTCCCACTTCTATACTTAATGCCGCAGATTCAAACACCCCGCTGTTCTTCATCTCTTCTGTTAATTCGCCACAACTGTCAACAATAATCTTATAATCCATTGAACTTCCTCCCAGACTCCAATTCGCGTCATGCGCATCTAAGTCATATAGTTTTAAATACTACATAAGACTATACCACACTTTCTTCTATCTGAAAAGTACTTTTTCAATTTTCTCCCTGAAGCTTGATCTTTCTGGAAACCCCCAATGCAATTCCCATCTCCGTCATCAAAAATACAATTGAGGTTCCACCGTAACTGATAAACGGAAGTGTAATTCCGGTTGTCGGAATCAGATTCGTCACTACCGCAATATTTAAAGTCACCTGCAACGCAATATGTGCCAGCACTCCGGTTGCAAGAAGAGCGCCGTACAAATCCGGTGCATTTCTTGCTATAAACATCAGTCGATAAATCATCAAGCCAAACAAAAGCAAAATAACAATTGCGCCAAACACTCCCAGTTCTTCACATACAATCGTAAGAATCATATCATTCTGCACTTCAGGAATAACTCCAAGTTTTTGCGTACTGTTTCCAAGACCTTTTCCAAAAAAACCTCCGGATCCAATGGCATACAGCCCCTGCATTACCTGGAACCCACCTTCATCTGAATGATTCTCCGGATCCAACCATGTCAAAATACGGCCAATTCGAAAATTCTCACTATTCGTTGCAGTTGCCGCCAAGATAGCAACCAACGCCGAAATAGCCGCCCCGCCACCTATAACCGCTTTTACAAATGGTTTCATCTTCGGATGCACAACAAAATATAAAACACAAGTAATTGCTAATACGATAATTGCCGTACTTAAGTTATCTGTCAAGAACATAACGCCGCCGGATGCAATAATCCCAAATGCAAAAATCCGAACGATAACTTCTCTTGTCTGAATTTTACTTTCCAAGCGACACAATTCATATGAAATAAAAAGAATCACCGCAATTTTCGTAATCTCTGAAGGCTGAAGCGTCATATTAAACGGCAGCTGAATCCATCTTCTCGCCCCGTAAATCGTAACTCCCAGCGGAGTCTGCACCAGTGCCATCATAATCATTGCGAATATATAAAATTCAAAAGAAAATGCTCCATAGAACAGATAATCCACCTTGGATACAATCAGCATCCACCCAAAACTTAGAATTCCAATTATCGCTTGCTTAGAAAAATATGCCATATCATTTCCAAAATCATTTTGTGCACTGTAAGCACTGGTACTATAAAGCATTACAAGGCCAAAACACATCAAAAAAATGATAACAAGCAGCAAATCATAATCAAAATAATCTCCACGTACACAGATTCTCGACCAAAATCCACGTTTCTTTTTACTTTGTTGCCTTTGTTTTGTCTGTTTCCGTTTTTCTAACGGCTGTACAGTTCTGCTTTTCATCAAATCTCCCCTATGCTTCTTCTACACTCATTTTAGGATGTACCGGCTTTCCATGACCAAAAAACCGATCATACCACACAAGAAATACATATACCGTCCAGATTTTTCGACTATTATCCGTCTTTTCATTCCGGTTCTTTCCATTTTTATGGTCATCCAACATCTGAATCAATAAATCGGTATTAAAATATTGTTTCGCCGCATCTGTCTGAAACATCTCTTTCACTCGGGTATAATAAGGTTCTTCCCGTAGCCATACCCGAATCGGGATCGGAAAACCAAGTTTCTTCTTTTCAGCAGTCTTACTGCGAATCACTTTTTCTGCAGCTCCCCGAAGCGCTACCTTCGTCTTTGGTGCCCGTACCTTATATTCCAACGGCAGCGTTTCAGCCAATTCTAATACCTTCTTGTCCAAAAACGGCACGCGGACTTCCAGAGAATTAGCCATCCCCATCTTGTCCCCTTTCATAAGGATATCATGCACCAGCCACAGATGCAAATCTACATACTGCATTTTCGTTACTGCATCCTTCTCTTTCACACGTTCATACAACGGTGCTGTCACCTTCTGAATCTCCGGTACACATCCCTTCTTTAATATCCGGTTAGCTTCTCTTTCTGTAAAAATATTCGTTGCATTCGCAAAATACCGTTCTTCCAGTGTTTTTCCATGACGCATAAGAAATCCGCGTCCCTTCATCCCACGCGGCAGACATACTTCCGCAAAAACTCCCAACAGCCGTCGGATTCCCAACGGTATTTTATCAAATCCGGTATGCTCCAATGGCTCGCAATAAATATTGTAGCCTCCAAACAATTCATCAGAGCCTTCTCCTGACAATACAACCTTTACTTTCTTCGCTGCCTCTTTACTCAGAAAATATAAGGCAACTGCCGCCGGATCTGCCACCGGCTCGTCCATATAATACTGAATATCCGAAAGATTGTCCCAATATTCCTCTGGAGTGATTACTTTCGCATCATTCTGCATATGAATACTTTCAGCAAACTCTTTGGCGTCTTGAATCTCACTGTATTTTCCTTCCTCAAATCCAACAGTGAACGTATGATCCACCTGTCCCAGGTATGTCAAATAACTGGAATCCACCCCACTGGATAGATAAGACGCCACTTCCACATCACTGATCTTATGCATTTCCACCGATTCTTTCATTACCGTTTCAATCTCATCCACAACTTCTTCAAAAGATTTCTGACTGTCTCCGGTAAAGTTCGGTTCAAAATAACGTGTGATCTTCATCTCTCCATTCTGATACACAAAATAATGTCCCGGCTGAAGACAAAATACTCCCTTAAAAAAAGTCTCATTGGTAGGGACAAACTGAAAAGAAAGATAGTTTCCAAGCGCCTCTTCACGAAACACCTTATCAAACTTTGGATGTTCCATAAAGGATTTAATCTCTGAACCAAACATCAATGTTTCATTCATCTGAGCATAATACAATGGCTTAATCCCAAAAATATCCCTTGCCGCAAACAGTTTCTTCTCCTTTGTATCCCAGATTGCAAACGCATACATTCCACGTAAACGTTCCACCAGACTCTCTCCCCACTCTTCATATCCGTGAATCAGTGTTTCTGAATCTGTATTTGAAACAAAGACATGACCTGCCTCCGTCAATTTTTCTCGTAGTTCTTGATAATTATAAATTTCCCCATTGAAAACCAGCACCTTGGTCCGATCTTCATTATACAACGGTTGATCCCCAATTTCTGAAAGATCGATGATGCTCAGCCGGCGAAATCCCAATGCCGCTTCTTCGTCAATGTATGTTCCTTCGCTGTCCGGTCCTCGATGAATAATCGTATTCATCATCGCTTTCAATACCTGTTCTCTATTCTCAACTTCTCCAACAAATCCTGCAAATCCACACATTATAAATTACTCCTTCCAGTCAAACCTACTTCTGCTGCTCCCCACTCTTTACTCATGTAAAATAGAACCCACGATTTTTTTCGTCTTAGGCAGCCAGAACTGTACCAGCGGACCAGTTAAAAAAACCGCCACAATCGTACCAGCCCCTACGGTTCCTCCAAGCATAAATCCCAATCCTACAAACACCACATCACATGCCATACGCACCCAACGGAATTCAATCTTCCCAATTTTATCCGATAAAATAATCGCAACCAAATCATTTGGACCCGTTCCTGCATTACTATTAATTACAATGGACATCCCAAGTGAAAGAATCACACATCCTGCAACCACACTAAGACCACGAACTACGATTCCAGAATCCCCATTGATACCTCCTCCAAGAATCCATGTAAAAAAGTCAATGATGGGACCGCCGCAAACTGCACACACAACAGTTCCCGGTTTCACATATCCCTTAGTTGTCAAAAGCATAAGAATCATCAAAATACAGACTACCGTCATCTGCATCATTCCAACGCTCCATCCTGCTTTTCGTGCCAGCCCTTGTGCAAATACAGTAAACGTATCAGTCCCCAGGTCCGACAGCAGAAACAACGTAACCCCCAAATGAGCGACCGCCAGTCCCACAAATAGAATCAACAATGCTTTTCCCCAGTCCGCCAGGCTCCTTTGAGAAGTATCTGTGGCAAACTGCGTGCCATCTTTATTTTGTCTTGTTTTTTCTTGTTTATCCTTCATTCCATCCACTCTATATCCCTTTTCCATTTTCAAGTATACGAAATCATTATAGCTTGTGAATCTTCATTATGCAAATATAAAACGAAAATGTATTTACATTTTTTCCTTCGTTTTGTATAATAAATACATTATCGGGGTGTGGCTCAGTTTGGTTAGAGCGTACGGCTGGGGGCCGTGAGGCCGCAGGTTCGAATCCTGTCACCCCGATTTTTTAATTTCAATTAACAACTTTATGTACTTGCCGGCGAATTTCCGCCGGCTTTTTTCACGTTCTTCCGTTTCCTCCGCATTCTCTTCTTATCTGCCGCAGCCACATCCCTGCCGAACATCAAACTCCGGATTGATTGCATAAAAATTTTTACTATCCAATTTTTCCTGCACAATTCTAAGGCTTTCCCCAAATCTTTGATAATGCACAATTTCTCGTTTTCTCAGGAAACGAATTGGATCACACACTTCCGGATCTTTTACAAGCCGGAGAATATTATCATAAGTTGTTCTGGCTTTTTGTTCTGCCGCCAAATCTTCATGTAAATCTGTAATCGGATCCCCCTTGGATTGAAAATATGTTGCTGTCCATGGAGCCCCGCTTGCCGCCTGTGGCCAAAGCGCCAACGTATGATCCACATAATACTTGTCGAAACCAGACTCTTTTAACTCTTCAGGCGTCAGATTTTTCGTCAGTTGATAAACAATCGCACAGATCATCTCCATATGTGCAAGTTCTTCCGTACCAATATCAGTCAATGTAGCCGTCACTTCTTTATATGGCATCGTATAGCGCTGTGCCAAATATCGCATCGATGCCGCCAGCTCGCCATCCGGTCCTCCAAACTGCGTAATGATAATCTGTGCAATTTTAGGATTCGTCTGTGTAATCCTCACCGGATACTGTAATCTTTTTTCATAATTCCACATATAATCAACAATCTCCTTCCTGCCATGGCCATGGTTCATCCACCCATTTCCATGTATTTCCACACGCATATATTTCAGTATCAACTGTCAAAGATCCATAATGTTCTGCATACATTTTCATTGCTTCATTACGAATATGACTATATTCTTCAAAATACTCCAAAGCCTCTTCATCATACGGATGGGTATCCAAAAACAACTTCACTTCATCTACCGCAAAACTTGCTTCATTTATTTTCTGAAGCAATTCTTTTCTACATGGACATTCACTCATCGATTACAGCCTCCTCTCCCCTCAAACGGAAGATCCAGTTCTTGAAAAATAGTGCCCTTTGCAAAACCTTCACATACATCATAAACTCTACGCCATTTTTGCCAAGGTACATACGCCATAGCAATCGGCATTCCTGTCATCCCCATACCGGTAAACGTATCTTTCTTTTCCTTGCATCCGCAGTCATTTTTTTCCGGCTGCATTTGCCGCTGGTTCATACAGTTGGAATATTGCGGATACGGATTGCCATTGCGGCCGTAACGCATATTATTCTGATAATTTGCCATTTTAACATGCCCCTTTTCACTTTCTATACACTTACATAGTATGGAAAAAAAAAGAAAAGGTTCCGACATAATTTTCACCATCGAAACCTTTTACTCTTTTATTCTTTATTTTATTCTGTCTTTTCTCCCAGAGTAACTTCAATCGTTTTCTCTGTATATTCTCCATTATTTTCTGGAATCTCTATTGTCACCTTAACGGTTTCACCCTTTGCGTAATACTGGAGCTCTCTCTGTAGCTCTTCCATATTATCTATACTAACGCCTTCCAGACCGGTAATAATATTCCCTTTTGTAATTCCTGCTTTTGCAGCGCCACCGCCTTTTACAACATCTTCCACATAAACACCGGTTGGCATATGATAACGTTCTGCACTCTGAGAATCCACATCAAATCCAGTAATTCCAAGAAAGCCCTGATCTTTTTCTGCAACCTTTGCCTTTGTCTCTCGATTCATCAAATCGGAAATAATATCAGACACATCACTGATTGGAATCGCATATCCCATCCCTTCAACCATCGTTCCTGCAAGTTTAGAAGAACTAATTCCGACAACCTCGCCATTTGCATTTACAAGAGCTCCACCACTATTTCCAGGATTAATTGCTGCATCTGTCTGAATCAATTTTACTCCACTAGAAACTGTTTCACCAGTTGCTTCATCTACTGTTGTACTCTCACGATCCACAGCACTGATCACACCAGTTGTAACAGACTGTCCATATCCAAGAGCATTTCCAATTGCAATTGCTGGTTCCCCAATCTTAAGCTTTGTAGAATCTCCCAGCGTTGCAACTGCAATTGCATCCAAAGTCTCATCAGAAAGTTCTGACATCGGAACTGCAATAACAGCAATGTCATGATCCGCATTTGTACCCTTGATGTTTGCCTCCACACTCGTACCGTCAGCAAATGTTACTGTCAAAGTTTGACTCCCTTCAACCACATGATTATTCGTCACCATCAAAAGTTCCTTATCCGTCTGACTGATAATAATTCCACTTCCTGCACTTTCTGATTGTTGCTGTTGATAACCACCAAAGAAACTCTGTACTTCCTGAATGCTCATATTCGTAATCGATACCAACGACGGCATTACCTTATCTACTACATCTGATACGTCTGATGTAATTACACTAGAAGACTGATTTAATTGTGTGCTATTTACTTTGGCTGAAGATTCTCCTGTTGTTTGAACCAAATCTCTTAAACCTAAAATCTTATTTCCAATAAAATTAGTTGTCAGAAATGTTCCACTGGCAACAACTCCAAATAGCAGTGCACACCCAATTACAATAATCGCTTTCGGCATCTTCTTTTTCGGTTTCTTCTCGTAGTGTGGCTGATTAAAATCACCGTCTCCCGTAAACTTTGTATTTTCATTTTGATTTTCCGGATTATAATAACTATATTGATTTTCCATATAAAATCCTTCCTTCTCTTGTATTTTATATAGCTATCATAACGGGAATTTGTGATAAAAATGTGTTTAATTATCAAACAAAATATGACTTATTCTACAGTTACGGACTTTGCCAGGTTTCTCGGCTTATCCACATCGCAACCTCTTCCGACAGAAATGTAATATCCAAACAACTGCAGCGGTATAATTGCCAGTGAATTTGTAAAATACGGATTGGTCTCCGGAATATAAATCACATAATCGGATGCTCTTTCCACCTCTGTATTCCCTTCATTCGTCACTGCAAGCACAAAGGCGCCCCGGGTGCGTACTTCAACCATATTGCTGATCATCTTTTTATATAACTCTTCCTGTGTAAGCACTGCTGTTACCAGCGTTCCATCTTCGATCAAAGAGATAGTTCCATGTTTCAACTCTCCGGCTGCATACGCCTCCGAATGAATATATGAGATTTCTTTCAATTTCAAAGATCCTTCAAGAGAAATTGCATAATCAATACCACGACCGATAAAAAAGACATCTTTTGCTGCCAAATAGCGATTGGCAAATTTTTGAATACGGTTTTTATTGTTTAAAAGCAACTCTACTTGTTCCGGAAGACATTTCATATCTTCAATATATCCCTGCAGTTCTGAAGAAGAGATTGCCCCTCTTGCATACGCAAATTTCATTGCCAAAAGATCCAGCGCAATCAGCTGACAGGAATATGCTTTTGTAGTTGCCACAGCAATCTCCGGACCTGCCCACGTATACATGACACAGTCCGCTTCACGTGCAATAGAACTTCCGATTACATTCACAATTCCCAATACTTTTACTCCTCGGCTCTTTGATTCCCGCAAAGCAGCTAGCGAATCTGCCGTTTCTCCTGATTGACTGATCACAATAACCAGAGTATCTTTTTCCAGAATTGGATTCCGGTAACGGAACTCAGACGCTACATCCACTTCAACCGGAATACGAGCCATCCCCTCAAAAACATACTTTGCCGTCACACCTGCATGATAAGCAGAACCACAAGCAACAATCATGATCTTCCGTATATTTCGAATTTCCTCGTCCGTCATATTCAATTCTTCAATTTCAATCTTATCACCCTTGATTCTCGGTGAAAACGTATCCAAAATTGCTTTCGGCTGCTCATACATTTCCTTTAACATAAAATGCTCATAGCCACCTTTTTCAGCCGCTTCTACATCCCAATCAATATGAGTACTCTTTTTTTCGATAGGTTCCTGATCCACATTAAAAATTTCCAAGGAATCCTCTTTCATGCATACAATTTCTTCATTCTCAATAAAAATGACATCCCGCGTATACTTTAAAACTGCCGGAACATCCGAAGCTATAATATTCCCTCCGTCCGTATGTCCCACAATCAAAGGACTGTCCTTTCTAACAGCATATAATTCCTGCGGATGATCCTTAAACACAATCCCCAAAGCATACGAACCCTCCATTCGGTGCATTACTTTTGTAATTGCACGTAATGGATTTCCATCATAATAATAATCCAACAGATGAGCGATCACCTCTGTATCTGTTTCAGAAATAAACTCATACCCTTTTGCAATAAGTTTCTTTTTTAATTTCAAATAATTTTCAATAATCCCATTATGCACAACGGCTATCGTTTCCGCTTTATTAAAATGCGGATGAGCATTTACATCTGACGGTTCTCCATGCGTTGCCCATCGAGTATGCCCAATGCCAAGCACACCCGGCATAGAGTTCCCATCTTGTGTCAGCTCACTAAGAACCTTCAGCCGTCCTCTCGACTTTGTCATGTTAATTTTCTCACCATCATACACAGCGATTCCCGCTGAATCATATCCTCGATATTCCAATTTTGATAGTCCATCCAGCAAAATTGGAGCTGCCTGCTGATTTCCAATGTAACCTACGATTCCACACATAGCTTTTCTCCTTTACTTTGTTAAAGTTCTTTTGATTGTAACATTTTTTTCACATCTTGTTAACAATTATTTTTCACCAAAATATCAAAAAAAGAAGATAAAAAATCAGCATATTGCTATTTTTACCTTCTTTTCCCCAATTTTCTCAAGAAACCATCATATTTATATTACAGATCTATAAAATCTATTTCATATGGATCTGATTTCTTTTCTGCTCTTTTCTGCTTATTTTCTGATTTCTTCGGAGTTTTTTTAGGAACAGCTACCTCATCTTCGAAGTCATCCAAATCATCCTCATCATATCCTACTTCAAAGTCATCTCCAAACTCATCATAGTCATCTGCGGCAAATTCATCATCCTCGTCATAATCATAGTCATCATCATAATCATCAAAATCTGCGTCATCCTCAAAGGTGCCATCATAATCATCTTCCAGGAAGTCATCATCCTCGTCATAATCATTTTTACGGAATCCTGCAAACTGCTTTTTCGATTTTTTCGATGTCGGCTCTTCTTCCTCTTCATCATCCAATATATCGTACTCGTCATAGAGATCATCTAACTCTGCATTTCTATGATAAAGTTTTACAGAAATTACAATGATCAGAATCAGAACTGCCAATACAATAACTGCACAAATAATCAAGAACAACATAAAGTGATTATAAATCAGATTCTTCACTTTTCCAAGGAAAGAGTCATCGTCTTTTTCTGTTTCCTTTTCTGTATTGTCCTGCAGAATCAATCTCTGATAAGTTCCATCAACGGTATCATACTGATACAACCCCTTTTTACCAGTTGTTGTATTCAATGCATACATTGCATAATAACCTTCATGCTCCATGTCCTGCCAAGCCGGGAACGTATAATCTCCCACCTGCAAATCTGCTTTTTGATAATTCTCTGGCAAAGAGACTGCGTCTACATCAGTCAAAAGAATAATGGAAGTTGTCTCTGATACACCCATTTCCACAAACGGAGAAAATGTAGCGTTATCTTCATTATATAAGAAGAAATTTCCTTTTCCTGCTGCATCTACCAGATATCCCAGCTTCACACCATTTTCGTTTGCGACAAACTTTCTTTCTGCTCCGCTATATGTCATTTTAGTCTCTGAATACCCTTCCGGAATCATTACTGCTGTAAAATCTTCTGAAAAGCTGTATTCTTCACCATTGACATTGACCTTCACATCTGTAGCCGATGCGGTTGTATTCGTATTTGTTGAAGTCGATGGTTCTACAGATGTACTTCCATCTGCCCCCACATCAATCGTAACAACCGAAGAACCTTCACTTAAACTCAGCGCTTCATCGGAATACAAATAAGCTGTGTGTCCGGAAACAGTTATATTTGCCTCGCCTTGCTTTAATGCTCGAAATTCCATCGTTGTTCTCAGTTCCGTCTCACTTCCGGTTCCTTTATGAGAATAAGTCAAATTTCCCTGCCCATCGCTTGTCACTTCATTGCCACTTACAAACTCCAGCGCAGTTGTATCATACTTCATTGTAACATCTACATCACCAATTGTTGCGCCCCCAGACTGCACAACCAGGTCTACACTTACCTTCTCTCCCACTTTTGTCTGTGGATCTGAGAACATCAATGTACCATCTGCAGCCTCTGCCTGAACTCCAACAAAAGGTACCGCTAAAGTTACAGCCAGCAATACTGCAGCAATTTTCTTCATCACTTTCATATTATCCATACTCCTCTTCTGTCACATATTTTTATTGAGTTTCCCCTCCGGCTGCACCGTTCTGATCCGTTCCTCCCGTTCCCGGATCCGTCACTCCTGGATCTGTTACTCCCGGATCTGTTGTGCCTTGATTTGTCTCACCACCGGACGGAACATCTGTGGATGGTTCCTGCCATGTGTTATTTCCTGCATTTGGATCCACATAAGACTCATTGGATGTTGAATTATCGGTATACTGTGACTGCTCCCAGCCAGATGTATCCGTCGTTCCTCCGGAATTTGCTGTATATGAAATATTTGCACTCAACGTATTTACAGTTGAAGACGGCGCATATCCTGTAGCTCCAAACAAAAACTCATGAAGCTTTGTAACATTACTTGTTAAATCTGTTGGAATCACAACACTTCCGATTTCCGGTAACGTATCCGTTGTCTTTTCAAATGGAAAACCGGCATTTTCAAGAAGTACATAATCTTTATAAGCGAGTGCATAATTCATCAGTTCCTGTAGTGTAAAACTTGTAGAAACCTGTGGAAATACCTGATCAATAATTTTATTCAATGTCATTACATCTACTTTTTGTAATTTTTCAACAATCTTCTCAATTACAAGGCGCTGACGCTCTGTTCTTGTAAAATCCCCTCCTGCTGTAGAGCGGATTCTAGCATATGTTGTAGCCTGTGGACCATCCAAAACCATATGACCACCATAATCCAAGAAGTGAGCTGCTTTACCAGCTGCATCTGCTGTCTCCTGAAGATACTCACTAATATAATAGGCTTCTTCATCAGTCACATCCATCTCAATTCCACCAACCAGATCCACAACATCTGATATAGCACCAAAATCTACTGTAACATAATCCTGAATATCTAAGTCCAGATTCATATTCAACATATTGATTGCCATGGTTGGTCCACCATAACTATACGCCGCATTACACTTCTGGTATGTACCCTCCGACAAATCCAACAACGTATCTCGATATACCGAAACCATCTTAATCTCTTTTGTTTCATTATTTAAACTAGCAACAATGATACAGTCCGTACGGTTACCTTCCCCCAGATCTCCCTCTCGAGAATCCACACCAAACAAAGCAATATTGGTATAACCATCTCCCAGATCCACTTCTCTGTCTCGAATTTCCGGATTAATCACAATATCTTCCGCTTTAATATCTCTAGTATCTACCTTATCCCATTTCGCCGCAACATAAATTCCTGCTGCTCCTATCAGACAAATCAGTACACCACCAACACAAACCAGTACCCTTTGCCACATTTTCATCCGGGTAAACCAATTTCCCTTCTTTCTTCGACCTCTTCGGTATTTCTTCCGGTTCTTTGCCATATTTAACCACCTATTATTCATTATTTTAGTTTTTAAATTTCATCAACTTTCATAATACAATATTCGACAGTATGATTCAACCTTTTCCTTATATTTTCTGATTTTTTCGAACACTTTTAAATATATAACCAATAAAAAAACAGAGAGAATCTCATCACTTCCATGATAGATTCCCTCTGTTTTTTATTCTCACTTCACTACCATCTTAAATTTTACTAATAACTTTCTGCATTCTTCCGGTTCTGCAAAATAATTAAGTCCCAATAAGACAAAACTGCTTACTGCACCAGATAATACCGCATATAAAAACCACGATACAAACGAGGTCATATTCTGAGGAACAACATAAATTCCAACTGCAACCAACACTACTACAACCAATATATTTCTTCCGATTCTTGAAAAAGTTCTTTTTCCGGTACCTTTCACCAAATATTTACTATTATATAGAATTACATCCAAGGAACGGTATCCATAAGAACAAACCGTACCAATCAATACGCCTGCCATACCGAGTTTCTGAATTAATGCTATCGATACTACCAGATTAATCACTGCTTCTATAATAGCCTGATATCTAGTTTCTTTATAATGTCCAGCTGCACAAATAATCGTAATTCCAGGAATCCGAATGTTCTGTAGCAATACAATCACTGTAAAAAGCACTCCAATAAGTGGACGCACATAATCTACATCTGTCATATTCATGGTGTAAACCGCAATAAACGGAATAATCAGCACACCCATGCATACAACTACAATAAATAAAATCACCAGATACATATATTCATAACTGGAATAGTTCTCTCGGAGCACATCCTCTTCTCCCTTGGAAATCACTTCGCCAAATCCCGCTGTCAATCCATTGGAAAAAGAAGTTAACAGTGTATTCACTGCCGTCACTACCAGATTATATGCAGAATAAACACTAACTTCCAATAAGGAGCCACGGCCAATCAAAATTGTTAAGAGAACAACATCTGTATTATTTACAATAATCCCAACAATCTGATGCAAAAGTGCCGCCCCGCGCTGATTCAATGCATCCATCTTAGGTTCCGCATGAAAATCCACATTCGGATACTCTTTTTTCACATAAATCCGAACCAGAAGCAATCGCAATATATATACTCCGGTTGCAACTGCCTTTACTATCAAAACACTTGCCCCAAGATAAATCAAAAGAATAGAAACAGCCATATTGACCACTGTACCAACAGACTGAATCGCTGCAACTACATATCCTCTTTGATTGGCAGTAAGCAATACCCTGTATTTTCCAAGGAAAAAGAAGTCCACTAACGTGCTACTGGCTAGTACAAGTACCATAGTTCGTACCATACTCTGCTCCAATTGTCCCGAAATAAAAAACGGGTATACCACTGCTAACAAAAGTACGAATACTAAAAACAAACTGCCGGAGCGATTATAAAATTTTCTGGTCGCAGACAAGATCGAATTGACTTCTCCTTCCTGCTCATGTGCCAGCGGTGCATACAGCGCTACAACCGATGCAGTACCGATTCCGGCTTCTGCCAACCCCAGATACATCAAAAACTGATTCACAGAAGTAATCATCCCATTCACTGTCGAACCATATGTTTCCATAAAAAAACGCGGCAATATAATTCCAGAAATCAACACCAGAAACTGCAGAAATAAATTTGCCACCATATTTTTCATTGCCAGTTTACTTCTCATATCCGATTCCTTTCTTTTGTTTATTCATTATGGAATCAAAAATCTGATCTATAATCTCCGAATCTACCTTTTCTTCAAATTTTCGAGCAAATAGATACGAAGATTCCATCAATTCTGCATAATCCTGACTTCTCCACACGTAGGGGTTCCCACGTTTCCAATCGATATAACGAAGAGATGCATAGTAGTCATCCTCCAGCGAAAAAACCTGCTCCCGATACTTTGAATTCCATACGAGCGTCTGTACAAAAAATTCATCGCCACATAAAGTCGCATGAAACAATTCCTGAATCAATTCCTCGTTCTGCAAAATATACGCAACCAGATTGTGCGTAACACTCACCCAATTCGCCCCCAGACAATACTCCACTCCTGATTTCTGGCGCTTAACCCCCAAACGGCGTTGCAAAAATAAAGAGCATTTTTCCACCAGTCTCAAAAAAGGATGCCCTTCCCTGCCGATTCTTTCTTGCAACCAATAATACTGCTCATATTTATATCTGGACTCTTCCCAAAAACTTTTGGGGCAAAAGTAGAGAAACTCTTTTCCTTTATGCTCTGAAAAAAATGCATGAATCTCATCTTGTGTCTTCAGTGGCAAATCCGCTCCACTGAGCAGATGATAGTATTCATAGCCTCTTTTCCATGCCTCTCTAAACAAAATCAATTCACTTTGAATCTGACTATATCCGCCCCATTGTTCATGGATTCTTTCTACAAAGTATAAGTCAGATTTATGGACAACCGCTTGTAATTCCTCAGCATGAAATTCCACATCCAGTCCAATATGAATATAAATATCATTCCTCTCATCATCCAAAAGCATTAACAATTTTTTCAGTACTTCGAACTGATGATGCGCCTTGATCAAATATGCATGTTTTCTATTCATTTACTTCTTTTTTCCTTCACTGATAAATACTAATTTCCGATACAACGGAATACTAATCAGCAATACAATTGCTGAAATTTTCCGATTTCTCTGAAAATACGGATTTTTCATAATCCGGCGAAAATGCTGTTTAATAAAGGTTACCAGTTCCTCAAAGCGGTCAATTGAACGATAGTTTTCTTCTAAAAGCATCTTATCCAGTACAATAAATCTGGACCAGATCCACAAACACTCTGCCTCTTCTTCCAGCTTTGGAAAGGCTTGTTTTACAACTTGATAATTTTTTGTATATCCATCTATAATATCAAATAACTTCGGACGATATGCCTTTCCTGTAATACTGTCCGACCGATGCAGATAATAATACTTCGGTTTTGTCCCCACTGCTACTTTTTTGATCCTCTGCATCATATCTACGGTATAAAAAATATCTTCATACAGCTTTCCTTTCGGAAATTCCAAATCTGATATACAACTTCTCTTTATCAGCTTATTCCAGATTTCTCCCCGGATGGTATGTCCTCGTAAAATACAACGAAACGCCTCTTCTCCGCTGCAAACAAACTCTGGTTCTTCTTCCTGTTTTTCAATCCGGTCTGCATACACCTCATAAATACCGCAAGTTGCCATATCTGCGTCTGCTTTCGTCAAATTTTCATAAAGATAAGACAACATATCTGCATCTATATAGTCATCACTATCAATAAAAATCACATACTCTCCACAGGCAATTTTCATTCCTGCATTTCGAGCATCACTTAATCCACCATTCTCCTTATGAATCACACGAATACGCGCATCCTTTTTGGCATATTCATCACAAATACTTCCACAAGTGTCCGGGCTCCCATCATCGACTAATATTAATTCATAATCTGAAAACGTCTGTGCCAATATAGAATCTACACACTTATGAATATATGGTTCTACCTTATAAACAGGCACAATCACACTAATTTCAGGCATCTTCTACCTCCTAATGTAAATTGAATTTTTCTATTCTTCATAATAAAATTTTAATTGCTGTGCTGCTGCCCCAATCTCATATCCTGCCTCTTGGAACAACTGCTTAATTTCTTCCGGAGACTTCCTTGAGTTCCTTTTCTCAGCCATCTTTTCTATCTCTTTTGCCCACGTTTCAGGTGCATCCTTTAAAGAAACAAACTGCATCTGCTTTGTAAGATCAACATCACAAGTAACCGCAGATGATACAACACTCAAAATACCTGTTGCCTGTGCCTCCAACAATACAAGAGGAAGTCCTTCAAACAAAGACGGAAAGAGAAAAAGATCCATTGCTTTCAAAAGTTCCGGAACATCCTTTCGAAGTCCCAGAAATTGAACCTGTTTCTCCAAGCCATATTCCTGTACCTTCCTTCGCACTTCTGTTTCTAACTCTCCGGTTCCAATCAGCAATAAAACAACATCGTCTCTCTTTTCTGTAAAAGCCTTCATGATTTCTATCAAATACAAATGATTTTTCTGCTCTTCAAAACGTCCTACATGTCCAATCACAAACTTATCTTCCAATTGAAACTGTTTTTTTGCCTCTACTCTCTGCATTTCTGAACATAAAAAATCTTCTAACCTCAATGCATTATGAATTAGCCGCACCTTTCCGCTTTTCAGAACTTTGCCCGTAAACAACCATTCTGCTGCCACCTGACTGCATGCAAAATAATCCGTTGCAAAACAGGATAAAAACGGCTTATTTACCCTATGCAGCAGATTCCGCACCAAACCCGGAGTGGAAGAATTATGGGAATGTGCGATTACCTTTTTCACTCCAAGATGCCGCGCTGTCATAACCGGCACAATATTTGCAGCAGAAAGCATATTCACATGAACTGCATCATAATGCCGCATCCGCAATATTTTTTTCATTTGCCGATAAAACGTAATCGGGCGCTTTCGTCCGTCAACTGTGTGATACACCTTTCCGCCCAAAGCGGTAATTTCATCTTCATACGCCAGTTTTGGAAACATACTGATAAAGTCAAACTGTACTCCCTGCTTTGTTAATTCCCGGACATAATTCATTACAAAACTTTCAATCCCACCCGGATTGTACGACATTCCAATTTGTAAGATTCGCATGTCTTTTCTCCCATCTTCAGACTCCAATCACTTCGTGATGCCTTCAATCAAGTCTTTCCATTGTTCATAGATTTTTTCTTTTTGAAATTTATTTAGATTCTCTTTTGTATGCGCGGAAAATCGGATTCTTAACTCTAGATTGTCAATCAATTCCTCAATGCGCGCTGCCATTTGTTCCAAATCATAGGTAGGAACTAAATACCCATCTCTTCCATCTTCGATAATCTCCCGCGGTCCGGTAGTTACATCAAAACTGACCATCGGAAGACCACAGGCTTTTGCCTCCAAAAGCACCAGCGGAAGTCCTTCTCGATAAGACGGAAGAACAAGCAATGCATACTCCGGATAATGTTGATATGCATCCTTCACATTTCCTTTCAAAATAACCTGAGATTCCAGATGGCAGTTCTTCACTTCCTGCTGCAGCCATTCAAATTGATCTCCGGTTCCATACAAATGCCATTGCCAGTCTGGATAATCCGTCAAAACCTTTTTCGCAACCTTCATCAGCATATCATAGCCTTTTTCCTCACTGACCCGCCCCACCGTAAGAATCTTCTTAGAATTTACATTATAATCCTCTCTCGCTGCAATTACTTCCGGTCGAATCCAATTATAAATGCTCTGGATTTTTTTCGGATTAGTATGAAACTTTCGTATATAATCCTGACGATTCTGTTCCGTCAACGTCACCGTCCGGTGAGAAATCAAAGAATCCCAAAACCGGAACAACGTAATATCCTTTTTCTCCCACTCATTCATCAAAGCGCCGTGATCACAAAATACCAATTTTGTTTTTGTAAAAAAACGCATCGGTGATGCCACCAGTGCCGGATGATTCTCCATCAGAAAAACCACATCCAGCTCATTCTTTTTCATCCACTCCCGAAGTGGTCGAAAACATCTTGTAATCCGCTGACGAATCCTGCAATCCTCGGTCAACTCTGCATGATAATGAATGCGAGGATCAAATGTATAAGGAACTCTTTTTCCTTTTCCAAATATCCCAAAAATAAATACTTCATATTCAGCACAAAAAGCATTGGCAAGTGCTGTCGTCACCTGCTCAACGCCTCCTGTTACCGTCATATCATAATTTACAAATCCTATTTTCTTCATATTATGATTCTTTCAATCTTTTCACTAGTTTCTTCTTAATCTTCTTTCAATCTCTCAATCATATCCCACAAACTCTCTGCGGAATTGAAATTCTCCGGAATAATCTCTGCCGGTGTTACAGACACCCCAAACTCATCCTCAATTTCTCCCACAATTGACAAAATTGCAAAGGAATCCAGAAGTCCATCATCAATCAATGTTGTACACTCTCTATAATCCACATCCGGCTGAATCTCTTCTAAAATCTCAATCAACTTATCCATCGTATCTCTCACTTTCTATTTCTTATCTCTTTATCATTTGTTCCTTTTATTCTATCATTCCCGCAATCAAATCACAAGTATCAGATTCCGTTAAAACAATGACTTTGCACCGTATCACGCATCAGTTCCAATCCATTTTCCTCTGTCGCAAAGATTACCTTCGGAAATGCCCTGCTGAGGAATAGATAAATTCCCTCTGTTACGGAATACGCCCCAGTGTTTTCAAATGCCAGCACATCTCCCAGAATCTTCCCATGCAGAGGCATTTTTTTCACAAGAACATCGCTTACCGTACACAAAGAACCACACACTGTTGTAAGGTTTTCCTCTCCATCCACTTTTTCTTCAAAGTTTTCCCCATTTAACTGTTTAAAATAAGGGAGTTTCATCGCCATGGTCTGTCCGAAATAATTCAGATGATGGATTCCGCCATCCACGATTGCATAATGAACCCCCGCATTTTCCTTTTCATCTACTACTTTCGTTAGATATGTTCCGCAGGATGCCGCCATATACCGCCCCATTTCCAGCGTAATCTGCCCGTCAAACTGCATCTGCATCAACTGTTCTCTCAATTGATGCAACTCTGCTTTGGATTCGTCTCCCTCAGTTATAAAATACGGTACATAGAGTCCCGGACCATATTCCAACTCTTTCGCCTCATATCCATACAACTCTTTTAATTCCGACAAAAGGCTGTCCAACTTCGCAATTTCCTGTTCCAGAATCTCCGCTTTTTTCTTCTGTGTTCCCGAATAGTACTGAACTCCCAAAATCTGTATTCCCGGATAATCCGCCCGATTCTTCACGATTGTTTTCAACACTTCTTCATTCAAACCAAATTGATTTCCACTTGTCAGCCGCAGTAATACACACAGTTTTAATCCCCATTTTTCTGCCAAGGTCGCTAACATTTTAAATTGCTGTTCTGATTCAATCGTATGGATTCCAGATGCTCCATGTTTTTCTAAAATTTCTTCTATCTCTTCTTGTTCTTTATAAACTCCGGACAGTACCAATTGTTCTGCCGGAATTTGATTTCTCTCGCAAATTGCAAATTCTCCCGGAGAGCAAACTTCCAGACGAGCCAGATTCGCAGCCGCAACTCCAATCAAAAATGGATTTGCCTTCATCGCATAACAAAGCTGAACCTGCGATCCCAGCACTTCTTGAATCATCCGAATCCGATTCTGAAATACATCAATGTCAAATACATAGGACGGAGTTCCATATTCCTGAACTGCACGTGCAATCATTTTTGCATCCATCACATTTCCTCCAAATACTGCTTTTTCAACCGGTTTCTGTCAATCTTTCCATTCTTGTTTAACGGCATTTCCTCCAGGGGATAAAAAACATTTGGCAGCATAAACATCGGAAGTTTCTCTCCTAATTTCCGTTTCAGAGCCCGTTTTTCAATCGCTCCTTCATAAAACGCTGCAATCTTATTTTTCTTCTCATCAAAAATACAGCAGCAGCGGAGTACCTCTTCCACACCATTCATTGCCATCTCGATTTCTCCAAGCTCAATCCGGTGTCCCATGTGCTTAATCTGAAAATCTTTTCGACACTTATAATACAGTTCACCATCTGCTCCATAATAGCCCAGATCCCCTGTCCGATAAATCCGCTCTGCATACAATGGATTCAGCGGATTTTGTACAAAAGCACGACTGGTCTGCTCCGGATTGTTATAATATCCGATTGCAACCGCTGTTCCGGACACACAGATTTCTCCCGGAGTATTGACTTCCGTTACTTCTTCATCATCCTCATTTAAGAGAAATACCTTCTCGTTTGGAAATTCCCGTCCAATCGGAATACTCTCTCCTTCTGCAAACTCACGTTCAATCCGATAATAGGTACAGTTACAAGTAATTTCCGTTGGCCCATACAAATTCACATACTCTGCATTTGGCAAGTATTTTTTCCACAATTGAAAATGTTTCATCGGCATTACTTCCCCGGAAAACATCACTTTTCGAATCTTCTCAGGAACTCGGTATTCAAAACCTTTTAAGGTTGTAATAATGCACAACGCTGAAACCGCCCAGATTAAAGTCGTCACCTCACGCTCACATAAGTAATCCAACAATTTCGTTGGGAAAGAGAATAGCTTTCGCGGAATAACCTGCACCGTCGCTCCACACATCAGTCCCGAATAAATATCCTTGACAGAAACATCAAAATCCCATGGAGCCTGATTCCCAATCACATCGTCCTCTGTAATATTAAATAATTTTGTAAACTCTCCAATAAAATCAATCACCGATCTATGACTAACTAACACACCTTTTGGAGTACCTGTAGAACCAGAAGTAAAATTGCAATATAAAGGCAATGTATCCAATCGCTTTTCTGCTATTCGAGCAAGTCCTTCCTCATCAATCTCTGTCTGCTCCGCCTCTTCCAGCCAATAAATCGTTTTTTCTTCCGCATATTGTTCTGCCTCTTTTCGAAATGCCTCCGAAGAAAAGAAAAAATCACTTTTCAATGTATTTAATATACTCTCAATTCGAGTCTTTGGATGCTTAATATCCAGAACCGTATAAAATGCGCCGGCATACACACTGCCTAAAAACACTGCAATGGTATCGACTCCCTTTTCCATAAAAATCGGAACCGGCTGTCCCAATTCCACTTTATCTAACAGATAGGACGCAATTCTCTTGGAGCGCATCTGCAGTTCCCGATAGGTACAGGACTTCTCCTCATCTGCAAATGCTACTTTCTCTGGATACTGTTCCACTGTTTTTTCAAAAAAATCCAAAATACTTCTCATTGTTTCCACCTTACTCATTCGTAATCCTTTAATAAAATACCCAGAATATTCGAGAACCGTACTGCTGCCTCCCCATGCATATGCCCATCATAGTCTGTATAGCTGGACAAGTCATGCTGAAACAAATCATAATAGTCTCGATTAAAATTCATATACCGCACTCCACGTTCAGCAAAGAATGCGCTGAAATAGTCCCATGCAGCATTGTAATTTTCCTCATAATGACTCAATGCGGCATCCGGTATCGGTGTCGTCAAAGCAATCAATTCAATTCCTTCTTCTTGACACAACTCAATCAATTTCCCCAGATATTCCATGTTTTGCTCTTTCACACCTTCTTTTGTAAAGATACGTGTCACCGAGCGATCCATTTCTTCCGGGGATACCGGATAACGCTCTATAAATCCACTCTCATGATACTCCTGTGCCTCGCCCTTTAGATACGATACGTCATAATTGTGGTTCCATTTCTGATAAACGGTTTTCTTCATATTTTGAAATTCGTACTTCAATGAATACTCATACCACGGAAAAATCACTGTCCGAAAATCACATTCCGGCTGAGCAGCAAGAAAGTATTCCACTTTTGCCATAGACATTGGAAATTCATGATAAAACAACAAATAATTGTTCCCCGGCTCCTTTTCAGTGATAAAATAGCCCGGATCCACCTCATAAATAATCCGTTTTGGTTTCTGCTTTTCAATCAACAGCTTAGTCAAATAATACGCATCAATTCCGTACTCTCCGCCTACACATAGATTATGCCCCTTCTTTCCCGTCACGCTCTCCACTGTATCCGGGTCGATATTGGTCATTCCATGTGAAGTTCCAAGAAAAATGTCATGATGCTCTTCCGTTGTCACCGTATGAATATCATTTCGCATAAAGGTACATGGATATAACAAAAAAATCCAGTCCCAGCAAGATTGCCGCCGCCAAAGCCACCACAATCACTGTTTTTATTATTTTCTTAAAACTGTGCATAAATAAATCCTCTCACTGCCGCTGTTGATCCAAAGAAACCAATTGCCAACAGCAGACCCATATAAATACAAAAACGAACTACAAGATTTTGCTTTGCAAGTGTTTCCCGAATCTTCCTTCCTCTTTCCTGCAAAATACCGATGATAAAAAGAAGTAAACATCCTACCACAATAATCAAAAGTGCATATGGTGTAAATGCAACTCCTTCTCTTCCTGCCGGAATCAAAAGCAATTGTTCTGGCGCAAAAGAAGTCACCGCATACTTCATCATCTTTACTGCCTGTCCCACTGTCTCCGAACAATCAAAAAACCAACTGATATTCACAAGAAGAAATGTTCTTACAATTGTAAATACATGATACCATCGTTCTTTTCCGGAAATATGCAGTGCTTTCTTCCATTTCCGATACTCATCTGTCATCAACCCACTAAACGCAATAATCACACCGCTGAACATTCCATAAGCAATAAACTTCCACGCCGGACCATGCCAAACACCAACCAGAAAGAATACAATCAGATTCGCAAGACATATTGGAAATTTTCGTCCTGTTTTCTTTCCAAAATGTTCTTTTCCCCATTTTCCAAACTTATTCATTCCCTTTGACAAAGATAGCGGATAAAATACATAATCCTTCATCCATGTTCCAAGGGTGATATGCCACCGATGCCAAAAATCTGTAATAGACACAGCAAAATACGGTCTCTTAAAGTTCTCATCCAGCGTAATTCCAAATAAAGATGCAATTCCTATCACAACATCCATTCCACCGGAGAAATCCGCATACAACTGCACCGAATAAAACAGCACACCAAAAATTGCCACACCATGATACGTATCCGGATTACCGAAAATGGCATCTACAAACACTGCAGACCAATCCGCCAGTACCATTTTCTTAAAAAAGCCCCAGAGGATTCGCTCCATCCCCCGCATAATTCTCTCCGTTTCAAAGCAATGACCCACATAAAGCTGTTCCGCCAGTTTACTGTGTCGCCCAATCGGCCCCTGCAAAATCTGCGGAAAGAACGATACGAACAATGCATACCGGAAAAAATTCTTTTCCGCCTCTGTCCGTTTCCAGTATACATCCAGAAGATATCCCGATGACTGAAAGGTATAGAATGAAATTCCCAATGGGAGCAGAATTGCCATCCCCGGAAGTTCCATCCGAAAGATCGCATTCAAATTTTCCAAAATAAAGTTTGTATACTTTACAACACCGAGCATTCCAAAATTCAGAATAAGCCCGATAACCAAGATTCTCTTTGCCCTTTTTTTATTTTCTTCTAAACTTCCCGCAATTCCTTTTCCACACAAATAGGTCAAAACGGAAGAAAACAAAAGATACACCACATATTTCGGTCCTGCTGCCAGATAATACACATAACTACTCACCAGCAACGCCCACCAGCGAAAACGCTTTGGCAAAAAATAATACACCGCTACAGATGCGATTACAAATAATATAAATACATTCGATACTAAAGACATAATTCCCTCTTATAACCGCAAAAAGGATGAGGATGCCACAGACATTCTCACCTTTTTTGCATACATTAATATGTAAGTCCACCGTCCAGACAAGCATCTCCGCCTGCTGCACCATTATCATAGCCGGCATCATAAGACGGCTCTTCATAATAATACTCTTCTGTATAAGTCTGCTGAGCGGCCGCTTCTGCTGCTGCCTGTTCTGCCGCCGCTGCTTCTGCTGCTGCCTGTTCTGCTGCCGCTGCTTCTGCCGCCGCCTGTGCCTCTGCTGCCGCTTTCGCCGCTGCCTCCGCTTCTGCCTGTGCCTTTACAGCCTGTTCCGCACCTTTGGTATCCACTTTCTCCTTAGACGCAACACTTGTATACTTCAGATAAGCTACATCTTCCATACAAATCTCGCCTTCCTTAACATCTCCAAACGGGAAACTGTGAAGTACGGCTGTTGTACCATCTTCAAAAGTCAACTGAATATCATATGCCGGTTCCAACACTTTGTCAGTTGCTTTTACATCCGCCGGCGCCTCTGCAGCTTTTGGAGCAGTATAACACAACAATCTGCTTTCCTTATCTTCAAACACGTCAGCTTCTTTCAGCATATTTGCAGGATATTCTGCCTCATCACTGCTCTTCACACTAACCCCTGTAATATTCTTTGCAGTGCTGTTCGTCAGTTTCACCTGAAACTCACTGTCCTTCTCTACGCCGATTACTTCTAACTTTTCCTCTTTTTTCTCTTCCTGTATTTCAGACTTCTTAGCCGGTTCTTCCTTAGAACAACCGGTAACTGCCATAGACAATCCAAAAGCAGCAAGACATGTAAAAAGCAACACTTTCTTTTTCATCATTTGTTACCCTTTCTATACTCTCATTTGTTAAAATTAAACACCAATTACTGTGTAAGAAACTTGTATCATGATAGCATAAATTAATTATTTTTACAATTGCTTAATCAGTGCAATTATTTTTTTTCCATAATCTGCATCAGTTGCCCACCCGATATTATTAGGATTTTTTTCTTTCGCTAACCATTCTACATATGGAGCTTTTCCTCTTAACCACTCTCCCCATCTCGGATCTACACAAGGATTAACTAATGCATCTTTATTCGCATAACATTTTAAATGCTGAACCTGAGCTCTAATCCCCATTCTTACGCCATTAATCCCGTAGGAAGAAAAATCTGCTCCACCCGCACCGTTTCCTACAGCACCTATACCTGCAAAATTAAATTGCTCTGCTTTCACATCTCCTTTAAACTGCAACCACCCTGTTTCAATCATACTTTGACAAAAAACAACTTCAGCCTTTATACCTTCAGCATTTGCTTCTTGATATACTATATTTACAAAATCTTCTATCGTTGTCGCTCCACCTTTTGATAATGCTTTAGTTGGATATGTTTTCCCTTGCTTTTTAAAAAGCTGTACCATTTGTGATGCTGAAACAGAAGTTTTTCCAGTTATTTCATAGCCATTCATGCAAATACCATTTTGGTCAAAATAATATTCTTTTCCATCTATCGTTTTCCAACCTGTCTGACGCACACCTTTCTCATTCAAATAATAATAGGTACTTCCAAAGGATAACCAACCTGTATGCATATGACCATCTGGCATCATATAATAATAAGTACTTCCAAAGGACAGCCAACCTGTATGCATATGGCCATCTGGCATAAAGTAATATCGTTTTCCGTCTATATCCTGCCAACCTATCACTTTTTCTCCAGCCGCATTATAATAATATTTCTTTCCATTAATCGTCTTCCAGCCTGCACCTGTTGACCCTTGCAATTTCCCGTCTACATTAAAGAAATACTCTTTTCCATCTATCAAAACCTTTCCCGTCTGCATCTGGCCTAATTGATTCATATAATATCTTGTACTTCCAAACGACAGCCAGCCTGTATGTCTATGACCATCCGGCATAAAATAATATCGTTTTCCATCTATCGTCTGCCAGCCTGTCTGTCGTACGCCTTTCTCATTCAAATAATAATACGTACTTCCAAACGACAGCCAGCCTGTATGCATGTGGCCATCCGGCATCATATAATAGTAAGTACTTCCAAAGGACACCCAACCTGTATGCATGTGGCCGTCCGGCATAAAATAATATCTTTTCCCGTCGATATCCTGCCAGCCTGTCACTCTTTCTCCTGCTACGTTATAATAATACTTCTTTCCATTAATAGTCTTCCAGCCTGCACCTGTCAATTCTTGTAATTTTCCATCTGTATTAAAGAAATACTCTGTTCCATCAATCAAAACCTTGCCTGTTTGCATTTCTCCCGATTGATTCAGATAATATCTTGTACTTCCGAACGATAACCAGCCTGTGTGTCTATGGCCATCCGGCATAAAGTAATATCTTTTTCCATTGATATCCTGCCAACCTGTCTGTCGTACGCCTTTTTCATTCAAATAATAATAGGTACTTCCAAAGGACAACCAACCTGTATGCATGTGACCGTCCGGCATCATATAATAGTAAGTACTTCCAAAGGACAACCAACCTGTATGCATGTGACCGTCCGGCATAAAATAATATCTTTTCCCACTGATATCCTGCCAGCCTATTTGACGCACACCATCTTTATTAAAGTAATATTTATTTCCATCTATAGTTTGCCAATCTGTCTGTCGTACACCTTTTTCATTCAAATAATAATAGGTACTTCCAAAAGATAACCACCCTGTGTGCATATGACCATCCGGCATCATATAGTAATATGTACTTCCGAACGACAGCCAGCCCGTATGCATGTGACCATCTGGCATAAAATAATATCTCTTTCCACTTATGTCTTGCCATCCGGTTACTCTATAACCATTAGCATCAAAATAATAAGTTTTTCCATCTATAGTCAAAAGCTGTTTTTTTGCAAATACCCCATTTGACAATTGATATTTCCAACCGTTTTTATCTTCAACCCATTTGCCTTTCGTCAATCCAAGATATTTTGCAATCCCAGTAGCATCAGCAACACCTAAACTTTTGAGGCCAGCTTCTGTTTTTAAATATTTATTTGCATCATTTGCATTATCTATAAATGCATGTTCAACAATAATTCCCGGAATTCCCTTTTCCTTACAATGAATTTGCACACTAAAGTAATCAGACTTAGAGCCATCTGGATAATACTCATTCACTGTTGAATCTTTACTATACACTTTTCGTTTTGTAAGTCCTAGCTTTACTAATTCATCGAGAACAGCGTTTCCTAATTCCGTTCCTTCAATCCCTACATTAGGTTTCCAATTTTTATTCGGAACAATCACCTCAGCACCATATGCTTTTCCATTAAAAGAATTCAAATGAAAACTCACAAATATTTTTGCACCTGCCTTATAGGCTGCATTCACACGATCCGCCATACACGAAATTCCCGGTTTATTATAGGGACACGCTGCTCCTGTTCTTGTCATATACACAGTAACGCCATTATATCCTTCTAATTCTTCTTTACAATAATTCGCAATTTTAAGAGTTAAATCTTCCTCCCTTAATCCATTTCCTGCTGCTCCTCTATCGTTAGCATCATGGCCTGGATCTAATGCTACTACAATATTTCCCGCTCTAGTATCTGTAGATTCATCTTGTATAGACATTGTACTTGGCATAGATGCTTGTACGTCTGCCGTAGCCTGTGCCAAAGCATCACCAATACTTTCTTCAGCCTCCAACGTACCATCTTCATTAATAATTGCCACTGATGCACTCACATTATCTGTATTCATTTCATCTTCTATAGGTCTTAATTCTTCAACCCCAGCATATTCTTCATTTACCCCAAATAAAACTTCTGCCCCCATTTCATCCATAGTAAATGTTTTTTCACTGGTTCCCACTTTTACCGTTAATTCAGTCGCTTCGTATGTACCACTCTGGCTTTCATCTGTAAATTCTTTTTCAAATAAATACAGATTATTAACTGCATTACTGATTGCCCATTCTTCTTGAATACCATTTGAACCTTGAACTTTCAAAGTCATATCATCAACACTTTCCGCATCTTCTCCCCATGATACCACAATGCGCTGTATTCCCGGAGTCGCAAGATATGAACTTTCCACATAAGTCCAATTCATCTGCTGCTCTATTTCATCTTCAGTTTCTTTTGATACAAGATTCTCTTGAACTTCACCTTCATCTACAAAAGTTTCAGATACATTTTCTATTTTTGTTTTCTCCTCCTCTGTTATTTCTGTATTATTTGGTATCGTCTGAATTTCACTATCTTTCCCTTCCTCTGTTACCCCACTCTCACTAACATCTGCTGCTAACACTGACATTGTTGGACATATTAATACCATTGCCAACACAAATGCTGTTACTCTTGTCAAAAATTTTCTTTTCCTCTGTTTCATCTTTCTATTTTACTCCCTTTTTTATTCATTGCCTATGTATCCATCCAATACTGCATGTCCTGTTTCCAATACTTTTCCGTCTTCTGTAATCTTTATTTTTTCAAAACCATAAGTCTCCAAATAAGTACGTGTAATGCATGTAATAACAATATCCTCCCCTGTAGTTCCCATGTTGCGTATATAAGTTCCGAAAGCCGTATTCACATCAATGTCCATTTTCTTTTCTGTTTCATGAAAGCTATACTGATTTAATCCACATTCTTTACTTATCACGTCTTGCTCTTGCAACTGTTTCCAGATAACTTCTGGCGTAACCTGATCACTCTCGACCTCATTACAAACAATTTCTCCAGTTTCAGAATCTGCATAATATATCTTCATTTTAGTAACTGTAGAAGCAACACTATTCTCATCATCTACTTCAGCATCAGGAAAATCATCTTTCTCAACTTCTAATTCCTCTTTCTCCTGTTCCTCACTAGAATACTCTGCTTCTTCCTTACCACAACCATACATTATCATCGTTGTCAAACTTATCATCGTTACAATTAATAATACTTTTATTCTCTTCATATTCCACCTCTTCTTATTCAATTTAAAAACATATGCTATAGATTTCATCATAACATATAAATCCCTTTGAGAACAAATATTTTAACAAAAATAAATAATATTACAAAAGACCCTAACAATTCTTGCCAGAGTCCTTTTTTACGTTTCCTTATCGATAATATATTTTCTTTCTCCAAATCGGCATTCTAATTATGCCCACCATTGTACCCAGACCATACATCACATGTAATGACAAAAAGATAAATGGGCTAAGTAAGAAATACAAATTATTTTTGTGATGTAAAAGCATCAACACTGTATTTCCCATACAAAATATCCCATATACCATAAATAACAAAAGAAAAGGCATCCAACTTACAGTCTCTCCCAATATTACTCCTACAATCAGTGATAAAACAAAGAAAAATGGAATAAAATGATATACAGCTAAGCACTTCGGACACACGCCCAAAGTCAGTCCAATCCAATATCCATTGCTATATTTTTGTTTTATCATTCCTCTCCATGTACTTCGGATATGTTGATAAGAAATAATCTCTGGATCATAACATATCCGGTATCCTGCCTCCCGAATCCGATAATGCATCTCATTATCCTCTGTTCGGCCCAGTTTTTCATTAAATCCACCTACTTTTTCAAATACTTCTTTTCGGTAAGCCCCATGAAAAACGGAATTCACATACCTTTTCTTATCTTTTTTTCTTCTATATATTGCAATTCCACTTCCAAACATAGAGGATTCTGTTGCCAATAACACATCTGTCCATTTTGTTCTTGGAACAGCTATGTTAGGTCGTGCACCGCCACATACACATTCACCGGATTCAATACAAGCAACGCTTTTCCGTACAAACTCTGACGGAATCATGGTATGTGCATCAACTCTGATAATAATATCTCCCTGAGCCTTTTCAATGGCAACATTCCATCCTGCCGACTGTATCATTTTTTTATTTTCATAAACATTAACACAAGCAAATCCATTCTTTTCGCTTTCGTCTGCAAATTGTTGCATTAATGCTTTTGTATTATCTGTCGACATTGAATCAATCAACACAATCTCCATATCCTTATGCGAATAATCCTGCGACTTCATATTTTCAAACAACGATTGTATAACTTTTCCTTCATTTCTTGCAATAATGCACACCGATACCATTAACTAATACTCCCAAATACTCTTCAATCTCTACTCTACCATCAAATAATATTAGCATATAAATAATGGATTTTCAAGCTAGGCACTCTTCTTATACGTTAATATTAAGAAAATCTTTAATATTATTGTAATAAATCATAAAAATCTTAGTTCATTCTGTAATAATTAGAGTATCTCCACGTTCCAGACATTCCATAGTAAATCTGATATCCATTTCTTCCCGTCTGATTTGTAAAATTAGGATCAAAAACATATGTCGTACCATTCATATCTATTTCAACCCATGAATGAACCCCCATACCTCCACCTAATAGCGGAACATAACCAGCTATTTGATGTGCATTATAACCAAGTAATTTTGCCATATAATAAAAGGTTGCCGCCATTACATAACAATCTCCCACTCCATTACGAAATCCATAAAGAGCCATCGCCTCACTTCCGGGTGATGGATCATTTGCGTAATTTACATATGGCAGACTAGCCGACCAATTATATGCCGCATATAAATTCCATCCTACTTGATTCAATATATTTGCCGCATAGGTATACGCTGTACTTGCTTTTCCATCAGGTCCGATTCGAATACCATCTATTGTAGTATTTCTTGCCATTACCTTTGTACTTGGATAGAAATAATAGCGGTATCCTTTGATCGTCTGCCATCCACTTACCATAAAGCCATTTACATTTGCATAGTACCATGTCTGTCCAAATGTTACCCATTGATTTTTATACGGAAAGCCTGTCGCCGGATTCTTATAATATTTATTTCCGTTATATTCTCCCCAGCCACCTTCTTTTTTCATAATTCCATTGCTGTCAAAGTTATAAATAATTCCGCCTACGACCTGTTTTCCTGTGACAATTGCTGCATCACTGCCACAATAATAATAAGTTTCATTAAAACTTATAAACTGATTTTTATACAACACTCCATTTTTTTGAGAATAATATTTTTTACCATGATACTCAATCCAGCCTGCTTGTTTACGAATAATGCCGCTTTCACTATCTGCGAAATAATAAGTTCCTTTATTGCTTACTATCCCCTTTTGAACACTTCCATCCGCGCCCATATAGTACCACGTATTTCCAAAGGTAATAATCTGATTCTGATACAACTTTCCTTCTGCTGTCACAAAATAGCGTTTCCCATTTTGTTCTATCCACTGTGCCTTTTTAATTACTTGTCCCGTTGTTTCATCAGTATAATAGAGTTTTCCATTTACTTCTACGATACCTTTCTGTACACTTCCGTCCTTCCCCATACAATACCAAGTACTTCCAAATGTAATTACTTGATTCCGGTATAATACACCATCCGAATTTGTGTAATATCGTTTTCCAGACTTTTCTACCCATTGCGCTTTTCGAATTACTTTTCCACTCGTTTCATCGACATTATACAATTTTTCGTTAATTTCTACGATGCCCTTTTGAACACTTCCATCTTGCCCCATACAATACCATGTGTTTCCAAAAGTAATAATCTGGTTTTTATACAATTCTGCTCTTTCATTTGCATAATATCTTTTTTCCTCTGTTTCTACCCAGCTTGATTTCTTAAGCATTCCTGTCTCTGAATCCCCATAATATAAACTGCCATTCGCAGCCTTAATATATCCTCTCTGGACACTTCCATCTGCCCCCATATAATACCATGTATTTCCAAAGGTAATAATCTGGTTTTTATACAATTCTGCTCTTTCATTTGCATAATATCTTTTTCCCTCTGTTTCTACCCAGCTTGATTTCTTAAGCATTCCTGTCTCTGGATCCCCATAATATAAACTGCCATTCGCAGCCTTAATATATCCTTTCTGGACACTTCCATCTGCCCCCATATAATACCATGTATTTCCAAAGGTAATAATCTGGTTTTTATACAATTCTGCTCTTTCATTTGCATAATATCTTTTTCCCTCTGTTTCTACCCAGCTTGATTTCTTAAGCATTCCTGTCTCTGGATCCCCATAATATAAACTGCCATTCGCAGCCTTAATATATCCTTTCTGGACACTTCCATCTGCCCCCATATAATACCATGTATTTCCAAAGGTAATAATTTGATTCCGATATAATACTCCATTCTGATCTGCAAAGTATTTATTTTCGCCATCAGTTATCCAGCCTGTTTTCACTTTTGGTACTGATTCTTCAATTGATTTTTCAGTCTCCTGTTCGACATCTACAGCATCCTCTGGAATTATTTCAGTTTCTATATCTTCTTCTGGTGCTATTTCTGGTAATACTACCTCCTCTTCTACAATCTTATATTCTCCACCTTCATTAAAAGAATATTGAATTCCATCAATCTCTTCAACACGATTTTCATACCGTTCACCGGTTTCCGGTGAGAAATAATACTCTACACCATCTACCTTTTGCCAACCAGTCTGAGCAATGCCCTCTTCATCAAAAAAATATACTTTATCTTCTATTTTCTGTAACCCAATGACTTTCTCTCCGTTTTCATCTAGATAAACTCGATTATTTTCTTTCACGTCACCTTTCCATATATTTTTTTCAACAATCGCGTCCATTGTATTTTCTTCTGCACTTTCTTGAACAATCTCTGTTGCACCCTCGGCTGCCATTACCGGTGTGCATACCGAAAATACCATACTAAGCGAAAGTATAAATGCTAATCTTCTGTAAATTTTATTTTTCATCACCTTGTTCTCCTCTCTCATTTTGTGACATTGTTTCTCTCAAATTTTCTACTGCCATCACATGCTATTGCAATAAATAGCGGAACTGTAACAACGATAGAGTATGCATATCTAAACTCTGCAAATACCGGCGTAGCTATCATTAAAGATGCTAGAATTGCCAATACCGGAAAGAAAACTAAAATATTTTGTTTTTTAAATACACAGATCCAAAACATTGCAATTGTAATCCATGTATAAATCCCAATTCCCCAAAACCATTCTATCCCCGGTAATGCATATGAAAATCCTTCTAGTCTCTCCAAAACTTTTTCAAATATATCCGGCATTTTTGAGTCTCGTCTCATTCCAAAAGAATTATCCTTCACCTCAGTCGAAACAACCCAATACTCCACTCCCGGGCACCAAAATCCTCTTGTTTGATCTATCTGTGCTTTCAAGTAACTTCCAGGATATCGAACTCCAAGTTCAATCCATAATTTTAGATACTCTTTTCTATGTAACGTAATATAATCTTGATTCCCTTTTTCACGTATCAATGTCTTAATCGGATCTGAAATTGTATTATCATATACATCCGGAACCCTTTTCAAGTCAACAACTTGACTTAATAACTCTTCCTGTTCTTTAGTAAGTTCTTTCCCATCTGTAATAACACGAGAAATATGCTGTGCAGGAATAGATAAAGACTCTATTGTATCCGGCGGTACTACATTATATTTATTCATAACCGGTCCTTTTACAAAAAGCACGCATCCAACAGATAAAATACATAAGATACCGATTCTAATTCTTTCTCTTTTTAGAAATAAAATCATAAACGGAATACATAATAAGTACGCATAAAATCCGTTACTCCTTAATAGACTTATCAAAACTCCCAACACAAAAAATAATACAAAATCCATCTTCGTCTGATCATTTCTCTGCATTTTCCATAGAACCAGGGAAAACATTAAAACAATCGCACCCATAATCACATCTTTCCACATTGTTACTGCATAAAATGCATTAATAGGAAAAATTGCATAAAATATCAAGCATCCAGCCAAATATAGCTTACGTGTTCCTTTTTGGTATAAATAATATATAAAATAAGAATATATACCTGCTAAAATACACATTTGCAAAATTACATATATTGCAACTCCTGCATTAACATCATCACTGATGATTCCCCCTATAAAACAACAAAACTTAATTACTAATGTTTGAATCCAAGGCTGATGATTGCTATATCCGCGAAGACCCAGAGCTTGTTCTACCTGCCATTCTGAATCCCACGTTATCACTCCCGGATATAACGTCAGAAAATATGGAAGCCAGCAGACTATACATACTCCAAATATTCCCCAATATACCCTTTTTGATTTTTTTCTTTCTGATACAGCCCCCACGATTTCATAGTTTAGTATTTTATCCCATGCCCATTTTATAATAATATAAAAGAACAGACAAAATAAAAACATACGCGTGGCGCCGACAATCATTGAATTAACCCCAGAATTTACAATTTGATTATAATTTCCCAAAACCCAGAATACTGAAAATAAAACTGATAATAATATGATAAATATCTGCTTCTTTTTTTCTCTAGATCTTTCCATTTATTTTCCCCCTCACCTCTGACTTTTCTCTTATTCCAGAAACATTTTTCTTGTAATAAAGTTATAAACCATAACAATAATCGTTGCATATATCTTAGATAATAGATAGTACACCTCTAGTTTTTCAACTGTTATCCACATAATGAACTGATTTATTCCCAATCCAACAAGACTAAGTAAAACAAAAATTAAAAATTCATTCGTTTTACTATTCTTCTCCTTCACATCAAATACCCATTTTACACTCATTATATAATTAAATACAACAGATGCAGAAAAGGAAAGCCCATTTGAAATCAAATAATTTATGTTCATAACTTCAGTCAGAAAAATCATTAAACCATAATCTATAACAAAAGCACTTCCACCTACAATTCCAAATTTTATAATCTGCTTTATCAATTTACTCATTCACTATTTCCTATCATTCATTTGATTTAACAGTAACTCATATAATTGTCTGTGTTTTTTTACAATTACATCTAAAATAATTCCACAAACCCATAACAGCATCCCTAAAATAGCCATCACACCAGATACAATTAGTGTAGGAAATCGCAACACCAGCCCTGTATGTAAATAGTCTACGAAAACTGGTGCGAATAAACCAATCGCTAATCCCCATAAAACGATAGCAATAACTGAAAAAAAAGTAAATGGTCTATACTCCCTAAACAATGTTACTATCGTTCGCAACACTTTCATCCCATCCGAAATAGTATTTAATTTGGATACGCTTCCCTCAGGCCTATCCCGATAAAGTACTGGTACTTCTTCTAATAAAAAATTCTTATCAACAGCATGTATCGTCATTTCAGTTTCTATTTCAAATCCTTTAGACAAAACTGGAAAACTTTTGACAAACAGATGGCTAAATGCACGATATCCTGTCATAATATCTTTAATTTCATTTCCAAAAAGTTTATTAATAAAAAATCGAACAGTTCTATTTCCTAAATTATGAAAACGTCGTTTATTTTCTGTAAAATAAGTGGTAGATAATCTATTTCCAATTACCATATCAACCCCTTTATTCAACACCAAATCCACCATCATTTTTGCATGTTCTGCCGGATATGTATCATCACCATCAATCATCAAATAGCAATCTGCCTCAATATCCCTAAACATACTTCTGATTACATTTCCTTTTCCCTGTCGATACTCATGCTTGACAATAGCTCCTGCAGCGCTTGCAATTTCAGCAGTTCCATCTGTCGAATTATTATCATATACATATATTGTTGCTTCCGGTAAAACAGCCTTAAAATCTTCTACAACTTTTTTAATAGTTGCACTTTCATTGTAACAAGGAATTAATATAGCTATCCTTTTCATCTCTATTTTCTGCCTTTCTGCGTATCCATTTTTCATTTTTTAAATAACATGTAAACATAGACCACTTTATAATAATATCCTAACATATATTAAAATCCTTTTAAAGTAATACTCTGTTTATGAGCATCACTTCAAAAGGATTTTTATATAAATTTAATAGTAAAACGAACTTGGCAACTGTTCCACACGAACAATATTTCCGTTTTTAATATACTTCCGATATGCCACTGCACTGTTTCCACTCGTATACCAGGATTCTATATTTACATAATCATACCAGCTCGGCTGCATCCCCCACACTTCTACATATAATGTGTTTCCATATGAATATGTAACTAGTTTCACTGGGAAATCATAATTGTTTTTTATTTTCAAATCAGAGCTCCCATAATCTACCATCGCATCCTGACCGATTGGAACATATGTGGATGGAACAGAATGATTCCTACGTTCTACAATTGTAAGTCCTGCTCTAAGCGCAGCTCCATATAATGTGGTACTCGCCTGACAAATTCCACCGCCGTATCCTACACCTCCAACTACTCCTGCTGGCAAATATCCTTCCGCCTGACCACAAGGTCCTGCTACTCCAAAAAAGGAAAGTGTCTGTCCAGGCTGTATAACAACTTGATTAAAACTGCTCAGCGCCCTTTTCATATTATAGGTTCCATTTGCATTATTTGTAGAAACAGTGGAAAACACTGCCATACGATCACTATAAAATGCCACGCGCCCATCTGCTCCAATTCGAATACCATCTATCGTGGTATTTCTTGCCATTACCTTTGTGCTCGGATAGAAATAATAGCGGTATCCTCTGATCGTCTGCCAGCCACTTACCATAAACCCATTTACATTTGCATAGTACCATGTCTGTCCAAATGTTACCCATTGATTTTTAT
>Scrappy_p2__coassemble_587_pt1 | contig 47636 bp, 39 predicted proteins | sample Scrappy_p2__metabat2_low_PE_009 | metagenome-assembled genome bin Scrappy_p2
GAACATGGTAAACTGTACATGCTGCAGACACGTAATGGTAAGAGAACAGCTCAGGCTGCTCTGAAGATTGCTTGTGACCTTGTTGACGAGGGAATGAGAACAGAAGAAGAAGCAGTTGCAATGATCGATCCACGTAACTTGGATACACTGCTTCACCCACAGTTTGATGCTGATGCATTGAAAGCTGCAACACCAATGGCTAAAGCACTTGGAGCATCTCCAGGAGCTGCTTGTGGTAAAATCGTATTTACAGCTGATGATGCTGTAGAGTGGGCTGCAAGAGGTGAGAAGGTAATCCTTGTTCGTCTTGAGACATCACCAGAAGATATCACAGGTATGAAGAGCGCTCAGGGTATCTTGACAGTTCGTGGTGGTATGACATCTCACGCTGCTGTAGTTGCACGTGGAATGGGAACATGTTGCGTATCTGGTTGTGGAGATATCGCAATGGACGAAGCAAATAAGAAATTTACATTAGCTGGAAAAGAGTTCCATGAAGGAGATTGCATTTCTCTGGATGGATCTACAGGAGCTATTTATGACGGAATCATCCCTACAGTTGATGCTACAATCGCTGGAGAGTTCGGAAGAATCATGGGATGGGCTGACAAATACAGAACAATGAAGGTTCGTACAAATGCAGATACACCGGCTGACGCTAGAAAAGCTCGTGAGTTGGGAGCTGAAGGTATCGGACTTTGCCGTACAGAGCATATGTTCTTCGAAGGCAACAGAATCGATGCATTCCGTGAGATGATCTGTTCTGAGACATTAGAAGAAAGAGAAGCTGCACTTGAGAAGATTCTTCCGGAGCAGCAGGGAGACTTCGAGGCTCTTTATGAGGCTCTGGAAGGTAACCCGGTTACAATTCGTTTCCTTGACCCACCGCTTCATGAGTTCGTTCCGACAGAGGAAGACGACATCAAGAAACTGGCTGACGCTCAGGGCAAAACAGTTGAGCAGATTAAGACAATCATCGACAGCCTGCATGAGTTCAACCCAATGATGGGACATCGTGGACTTCGTCTTGCTGTAACATATCCGGAAATTGCTAAGATGCAGACAAGAGCTGTTATCCGCGCAGCAATCAATGTTCAGAAAGCACACGCTGATTGGACAGTAAAACCGGAAATCATGATTCCATTGTCATGTGATGCAAAAGAATTGAAATATGTAAAAGACATGGTTGTTGAAACAGCTGACGCTGAAATTGCAGCAGCAGGTGTTGAACTGAAATATGAAGTAGGAACAATGATCGAGATTCCAAGAGCTGCTCTTACAGCTGATGAAATCGCAAAACAGGCTGACTTCTTCTGCTTCGGTACAAACGATCTGACACAGATGACATACGGATTCTCTCGTGATGATGCTGGTAAGTTCTTAGATGCTTACTATGATGCTAAGATCTTCGAGAACGATCCATTTGCTAAATTGGATCAGACAGGTGTTGGTAAGCTGATGGATATGGCTATTACATTAGGAAAACCGGTTAATCCGAACCTGCACGTAGGAATCTGTGGAGAGCATGGTGGAGATCCAAGTTCTGTAGAATTCTGTCACAAACTTGGTCTGGATTATGTATCCTGCTCACCATTCCGTGTGCCGATCGCAAGACTTGCAGCAGCACAGGCAGCAATCGCTGACAAATAAGAAAATGAATTGCAATTAAAAAAATAGCGAATGATTGAATGCCTTATCCTCTAGAAATAGGGGATAGGGCATTTGTCATGTATTCGGAAATAAAAATAATTGGCCTGGAAAGTTAAGTATTTGTATTCAGCTACCAGATGTGTTATAATTATCAAAACTTTTAAGATAACACTTGCTATTTGAAAGGAGACAAAAGAATGGGAACTGGAATGATTTGTAATTGTAAGCAGGTTTCTTATGCAGATGTGGATAAAGCATTGCAGCAGATGGATAAATTTGATGATGTGCTTTCTGCCTTCGAGGAAGTACAGAAGATTACACACTGCTCTACCGGATGTGGTGGATGTCATGACAAGATTTTGGAAGCAATCTCTGAAACAATGATGAGATAGAGAATATGCGCACTGCTGATATCAGGCAGTGCGTTTTTCTTTTTGATAAAAATCTTCGTATTTGGTAAAATGGAAGATAAATATAGGCGAAAGGTATTTTTTTTGTTACAGAAGGTAAAGTATTTGATAAAGATTTTATATCAGACATCCTATAATAATAATCGGAGAATTGTACATAGATTTTGATTTGGGAGATTGAAACAAAATGAGATTGTTAAAACTGGTAATTGTAGATGATGAAGCAATTTTATTGCAGGGATTGTTAAATACATATGACTGGAAGTCCATGGGATTTGAGGTGGTCGGAACGGCGCAGAGCGGGCAGCAGGCAATTGATTTGATTCAGGAAGTTCAGCCGCATGTGGTGCTGACGGATATCCGTATGAAGCAGATTACCGGGCTGATGGTAATGGAACAGATTCATAAGGCAGGATTGGATTGTTTATTTATTGTATTGAGCGCCTATCGGGATTTTGAGTATGCACAGCAGGCATGTGATTTGGGAGCGTATGCGTATTTGCTGAAGCCGGTGGAGGATGAAAAACTGCAGGAAACGATGCGTGGTGCTTATGAGACCTGCATGGAGCAGCTGGAACATGAAGAACGATATGAAAGCTGGGAGAAACTTTTGATGAAAGATGCCACCAGTTTTTTGCAGATGGTTGTACAAAAATATGTGCAGAATCGGATACCGGAGGAAAAGGTTCAGGAGGTATTTGATACCATTGGAAATGTGTTGGGGGTAAATGATCGTTTTATAACAGTCTGCGTAGATATTGATTTGACTTATAAGATTACAAATTCTCTGGATTATGAAGCCTCGCGGTTTGCTGTGTTGAAAAATTTGGAAGAGATTATCGGGCAGCGGTATGTTTACTGGAGGTTTGAAGGGGAAGACGGAATCTGTATCTTTATTATTAAAACAACAGAAAATGCTACAGTACGAGAGTTGAAAACCATCTTGGAGAAAGCGAAGAAAGAGGAAAAAAGCCCGGTTGTTGCATCTATTTCAAAACCTTATAAAGGAATCAGCGGAATCAAAAGAAGCTGCGAGGAGGCGTTAAAGTTATTTAGTCTGGCAAGCGCATCGGGAGCGAGTGCATTTACTGTTCCGGAGGAAATCGAGGAAAAGACAGGCGGAACCTCTTCATCGGACGTGGAACTTTTGATTGTAAATGCGGTGCGCAAGAATAATTTGCAAGAGCTGAAAGAGGCGTTTATCCAGTTTATATATGGACTTCCGGGGGAGGAAGAACTACAGTGCCAGTATATGCACAGGGTGATGCTGCGTGTGGAACTGATGTTAAATGATAGCCATGGAATTGAAGGAAATCTGAAGGAACAATTCCAGAATTATTATTCCAATATTCCGAATCTGAATGCAGCCAAAACAGTGGATGTCTGTTATAAGATTCTGTGCAGCGCCATTATGAGCCGTACAGAAAATATACAGAAGGAAGAAATGAAATATTTTAAAGAATATATGTCTGTTGCGGTAGCCTATATAGAGGAACATCTTGACGATGAAGAATTGTCGATTGTATCGGTAGCATCTCATGTGTATTTGAATCCGGTATATTTTGGGCGGGTGTTTAAAAATACATTTCAGATGACATTTAAGAAATACCTGTTGAAACAGCGCATGGAGAAGGCAAAATATTTATTGGAAAAAGGCGAGGAAAGTATTGGAGAAATCTGCAGTCAGGTGGGGATTAACAATCCGTCATATTTTTCTCATTTGTTTAAGCAGTATACAGGAAAACTTCCAAGTGAATATAAAAAGGAATTTGAGGTATGAAAAGAAAATATGAGATATCCGGTATCAGAAGAAAATATCTGAAATATACATTGGCGCTACTTGTACTTGCGCTTACATTATCCTGTATTGGAATCTGGGTCTATGTCCGTACAAGTGTGACCAAAAATATCAGCGGCAAATATGAATTTATGACAGAGCGAATGGGAATCGCACTGGACAATCTATATCAGAAAAGCGATGAGATCACAGCAGAGTGTATTTTGTATGAAGATGTGCAGAAGAGTCTGCAGTCAAGCGGTTTAGAAGATATGAAGGTCATAGCTCTGGGAAAATATTTTGCTTATATTGATCTGGATCAGGTTGCAGATTACTGTTATGTAGACAATAAAGGAAATGTATATGGCCGTTCTTATTCCAAGGTTACTTATGAAGATGTAAAGAACAGTGGATTTGAGAAATTTTTAGGAGATGATTACAGTAAAACAAAATGGTTCTGGACGCAGGATACATTGTTTGGAACAGAGCAGGAGTCTTTATTTATCGGAAGATATGTAAGAAGTTTGGAATATGCACATGAACCGGGAATGTTATTTTTCAAAATGCGTCCCGATTTTCTCGGAGAAATCATGAAAATGGATTCGAAATTGACAGAGACTGCAACGATTGGAATCATTGATTCCGATGGCGCTCTATGTTTTTCTAATAAGGAGGAAGAATTACAGGCAAATCCGAAAAAGAAAGAATTACTACAGCAGCTTGGACAGCAGCAAGGAGAGGGAATGCTGCTGGAGGGCGAGCAGAAACAGGGCGGTATTTTATCTGCATACCGACAGGTAGAAAGTGGATTGACGGTCTTTTCTTTTGTCCCAGGACATGTGTTAAATGCAGATCTGGCACAGATGATTTTAGTACTTGCAGGGATTTATTTTGTTGTAGCTGTTGTGGCAGTCTTTTTGAGTTTATATTTTTCGGAGCGTTTTACGAAACCTATCAAGACAATCAATCAGGCAATGACAGGATTTGACGGAAATAATTTTCAGCGGATTGCAGAACTGCATACCAATACAGAATTAGATCAGATTGGGCACTCTTATAATGAGATGCTGAGAAATATTGAATTGCTTTTGGAGGAGATTAAAACACAGGAAAAAGAACTGCGGACAAGTGAATTAAATATGTTGATCAGTCAGATTAATCCACATTTTCTGTATAATACACTGGATACAATCTATATGTTAGCGCGAATCAATAAAGAAGAGACAACGATGAAGATGATTCAGGCTTTATCAAAGTACCTGCGGCTTTCTTTGAGCAAAGGAAGTGAAATCGTGACAGTGGAAGATGAGCTGGAAAATGTAAAAAGCTATATGGAAATTCAGCAGATTCGTAATGAAGATTTGTTTATGTATACCATCGACTGCAAGGTGGATGCGGCAGAGACCTGGGTTTTGAAATTGATTTTGCAGCCACTTGTAGAAAATGCGATCAAATATGGATTTTGTGATATTTTTGAAGGCGGAGTGATTCAGATTGAGGTAGAGAACAGAGAAGAGATGCTTTGTTTGAGTGTTTACAATAACGGAACACCGATGGATGCAGCAATGTGCGAGAAGATCAATGCATTGAATCAACTTCCTTTTGCTGCATTTCGGGAATGCTTTCCGGATAGGGAACGGGGCTATGGCGTTGTAAATATTATGACTCGTCTGCGGCTGAAATATGGAGAAGAGGTACGTTATTATTACGAAATCGATGAAAATGGAACTACAGGCAGGATTCAGATACCAAGAGGAGGCAGAAAAGAGAATGGGGAAGTATAGAAATTATAAGAAAACTATAGAAACTGTTTTGTTTGCATGCTGCTTGTCTGCCAGCTGTTTGATTGGATGTGAGCAACAGGAAATCATCGAAGAAACGAAGGAAGAGGAAGTAAAAATTCCAATGGTTCTGACAGTGAACCCGTCTACCGGCAAAAAAAACGAGGAAACGTTGATTGAGGCGTTTAATAAAGAATATGACGGCAGATGGGAGATTGCTGTAGAGTGGAGTATGGAAACGGAGGAAGACTATCGGCAAAATCTGAAACGGCAAAATGTGACGGATATACTTCCGGCGGTCGTAACAGATATACGGATATTGCCGTCCTTTTATAAGAAAATGATTGAAGACGGACGTCTGGAAGAACTTTCTCAATACATCAATCGGGATGCGGAGTGGAAATCCATGATCGAACCGGTTGTTTTGGAATCCTGCAGTGAACCGGATGGCGAGATGTATCTGGCTCCGCTTAGTACCGCGGCATTTTCCTGTTCCGGAGTGTTTTGGAACGAGGAATTATTTTTACAGGCGGGAATTAAAACATTTCCAAAGACATGGGAAGATTTCTGGGAGTGCTGCGATATTTTGCAAACCCATGGAATTACACCGCTTGCACTTCATACAGAAGGAACTGCTTGGTCTCCTATGCTGCTTGCAACGGCGGAACTGGCGAATACAGAAAATGGCGCGGCGTTTATGAAAGAATTGTATCCGGAAAGTTATCAGAATGCAGAAGGGTATCAAATGGCAGAGACATTGGAACGTTTATTTCAATATACAACTGCGGATGCAATGTATACAGATTTTGATACGGCTTATACGAATTTCTTTTCCGGTAAGGCGGCTATGATTCCAAATGGATATTGGATGATCAACCAGATTCCGGAAGGATGGGAGAAAAAAACGAGGTTTTCGGCATTTCCGGGGAATAAGTTGATTTCTTCTCCGGAAACCTTTGGCTGGGCATTGATTGGGGATTGCGAGGCGGAGGTCAAAGAAGGTGCGGTGGAGTTTTTTAAGTTCCGGACCCGGATGAATATGGAAGAAAAAGAAAAGCTCTTTTCCGGAGATAGAAGTACACTTCTTCCGGCAGAGCAGGATTATCTGGCAGCGTATGAAGGACAGCCACAGTTTGTACCGAATTATCAGGTGAAGTGGAATTCTATTCTGCAGGAAGAAATATTGGGCGAGGCACTGCCGAATCTTGTAAAAGGGAAAATTAGCGTGGAAGAGTTTGCCGGTTTGGAAGATGAGAGTGTTGCGCGATTTTTAAAAGAACAGTAAAGAGTTTATTTTTTTGCATTTCAGGTTTTTATTTTGTTATAGGATTTTGCGAAACGCTGGTATGATAACTACAGAACAGAGGAAATACAGCATTTCAGGAAAGGTGAGTGGATATTATGAAAAAGCGTAAAGTGATTTCCGTTTTACTGGCAGCAACTATGGTAGTAGGTATGGTATCAGGATGCGGAGGTTCCAAAGAACCGGCAGGAACAGACGGAAAAGAAGAGGCAAAAGGAAAGGTTTATTATTTGAACTTTAAACCAGAGGCAGATGAGCAGTGGCAGGAACTGGCTGAGGCTTATACGGAAGAGACAGGAGTTCCGGTGACAGTTTTAACAGCAGCATCCGGTGAATATGAAAAGACATTGAAGTCTGAAATGGCAAAATCCGAGGCACCGACATTATTCCAGGTGAATGGACCGGTAGGACTTGCAAGCTGGAAAGATTATTGCTATGACTTGTCAGGTTCTGATATTGCAGGAGAACTGACAGATGACAGTTTCGCACTGATGGATGGCGATAAGATGGCAGGAATCGCCTATGTAATTGAGAATTACGGTATCATTTATAACAAAGCATTATTGGAAAAAGCCGGATACTCAGCAAAGGATATTACAGATTTTGAGAGCTTTAAGAAAGTGGTAGAAGACATTACCGCAAGAAAAGATGAACTTGGATTCTCCGCATTTACATCTTCCGGTATGGATTCTTCTTCCGATTGGAGATTTAAGACACATCTTGCAAATCTTCCGATCTACTATGAATATAAAGCAGATGGAATCAATCAGACAGATGCGATCAAAGGTACATATCTGGACAACTACCGTCAGGTATGGGATTTGTATATTAACAATGCAACATGCAAACCAACTGAGATCTCTACAAAGACAGCAGATGACGCAACAGCAGATTTTGTAACAGAAGAGGCAGTATTCTATCAGAATGGTACATGGGAATATAACAACGTTGCAGACGTAGGAGATGAGAATCTTGGAATTCTTCCAATTTACATTGGTGTAGAAGGAGAAAAGGAACAGGGCGTTTGTACAGGTACAGAAAACTATTGGTGTGTAAATGCAAAAGCATCTGAAGAAGATATTCAGGCAACACTGGACTTTATGAACTGGTGTGTAACTTCTGAAACAGGTGCAGAGGCTATGTGCAAAGATATGGGATTTGTAATTCCGTTCGGTTCTAATCTGGAATCTGAGAATGTTCTTGTAAATGAAGCAAACAAATACTTAGAAGAAGGAAAAACTCCTGTAACATGGGTATTCTCCACAATGCCTTCCGAGGAATGGAAGAATGGAGTTGGTTCTGCTTTGACAGCTTATGCAGCAGATCAGACAGATGCAAATTGGGATGCAGTTGTAAGTGCATTTGTGGATGGATGGAAGACAGAAATCGAAGCATCAAAATAGAAACAACAGAATTGTGAAAAATGTGATACGGCGGGAAACGAAAGTGTACCCGCCGTTTTTTAAAGAAGGAGGGGCAATTTTATGGAGAAAGCCATAAAACGTTATATGCCGATATTTGTGCTGCCGACTCTGTGTGCATTTATTTTAGGATTTATTGTTCCGTTTATAATGGGAATTGGTTTGTCATTCTGTAAATTTACAACAGTAACAGACGCAAAATTTGTCGGATTATCGAATTATGTAGATGCACTTCAGGACACTGTTTTTCGGCATTCATTTTGGTATACGGCATTGTTTGCCGTTGTTTCGTTGGCAGTAATCAATGTTATCGCATTTGCATTGGCAATGGCGTTGACACAAAAGATGCGTGGAACCAATGTGTTCCGCACGATTTTCTTTATGCCGAATCTGATTGGCGGTATTGTACTTGGGTATATCTGGCAGTTGATTTTCAACGGAATCTTATCAAAGTTCGGTACAGCGCTGATGTTAAATGAGTGGTATGGATTTTTTGGGATGATCATTCTGGTAAGCTGGCAGCAGATCGGATATATGATGATCATCTATATTGCCGGTTTGCAGTCGATCCCGGGAGATGTCATGGAAGCGGCACAGATTGATGGTGCGTCAGGGATTCAGAGATTATTTAAAGTGACCATTCCGATGATGATGCCATCCATTACGATTTGTATGTTCTTGTCTATTACAAATGGATTTAAACTCTTTGACCAGAACTTATCACTGACAGCAGGTGAGCCGGCAAAGATGTCTGAAATGATGGCTTTGAATATTTTCAATACATTTTACGGAAGAACCGGCTGGGAAGGTGTCGGTCAGGCGAAAGCAGTATTGTTCTTTATCCTTGTAGTAGGAATCGGAATCATACAGTTGCGGGCAACCCGTTCCAAGGAGGTGCAGCAGTAAATGAAGAAAAAACAGAGATTAAGCGCCATTGGAACCGGCGTATTTACGATATTAGGTCTGGTTTATATTGCACCAATCTTGATCGTGCTGATGAACTCATTTAAGAAAAAAGTGTATATCAATAAGCAGCCGTTTACATTGCCGGATTCTAAGACATTGAATGGATTTGAAAATTATCTGACGGCCATTGAGAAATATGATCTGTTGGAAGCGGTAGGCTGGACGATTTTTATAACGGTGGGTTCTGTGCTGGTAATTCTTATCTGTACCTCCATGTGTGCATGGTATATTACTCGTGTAAAATCCGGATTTACGAAAATCCTGTATCTGCTTTGCGTATTTTCTATGGTAGTGCCGTTTCAGATGGTTATGTTTACCCTGTCACTGGTTGCCGATCGTACCGGATTGAATACACCATGGGGAATTATCATTATCTATCTGGGATTTGGAGCCGGGCTTGCGGTATTTATGTTCTGCGGATTTGTAAAGTCCATTCCGTTGGAAATTGAAGAGGCGGCAATGATTGATGGATGCAATCCACTTCGGACGTTCTTTTCTGTGGTACTTCCGATCATGAAGCCGACTTATATTTCTGTGGGAATATTGGAAACCATGTGGATATGGAACGACTTCCTTCTTCCATATCTGGTATTGGATTTGAATAAATATAAGACCATTTCCATTGCAATTCAGTATATGAAAGGAAGTTATGGAAGAGTAGACATGGGAGCTGTTATGGCTGCGTTGATTCTTGCAGTTATCCCGGTTATTATATTCTACTTGTCCTGTCAGAAACATATTATCAAAGGAGTTGCGGCAGGAGCTGTGAAAGGCTGATTTTCTTTGAAAGGAAATTTATGAAAGAAAAAGAGATACGTTCCGAATTGTGGAAGGAACGTATCTCTTTTTTTTGTAGCTGCCAAGCATGCGATAAAACAGTCCGGTGAATTGTTTTGCGTTAAGGGATAGGTTTTTCTGCAAGTTGATGAATCAAATCTGAAAAATCCTTCATTTGGCTTGTAAATGGATGGTTCTGGTTATAGCATAAATAAAAGTATCGGCTGATAGTTACTGCATCAATCGGGCAGATGACAACATCGCCTTTTTCTGCATATTCTTTGATGCAGCGTGAGGAAAGAATCCCGATTCCCAGATTGTGCCGAACCGCATCTATGATTGCGGAACTGCTGCAGGATTCCCATTTGGTTACAAAAGGAATGTGGTTGGTGTGCATAATATTTTCAAAGATATCACGAGTTCCACTTCCTTGTTCGCGCATGATAAATGTTTGATTTGCCAAATCTTCCATCTGGATGCAGGGACTCTTGGCAAGAGGATGTAAGGGGCTGCAGATGATTTCCAGATTGTCCTGAAAAACGGGTTCAGCTTGAATCTCTTTGCGTGTGATAATTCCTTCGATTAGGGCGATATCCAGTTCATTGTGTAGCATACGCTGTTCCAGAAGATGTGTATTGTCGATGGAGACAGTGACATCGATATCCGGATATTGCATATTCAGCTGGGAAACAATTTCGCTTATCATTGTATTTCCGACGGTGAGTGTTGCACCTATTTTAAGTGGTCGTTTGGAGCCTAGATTTTTCATTTCCAGCTCCAGACCTTCGTAAAGGTTGATGATTTCTTTTGCCCTGTCCAGAAGAAATAAGCCGGATGCCGTAATTTTCAGTTCTTTGTTATGACGTTCGAAAAGCATCGTATCATATTCTTTTTCCAAATCAATAATCGTCTGGCTGACGGTAGGTTGTGCGATATATAATTTGTCAGCTGCCAGATTCATTTTCTTATATTCAGCGACTGCTGCAAAGATTTTTAACTGTCTTAATGTTGCCATAAAAATACCCTCAATATACAGTATAGTGATTTTCCTATATTACATATTTAATATTACTATTTTACAAAAAAAAGGGCAAGTAGTATCATATTTATAGCAAGAAAAAAGGTAGAAATTGGAAAAGTGAATTGCATAAAACAAATGGAGGAAATGGAAATGAAAGTATTGGTACTTGGTGGCGTTGCAGCTGGAACAAAGGTAGCTGCAAAGTTGATGCGTGAAGACAGAAGTAATGAAGTCATTGTTTTGAACAAGGGTGCGAATATCTCTTATGCGGGATGCGGACTTCCATATTATGTAGGGCATGTTATTGAAGATGAGGCACAGTTGATTGTGAATACCCCTGAAAAATATGAGAAACTGACCGGAGTAAAAGTACATACAGAAACAGAGGCAATTGCAGTTTTGCCGGAAGAGAAGAAAGTGACGGCAAAACATGTTCGGACAGGAGAAGAGACCGTTTACGAGTATGATAAGCTGGTGATTGCAGTTGGTGCAAGTCCGGTAAAACCTCCGATTGATGGCGTGGATCTGGAAAATGTATTTTGTGTCAGAACTCCGGAAGATGCAATGAATATCCGCAATCTGATTGATACCGGAAATGTGAAGAAGGCGGTTGTGGTAGGCGCTGGTTATATTGGATTGGAAATTGCCGAGAACTTAAAGGCGCAGGGAATCCGTCCATTTGTACTGGATATGGTTCCACAGATTCTGGCTCCGGGATTTGATAAGGAGATGGCAGATTATGTGGAAGGCAGATTGACAGAAGCCGGCATACCTGTAATTACAGGCGTTCAGGTGACAGGAATCGAAGGAGACGGTAAGGTAGAAAAGGTGCTGACTACAAAGAAGGCATATAAAGCCGACATGGTAGTAATGAGCGCAGGAATCCGTCCGAATACAGCTTTTCTTGCAGATACTGGAATTGAAATGTTTAAGGGAACGATTTTGACCGATGAATATGGGCAGACCAATATACCGGATGTGTATGCTGCCGGAGATTGTGCAATGGTGCACAATGCAGTTACGGGAAAAGCTGCCTGGTCTCCAATGGGTTCTACAGCGAACATTGCAGGACGATTGATCGCCCAGAATATCATGGGAAAAAATCTGAAATATCGTGGTGTTTTGGGAACTGCTGTATGTAAGCTACCGGGAATCAATGTAGGAAGAACCGGATTGACAGAGGCGCAGGCGAAAGCAGAAGGGTTCCAAGCAGTGAGTGTTGTGACAGTGGTAGACGATAAGGCACATTATTATGCAGGAGCCTCATCCTTTATTATGAAAATGATTGCAGACCGCGATACACTGCGTTTGCTTGGCGTGCAGGTCATTGGAGCAGGCGCTGTAGATAAGGTAGTAGATATTGCAGTAACAGGAATGATGCTGAAGGCAACCTTGACAGATTTGGCAGATATGGATTTGGCATATGCACCGCCGTTTTCTACAGCCATTCATCCATTTGAACATACATTAAATGTTTTGATGAATAAGATTCAGGGGAATTTTGAGACTTTTACACCGGCTGAGTATGCAGCGGGGGCAGCAGAAGGATATCGTGTGGTAGATGGTTGTCTGGTACCTTCTATAGAAGGAGCTCCATATGTGGAACTAACAAATGTAGATGGTCCGGTGGCAGAATTGGATCCGGAGGAAAAATTACTGCTTGTGTGCAACAAAGGAAAGAGAGCATATTTACTCCAGAACCGATTGAAATTTTATGGATACAAGAATACGCGAGTCTTGGAAGGTGGAATTACCTTTAATGATGTAGAGGTGTAGTGTACGGTACAGAAAAGAGTATTGAGATACAAGAAAAGGAGAAAGAAATTATGGCATGCACAATTAGCCCATTAGAGATTAAAAAAGTGAAAGCGCTTGGTTTTTTGAATAATAAAGGAACAGATTTATTCAATGGACGTATTATTACGAGAAACGGAAAGATTACAGCAGAACAGACGGCTGTCATCGCTGAAGCAGCCAAAAAATTTGGAAATGGAGATGTAGAATTTACAACCCGTCTGACAGTGGAAGTACGAGGAATCCATTTCCATGATATTGAGGCATTTCGCGAGTTTATTGCACCGGCAGGGTTGGAAACAGGAGGAACAGGTTCTGTGGTACGTCCAATCGTATCTTGTAAAGGAACAACATGCCAATACGGATTGTACGACACGTTTGCGTTGACAGAAGAAATTCATGAGCGTTTTTATAAAGGATATCATGACGTAAAACTTCCTCATAAATTTAAGATTGCAGCAGGCGGATGCCCGAATAACTGTGTCAAACCGGATTTGAATGATTTGGGAATTGTAGGACAGTTGATTCCGGAATTTGATGAAGATATGTGTAACGGATGTAAGAAATGTCAGATTGAAAAGCAGTGTCCGATGAAGGCTGCAAAGGTGGAAGACGGCATGTTAGAAATTGATAAAGAAATTTGTAATAACTGTGGACGGTGCGTAGGAAATTGTCCATTTGATGCAATTGAAGAAGGTACACCGGGATATAAGATTTATATTGGCGGAAGATGGGGAAAGAAGATTGCACAAGGAAGAGCCCTGTCTAAGATTTTTACATCAGAAGAGGAACTGCTGGACACCATTGAGGCTGCAATTCTTCTGTTTAGAGAGCAGGGACAGACAGGAGAACGTTTTGCAGATACGATTGCCAGAATTGGATTTGAAGAGGTAGAAAAACAACTTCTTTCCAGAGAGATTTTGAACAGAAAACAAGAAATTATAGATGCACAATTACATTTGGCAGGCGGAGCTACCTGCTAAGGACAGACAGGAGAAGAGGATGAAGAAATATTTTGCAGCTGTACTTGCAATGAGCATGGTGTTGGCATGTGGATGCGCAGCAAATACAAAAAAAGAAGAAACAGATACAACGACAAAAATGACGCAGGCATCAGAAGAAAAGGCGCCGGAGGCAGTTACATTTACAGATGATATGGACAGAGAGGTAACGGTGGAAAACCCGCAGCGGGTAGTTTGTTTGATTAGTAGTTTTTCCGATATCTGGTGTCTGGCAGGCGGCGCAGATCAGATTGTGGCGGCAACAGACGCTACATGGAAATATTTTGACCTTCCGCTGCGTGAGGACGTGGTGAATCTAGGACCTGCAAAGGATGTAAATATGGAACAGTTGATTGCCTGTGAACCGGATTTTGTTCTGGCAAGTTGTGGAACAGACCGCAATGTAGAGTTGGAGGCGACGCTGGATGAGATGGGAATCAATACTGCATATTTCAATGTGGATAACTTTGAGGATTATCTGCGTGTCCTTGATATTTGTACACAGCTTACGGGACATAAAGAGAATTATGAAACCTATGGTACAGATGTGAAAAAGCAGGTAGAAGAGGTTCGTAAAAGAGTTGACGGAAGAAAACCGAGTGTGTTGTATGTTCGTGCTACAGGCAGCAGCTGCAAGGTGAAAAACAGTGAAGAAAGTGTATTGGGAGAAATGCTGGCAGATCTTGGCTGTGTGAATATTGCAGATCAGGATAACAGTTTATTGGAACAACTGAGTGTGGAAAAAATCATTGAGCAGGACCCGGATTATATATTTGTTGTGATTCAGGGATCAGATCCTACAGACGCAGAAATGATATTGGAAAGTACACTGCTCAGTAATCCGGCATGGGAAACATTGACAGCTGTAAAAGAAGGCAGATATTATGTAATGGATCCCAATTTATACAATATGAAACCAAATGCAAGATGGGGAGAAGCATATGAAAAACTGGCAGACATTCTCTATCCGGAGAAATAATACGATTTTCTGGGGTGGATTGATTGGTTTAACAATTTTGGCGGCTGTTATGAGTATCTGGATGGGTTCGGTGAGTTTGTCTGCAAAGGAAGTCTTTTCTGCAATATTTGATGCAGAAAAGACTTCCACAGCGGTTCGGATTGTTCAATTTACCAGAATTCCAAGAGTTTGTGCATCCATACTTGCAGGAGCGGCGCTTGCAACAGCGGGGGCAGTCATTCAGATAATTTTAAACAACCCATTGGCATCGCCGGGAATTATAGGAGTAAATTCCAGTGCCGGGCTTGCGGTTGCACTGATGTGTGCAATCGCACCTACAGCACAGCGATTTGCTCCTTTTATTGCATTTGCAGGGGCATTCGCAGGAGTCGTTTTTGTTATGGTGTTATCAGAGAAAACAGGCGCCTCCCGTATGACCGTTGTATTGGCGGGGGTAGCAATCTCAAATTTGTTTAGCGCAGGGATTGACGCCATTGTCACAGTAGTGCCGGAGGCATTGACGGGAGTGACCGATTTTCGGATTGGCGGATTTATCGGAGTGACAATGAAACAGCTAAAACCGGCAGCAGTGTTGATCTTTTTAAGTTTGTTCTTGATTCTTTCCCTGTCCCATCAGTTAGATATTCTGGCATTGGGAACAGACACCGCATATAGCCTGGGACTTTCTGTAAAACCAGTTCGATTGTTGTTCTTACTGCTCTCGGCAGCTCTTGCAGGGGCAGCAGTTAGCTTTTCTGGTCTGCTGAGTTTTGTAGGACTTGTAGTACCACATACGATGCGCAGGCTAAAGGGCGAGACAAGTTTCTCCTTTTTGTTGGCATCGGCAATCGGAGGAGCGTTTTTCGTAACGGTCTGTGATTTGCTTGCAAGAACATTATTTTCCCCATTTGAACTACCGGTTGGAATTGTGCTTGCATTTTCCGGTGCTCCATTTTTCCTCTGGATTTTATTGAAACATAGAGGAGGCCATGTATGATACAGATAAAAAATCTTTCGGCTGGTTATGGTGGAAAAGATGTGGTAAATCATGTAACAATGTCTTTTGAACCGGGAAAAGTAACCGTTTTGCTTGGGCCAAATGGAAGTGGGAAGTCAACGGTGCTAAAAGCGGCATTGGGATTGATTCCGATAACCAATGGGGAAATCTTCTATGATGACAAAGAACTTCGTCATATGAAACGAAAAGAGATTGCAAAAAAAGCCGCATTTTTAACACAGAGTCGAAATCTGTCTTCGATTCAGGCACTGCGGATGGTTCTTCATGGAAGATTTCCCTATCTTTCTTATCCGAGGCGATATCAAGCGTCGGATTACGAAATTGCACGAAAGGCAATGGATGTAACCGGATGTAGGGAATATGAAAATGAGAATATCAGTGAATTAAGCGGCGGTCAAAGGCAAAGTGTTTATTTTGCAATGGCATTGGCGCAGAATACGGAAACCATTTTCATGGACGAACCTACAACATATCTAGATATCCGGCATCAAATGCAGATGATGCAGATTGCCCGTTCGCTTGCAGAACAGGGAAAAGCAGTTGTGCTTGTACTGCATGATTTGAGGATGGCGCTGCAGGAGGCGGATAAGATTGCCTTAATGAAAGAGGGAGAATTATTAAACGTTGGTTCACCGGAGAAACTTTATGAAAGTGGTCTGTTGGATCAAGTGTTTGGGGTGAAGGTGTATAAAATGGAAACGCCCCATGGTGTGCAGTATTATTATCATTATCAGAAGAAGTAAAAGAGGGAGAAAAAATGGCATATTTTCCAATGTTTGTGGAGTTAAAAGATCAGAATGTATGGGTTATCGGCGGTGGAAATGTTGCATATCGCAAGGTGAAAAAATTGCTGCCATATGGGGCAAAGATAACTGTGATTGCGCCGCATCTGTCGGATGAATTAGAGAAAATGTCTGAAATTATAAAAATAACACAGAACTTTCGTCTTTCTATGCTGGAATCTTTAGAGAATGTTCCAGATATGGTCATTGCTGCTACTGATGATGTAGAGCTAAATGATAACATATCTAGTCTTTGCAGAGAAAAACGGATTCCGGTCAATGTGGCAGATGATTTGGAAAAATGCAGTTTTGTATTTCCGGCGTTGGTAAAGCAAGGTAAATTGTCAGCAGGGATTTGTACCAGTGGAGTGAGTCCGACAGCATCGGTCTATTTTAAGGAATGCTTAAAAAAAGAACTGCCGGAAAATTTGGATGATATATTAGATTGGCTGGAAGAAAAACGAGTAGAAGTGAAAGAAAAGATTCCGGAGCAAAAGAAACGGGCAAGTTTCTATAGAGAGATATTTGAAGACTGCATGAAAAGAGGACGGCCATTCACTGAAAAAGAATGGGAGCAATATGGGATGCAAACACCGATGGGAAGTGTTGCCCTTGTCGGCGCAGGCTGCGGAAAAGCGGATTTGATTACCGTACGTGGGCTGCGATTGTTGCAGCAGTGTGAGGCAGTTGTGTATGATGATCTGATTGATGTAGAATTATTAGATTCTGTTCCAGAGGCGGCAGAACGAATTTATATGGGCAAACGCTCCAGAGTTCATTCGGCGCCGCAGGAAGAAATCAATGCAAAATTGATAGAGCTGGCAAAGGCGGGATTAAAGGTCGTACGTCTCAAAGGAGGAGATCCGTATCTGTTTGGAAGAGGCGGAGAAGAAATGCAGGCATTGATTCAGGCTGGAATACCTTGTCAGGAGGTACCGGGGATTCCTTCGGCAATCGGAATCCCGGCAGAGGCAGGGATTCCGATAACGCATCGGGGACTCAGCAGAGGGGTGCATATTGTGACTGCACATACAATGGATACAGAAGACGGTCTGCCGGAAGATTTCGATGCATTGGCACAGGTATCTGGAACGCTTGTATTTTTGATGGGACTTCGACAGTTGCCGCGAATTGCAGAACGGCTTTTGAAAGCAGGGAAGGATGGCGATACTCCGGCAGCAGTTATTTCCGGTGGAAATGCGCCTCATCCGGCAAAAGTAAGGGCGAAATTGTGTGAGATTGCAGCGGCAGCAGAGAAAGCGAAAATAGTTTCTCCGGCGGTCATTGTAATAGGAGATGTTGCGGAGTTGGATGTTCTGTATTGCCAAAATCTATTTCCAATGGAATAATAGAACCATAATACACGAACAAAAAGAGGAGGTATTGTGCAATATGAAAAAGGTAAACTGGGGCAGTTCTTCAATTCAAGTACCTGCCGTTGTCATGGGATGTATGCGACTGATTGAGCTGTCTGTCAGCGAGGCTGCGAAGATGATTGACACTGCAATGGAGTCAGGAGTCACATTTTTTGACCATGCCGATATTTATGGAAAAGGCGTCTGCGAAGAGCGGTTTCAAGATGCTGTGAAAGAAACAGGGATCAGACGTGAAGAGATGTGGATTCAAAGCAAATGTGGAATCGTTCCGGGTGTGATGTTTGATTTTTCGAAAGAACATATTATTGCATCTGTAGAAGGTTCTCTAAAAAGATTGGGAACAGAGTATCTGGATTCTCTGTTGCTGCACCGGCCGGACACTTTGATGGAACCGGAAGAAGTGGCAGCAGCCTTTGATGAACTGCATGCGTCCGGAAAGGTCAGATATTTTGGCGTTTCGAATCAAAATCCTATGCAGATGGAACTTTTGAAAAAATATGTGAATCAGCCGCTGATGGCAAATCAGCTGCAATTTGGTGTGGCTCATTCTTCAATGATCCAGAGTGGAATAGAAGTAAATATGATGACACCGGGCAGTCTTAACCGAGATGGAAGTGTGCTGGATTATTGTAGATTGCACGATGTGACAATTCAGGCATGGTCTCCATTCCAGTATGGGATGTTTGAAGGTGTATTTTTGGGAAGTGAGAAATTTCCGGAACTGAATCAGAAAATTCAGGAGATTGCCGGAAAATACGGAGTCAGTGATACGACAATCGCTGCGGCATGGATTCTCAGACATCCGGCTAATATGCAGGTGCTTTCGGGAACAATGAATCAGAAAAGGTTTGCTCAAATTTGTCAGGCGGCAGACATTTCATTGACAAGAGAAGAGTGGTATGGAATTTATATGGCGGCGGGAAATATACTGCCATAACGAATTGTTTTATATAAGGGAAAGGGATTTGGCACGATTGGATTGGTGACAAATCCCTTTTTCTGTATAAAAGAATCATTTTACATAGGAGCAAACAAGTGTCTTGTCAGATGTAAAGTTGAGTGCTATAATAGGTTGAGTTTACGTAAGGTTTACTAAGGGAGAAGTGATTATGGATATTGTTGAAAAGATACAACAGTTAAAGAAAGAGAAAAATGCGGTGATTCTGGCACATTATTATGTTCGTCCGGAAGTACAGGAGATTGCAGACTATATTGGGGATTCATTTTATCTGAGTAAGGTGGCGGTTGACTTAAAGGAGCAGACCGTTGTATTTTGCGGGGTTTCCTTTATGGGTGAGAGTGCTAAGATTCTGAATCCTAACAAAATTGTCTTAATGCCTGATATGCATGCAGATTGTGCAATGGCACATATGGCAGATAAAGAAACGATTCAGAAAATGCGGGAGACGTATGAGGATCTTGCGGTTGTTTGTTATATTAATTCTACGGCAGAATTAAAACAATATGCAGATGTGTGTGTAACTTCGGCAAATGCTGTTAAAATTGTAAGAGCATTGCCACAGAAAAATATTTTCTTTATTCCGGATAAGAATTTAGCACGTTATGTAGCAGAGCAAGTTCCGGAGAAACATGTTATTTTGAATCAAGGGTATTGCCCGATTCATGAAAAGATGAAAGTAGAGGAAGTGAAAAAGGCAAAAGAAATGTATCCGCAGGCAGAAGTGCTTGTACATCCGGAATGCCCAGAGTCAGTTTGTCAGTTGGCAGATTATATAGGAAGCACATCCGGTATCATTTCCTATGCAACTAAAAGTGATTGTCAGGAGTTTATTATTTGTACAGAGGTCGGCGTTCGTTATGAACTGGAGAAACAAAATCCTGAGAAACATTTTTATTTTACAGAGACAGAGCCGGTTTGTGAGGATATGAAACTGATTACGCTTGAGAAAATTCTGGAAGTTCTGGAACAAGAAGAAAATACAGTACAAATTTCAGATGAATTACGAACACATTCCGGTAAACCATTGGAAAAAATGTTGGAACTGGCTCGGTAATAGTTGGGAGGAGAAAAGAATGGAGATCAAGACAGATGTTGTAATCGTAGGGACAGGAGCAGCCGGATTGTTTACGGCATTAAGCCTTCCAATAGATAAAAAGATTCTTATGATTACAAAGTCCGATCTGGAGAGTAATGACTCTTTTCTTGCACAAGGCGGTATTTGTGTGTTGAAAGATGAGTCTGATTATGATACATATTATGAAGATACAATGCGTGCAGGACATTATGAAAATAGAAAAGAATCTGTGGAATTGCTGCTGCGTAACTCGTGGGATGTTATTCAGGAACTTGTAAAATATGGTGTGGAGTTTGAGCGAAAAGATGGAGAATTTGCATATACCAGAGAGGGAGCTCATTCTTGTCCTAGAATTCTTTATCATGAAGATATTACCGGAAAAGAAATTACAAGTAAGCTGTTGATGCAGGCAAAGGAGCGAGAAAATATTACATTGATGGAATATACTTCTATGACAGATTTATTAGAGGAAGAAGGAATCTGCATCGGCATTTTGGCAGAAAAAGATGGAGAACAAGTTCAAATCAAATCAGAGTATACGGTTCTGGCAAGTGGTGGAATTGGAGGCAATTATCAACATTCTACGAATTTTCCGCATTTAACAGGTGATGCAATTGAGATTGGCAAGAAACATGGTGTTCGCATGGAACATTTGGATTATGTACAAATTCATCCGACGACATTATATTCAAAAAAACCAGGAAGAAGGTTTTTGATTTCTGAGTCTGTGCGTGGAGAAGGTGCAGTATTATATAATAAGAAGAAGGAGAGATTTGTGAATGAACTCCTGCCAAGAGATGTAGTGTCTAAAGCTATTTATAAACAAATGGAAGAAGATGGAACAGAATTTGTCTGGCTGTCGATGGAACATATTCCGAAAGAGACGATTTTAAATCATTTTCCGAATATTTATCAGAAATGCCTGGAAGAGGGGTGGGATGTGTTGAAAGAATGCATTCCGGTCGTTCCGGCACAGCATTATTTTATGGGAGGAATCTGGGTAGATTCTGATAGTAGGACAAGTATGCCGAAGTTATACGCAGTTGGAGAAACAAGCTGCACCGGAGTACATGGGAAGAATCGTCTGGCAAGTAATTCTCTGCTTGAATGCGTAGTATTTGCAAAGCAGGCGGCAAAACATATTATAAAATCAATGGAGGAATAGGAATGAATAAGATTACAATGGATTTACAGGTGGATCATTTAATTGAAGAAGCACTTCGTGAGGATATTTCCAGCGAGGATGTGACAACTAATTCTGTTATGAAAGAAGCGGTGCAGGGAGAAGTGGAACTGCTTTGCAAACAGGACGGAATTGTTGCAGGCTTGGACGTGTTTGAGAGAGTTTTTCATTTATTGGATGCAAATACAAACGTGGAATTTTTCTGCAAAGATGGAGAAGAAGTAAAAAATGGTCAGTTAATGGCGAAGCTAACAGGGGATATCCGCGTTCTACTTTCCGGAGAGCGTGTGGCTCTGAATTATTTGCAGCGTATGAGTGGAATTGCTACTTATACGAAATCTGTGGCAAAACTTTTGGAAGGCACAAAGACAAAACTTCTGGATACAAGAAAGACAACCCCGAATATGCGTATTTTTGAGAAATATGCCGTTCGAGTTGGAGGCGGATATAATCATCGTTATAATCTTTCTGATGGAGTTTTATTGAAAGATAATCATATTGGAGCAGCAGGAAGTGTGACAAAAGCAGTGCAGATGGCAAAAGAATATGCTCCGTTTGTCCGTAAGATTGAGGTGGAAGTGGAGAATCTGGAGATGGTAAAAGAGGCTGTCGAGGCAGGGGCAGATATTATCATGCTGGATAATATGTCTCCGGAAGATATGAAACGTGCAATTGAGCTGATTGATGGTCGTGCAGAGACAGAGTGTTCTGGGAATGTGACGAAAGAAAATATAGGAAATGTAACAGCAGTAGGTGTAGATTATATTTCCAGTGGCGCATTGACCCATTCTGCTCCGATTTTAGATATTTCTCTGAAAAATCTTCACGCAATCTAAGAAAGAAATGATATTGAAAGCTTGAGTGAAAGAAGGAGAGTACAATGTCAGGCTCAGAGAGAAGAACAGAGATTATAGAACAGATTCAGAAAAACCCGGCACCTGTTTCAGGGAAAAATCTGGCAGAAACTTATGGGGTAAGTCGTCAGGTGATTGTACAGGATATTGCACTGCTTCGTGCTGCCGGATATGATGTGATAGCAACAAATAGAGGATATATCTTGAATGCACCGTCTAAGGTAAGTCGTGTTTTGAAGGTTTGCCATTCAGATGAATGTTTAGAAGAGGAATTGTGCACCGTGGTAGATATGGGAGGATGCGTGGAAAATGTTATGGTAAATCACCGTGTTTACGGACATTTGGAGGCAGAGCTGCATATTAATTCCAGAAGGAAAGTTGCAGAATTTATGGAAGATATCAGAAATGGAAAATCTAGTCCTTTGAAAAATATTACGTCTGATTATCATTACCATACAATTAGTGCAGATAATGAAGAAACATTGGATTTGATAGAGGAAGAGCTAAGAAAAAAAGGATTTTTGGTAAACAGATAAACAAAAAAAGAAGCAATCAAAAATTATGAATTTTTGATTGTTTCTCTTTTTACGTTCTTTATTTAACGGTACATTTTTTCCTGAAACATCTTAATCGAATCTGATGCTGCAGCCAACTTTAACCATTTCTTTAAAATATCAGTATCTTCTTCGTTAGTAATAAGGGTTTTTAGATCATCAGGAACAATCCCTAAATCCTCTAATAAAGCAATAATCGAATCTGTTTTTCCGAGGTGTTCACCTAACGCAATTCCCTCTTCTTTTGCTTCTTCTCGCTGTACTTTGATATCCATATCGTAGTCATACTCAGCTATCAACATATTCACTGCCTCGCTTCCTTTTTTTTGAAGATAATCTGCAAGTATTCCATGTTCAATACATTCTGCAACAGCGTTTTGAAATGCATGTTCTTCTCCGCTTTTCTGATGTTTCCGTACGATATCGACAAATTGGCTGTACTCTGCAAGAATAGGACATTTCTTTAAAATCTCATGCTGCTCAGTGGAGTTGATGTTGATGACCTTTACTGCCAAATCTAACATGATTTCTCCGTCTGATGTTTTATAGGAATCAGATAAGTGCATGATTTTTTCTTTCGTCCATGGTTCTTCGCCGTTATAAAAAGTGTAGAACTCTGGCTTGGGGAGCATGACGCGGTGGCGCTTATATCGTTGGGCTATGGGGACAAGCTGCTCAAATGCCCGTCCAATATACATCAGACTTCGCAGAGGCATATTTTCATTGATTGTAGACTGGTGTTCACCAAATACCAGTAGTTTGCCGCCTACACCAAAAGAAATGTCATTTCGGAAGTTCATATACAATATATCATCCACACGAAATTTCTGGATTTCAGTGCCTTCTGGTAACGGTTCGTCATGCAATGCGTTATACAGTGCGATTTCATTTGCTTCTGCTGATTCATCTTCATAAAATAAATCCACAAAAACGCTGTCTTTGTACTTTCTGTTTGCTTTTTCTGTCATAAATCTCCTTTCTGTTAAACTATCGTGAAAGGCTTATGATAAGATTGCATTTTCTGAAAATACACTTGCATTTTTAATATTACTATTTTTAGTATACGAAAAAAACATCGTATGTACAAGTCGTTCTACGATAGAAGTTACTACATTTTTTGTTGTTTCGTTTTCTTTTGTTTAAACTGTTACTCTTGTTGAGATTTGGGAAGAATTTCCCTGATGGCGTTACGCCGGTTCGCAGTTTTCACAGAAGGATTCTCTGTGAGTGTATTCACTTTAACATAACAGGAATAAAGATACAAGATGGCAAATTGCATAAAACGAATTGCAGAAAACCACCGTTTATGAGAATGAACGGTGGTTTTTTTGACCTCTATATGGTATGATATCTTTGTATTTTTACTACAGAACATGGTATTTAGATAGTAAAATAAATGAAGAAAAGTAAAGAGGAAACGATATTATGAAATATGATTATCTTGTTGTAGGTGCCGGTTTATACGGAGCAGTGTTTGCACATGAGGCGAAGAAAAAGGGAAAACATTGTCTTGTGATTGATAAGCGGGATCATATTGCGGGAAATATTTATTGTGAGGAAATTGAGGGAATCAACGTGCACAAATACGGCGCGCATATTTTCCATACGTCCAATAAGAAAATATGGGAATACATCAATCAATTTGCTGAGTTTAACAACTATATCAACTCTCCGGTTGCTGTATACAAGGATGAACTGTATAATCTGCCGTTTAATATGAATACGTTCAGCAAGATGTGGAATATCCGCACACCACAGGAAGCGAAGGCGAAGATTGCAGAGCAGGTAGCTGAAACCGGGATTACAGAGCCAAAGAATCTGGAAGAACAGGGATTATCACTGGTTGGCAAGGATGTGTTTGAGAAACTGGTAAAGGGGTACACTGAAAAGCAGTGGGGAAGAGACTGCAAGGATCTTCCGGCATTTATCATCAAGCGACTGCCGGTTCGGTTCACCTATGATAACAATTATTTTAATGACCGCTATCAGGGAATCCCGATCGGAGGATATACGAAGATTGTGGAGAAGATGTTGGACGGCATTGAGGTAAAGACAAATACCGATTATTTTGCGTTCATTAAGGAGAATCCGGAAATCGCAGAGAAAATCGTATTTACCGGAATGATCGATGAATATTTCGGATATCAGCTCGGTGCATTGGAGTACCGTTCTGTACGATTTGAGACAGAAGTATTGGACACAGACAATTATCAGGGAAATGCAGTTGTGAACTATACAGAACGAGAAGTTCCGTATACAAGAATCATTGAACATAAGCATTTTGAGTTCGGAAAGCAGGAGAAGACGGTCATTTCCAGAGAGTATTCTTCGGAATGGAGCGTAGGCATGGAGCCGTATTATCCGGTCAATAATGAACAGAACAACGCCCTATTTGAAAAATACCTTAAATTGGCAGAGCAGGAGAAGAATGTAATCTTTGGTGGCAGACTAGGTAATTATAAATATTATGATATGGATAAGGTGATTGAGGCTGCACTTGATATGTGTGAGCAGGAATTGAATCGGGAATAGTGGAAAAAGGAGCGGATGGATCATGAAATTAAATCAGTTATTGGAACGATTAGAATATGAAGTGGTACAGGGAGCGGATGAGATTGAAATCACAACTCTGGCAAATGATTCCAGAAAGGTAGAGAATGGCTCTGCTTTTGTTTGTATCAGTGGTGCGGTTGTGGATGGACATGAATTTGTGGCAGATGTTACAGAAAAGGGTGCATCTGCAGTTATCGTAGAGAAAGAAGTAAAAGCACCGGAAGGTGTGACGGTTATTCGTGTGGAAGACACCCGTTATGCGCTGGCATTGATGTCTGCCGCATATTTTGGTTATCCGGCAGAGAAACTAAAAGTTATTGGAATTACTGGTACAAAGGGAAAAACAACAACTACTTATATGATTAAATCTATTTTGGAAGATGTTGGACATAAGGTAGGGTTGATTGGAACGATTGAAGCGATTATCGGAGATAAGAAAATTCCGGCAGCCAATACCACACCGGAGTCCTTTACCATTCACCAGTATTTTGCAGAGATGCTGAAAGCCGGATGTGACAGTGTTGTGATGGAGGTTTCTTCGCAGGGACTGATGCTCCACAGAACCGCTGGAATCCCATTTGAAATCGGTATTTTTACAAATTTAGGAAAGGACCACATCGGTCCAAATGAGCATAAAGATTTTGAGGATTATAAGAGATGTAAGGGACTACTGTTTAAGCAGTGTAAACTGGGAATCGCCAATGTGGATGATGCATATTTTGAAGATGTGTTTGCAGGAGCTACTTGTAAGACAGAGACTTTTGGATTTTCTGAAAAAGCGGATTTACGTGCAGTGAATACACATCTGGTGTCCAGACCGGGATATTTGGGTGTGGCTTATCAGGTAACCGGATTGATGGACTTTGATGTAGAAATTGATATTCCGGGAACATTTAGTGTCTATAATTCTCTGACTGCCATTGCTGTGTGTAGACATTTTCAGGTGCCGACAGATGTCATTCAGAAGGCATTGAAGGCGGCAAAGGTAAAAGGCAGGATCGAAATGGTAAAGGTATCAGATGAATTTACGCTGATGATTGATTATGCACATAATGCGATGAGTCTGGAAAGCCTGTTGACTACATTGAAGGAGTACAATCCGACACGTCTGGTTTGTCTCTTTGGCTGCGGAGGAAACCGCTCCAAAGACCGGAGATATGAGATGGGTGAGGTGTCCGGAAGACTGGCAGATTTGACGATTATTACATCCGATAATCCAAGGTTTGAGGAACCACAGGACATTATAGATGATATTAAAATTGGAATTGGAAAAACCAATGGAAACTATGTAGAAATCTGTGACCGGAAAGAGGCAATCAAATATGCGATTGAACATGGACAACGTGGAGATGTTATCGTTCTTGCCGGAAAAGGTCATGAGGATTATCAAGAAATCAAAGGCGTTAAATATCCGATGGATGAACGTGTTTTGATTCAGGAAGTATTAGAGGAATTGAGATAAGAGAAAGGAACCTTCATGTTTGCGAATATTATCGTAGATATTACACATGAAAAACTGGATAAGATTTTTCAATACAGAGTCCCCTCCCATTTGGAAGGGGAACTTTCTGTTGGTATGGAAGTATGGGTTCCCTTTGGAAAAGGAAACCGGCAGACAAAAGGCTATATTATTGGATTTGCGGAAACGTGCAATTATGATTTGTCCAAAATAAAAGAAATAGAAGACATTTCCAGAAACGGAGTTGCAATCGAAGGACGCCTCGTTGCTTTGGCTGCATGGATGAAGGAGCAGTATGGCGGAACGATGATACAGGCTTTGAAAACAGTGCTCCCGATTAAACAGAAAGAACAGGCAAAGGTCAAGAAAACGGTGCGCCTGTTATTAGGGGGAGAAGAGGGAAGAAAGAAACTGGAGTATTATCAATCCAAGAATCAGAAAGCCCGGGCAAGGCTTTTGGAAGCACTTTTGGAAGAACCGGTTCTGGAGTATGAGTTGATCAACAAAAAATTGAATATTACGTTAAGTGTGGTACGTGCGTTGGAAGAGCAGGGGGTACTTGTCTTGGAAGCAGAGCAGGTGCTCCGCAATCCCGTAAAGCAGAAAGTGCAGCAGAAAAAGGAAATTATTTTTACGGAAGAACAGAGAAATGCCATCGAAACATTCTGGAATGATTACGAGAAGTACGTTTATGGAACGTACTTGATTCATGGAGTTACCGGAAGTGGCAAGACAGAAGTTTATATCGAAATGATTCGGAGAGTGGCAGAACAAGGAAAGCAGGCAATCGTCCTGATTCCGGAAATTGCACTGACGTTTCAGACGGTCATGCGTTTCTATCGCTGTTTTGGGGAACGAGTATCTATTATGAATTCCCGATTATCAGCGGGGGAGCGGTACGACCAGATGATGCGGGCAAAAAACGGGGAAGTGGATGTAATGATCGGTCCCCGTTCGGCGCTTTTTACACCATTTCCTAATCTGGGATTGATTGTGATTGATGAGGAACATGAAAATACGTATAAAAGCGAGCAGGTTCCCCGATATCATGCGCGCGAAACAGCGCAGGAGAGAGCCCGGATGGAAGGGGCAAGTCTGGTTCTTGGTTCGGCAACACCTTCCATGGAGTCTATGTATCGGGCAAAGCATGGTATCTACCGGTTATTGGAATTGAAAAATCGTTCCGGACAACAAGGGATGGCAGTGGTGCATACGGTAGATTTACGGCAGGAATTAAAGAATGGAAACCGTTCAATTTTAAGCGAAAAACTACAGGAATTGATGGAAGAACGTTTGCAAAAAAAAGAACAGATTATTTTGTTTCTAAATAGACGTGGATATGCAGGTTTTGTTTCCTGCAGAGAATGTGGACACGTGTTGAAATGCCCACACTGCGATGTCTCCCTGTCTTCGCACAGAGGTGGGAAAATGGTATGTCATTACTGTGGTCATGAAGAAACGAAACCGGCAGTCTGCCCGGAATGTGGTTCAAAACATATCGGAGAATTTCGAGCAGGGACACAGCAGATAGAGGAAATCGTAAAGAAACGTTTTCCGAATGCGAGGGTGCTGCGGATGGATCTGGATACGACAAGAGAGAAGGATGGGCATGAGAAGATTCTGGCGGCATTTGCAAATGAGGAAGCAGATGTTCTTGTGGGAACACAGATGATTGTGAAAGGGCATGATTTCCCAAATGTAACGCTGGTCGGGGTACTTGCGGCAGATATGTCTCTTTATGCAGACGATTATCGGGCGGGAGAGAGAACTTTTCAATTACTGACACAGGCAGAAGGGCGTGCAGGTCGCGGAGAAAAAGCGGGAGAAGCAGTGATTCAGACGTATAGTCCGGAACATTATGCGATTCAGACAGCGGCGGCGCAGGATTATGACGCCTTTTATCAAGAAGAAATCCGGTATCGGGAATTGATGGGGTATCCTCCGGCAGAGAATCTGCTGGCAGTTTTGGCAAGCTCTGCAGACGAAGCACATCTGGAAAGAGGATGTGTGTATTTAAAAGAATATGCCGCGCGTATATGCAGAGGAAAAGAGGTAGAGATAATCGGACCGGCGGCGCCGGGAATCGGAAAAATGAATGATATCTATCGAAAAGTACTCTATCTGAAAACGGAAAGATATGATACACTGGTAAGGATAAAGAATCAGTTGGAAAAATATATAGAAGTAAATTCCGGATATCAGACCATTCGGATTCAATTTGATTTTAATCCAATGAAAATATAATGGATTCTAGGAACATAAATTTAAGAAGAGGAAAAGGAGACAATGCTATGGCAATCAGAGAAATTCGTATCGCAGGAGATGAAATTTTAACAAAAAAATGTAAAACAGTAAACAAGATAACACTTCGTACTCAGATTTTGATTGGAGATATGCTGGATACCATGTATGAGAAATTTGGCGTAGGACTGGCGGCTCCACAGGTCGGAATTTTGAAACGGATTGTTGTAATTGATGTGGGAGAAGGTCCGATTGTAATGATTAATCCGGAAATCATCGAGACTTCCGGGGAGCAGACCGGAGAAGAAGGATGTTTGAGCCTTCCGGGAAAATGTGGAATCGTAACCAGACCGAATTATGTAAAAGTACGTTTCCAGGATGAAGATATGCAGGAAGTGGAAATGGAAGGCGAAGGCTTACTTGCACGTGCGTTCTGTCATGAAATCGATCATCTGAATGGGGAAATGTATATGGATAAAACAGAAGACGGTGTTCATGACGTTTCGTATGATGATGCAGAAGAGGAATATGTAGGTGATGAAGTATTAGAGGAGGATTACGAATAAGATGCGGATTATATTTATGGGAACACCGGATTTTTCCGTTGGAACATTGGAGGCGCTTGTTGCAGCAGGGCATGAGGTGTGTCTGGCAGTGACTCAGCCGGATAAGCCGAAGGGACGTGGAAAAGAGATGCAGTTCACCCCGGTAAAAGAGGCTGCGATCCGTCATGGAATACCGGTTTATCAGCCGAAACGTGTCAGAGAGCCGGAATGTGTGGAAGAACTGCGGAAATATCAGGCTGATGTAATGGTTGTCATTGCATTTGGACAGATTTTACCAAAAGAAATTCTGGACATGACTCCGTACGGATGTATCAATGTACATGCATCGTTACTTCCGAAATATCGCGGCGCGGCTCCGATTCAGTGGTCTATTATCTGTGGGGAAGAGGTGACAGGAGTGACCACAATGCAGATGGATGAAGGACTGGATACCGGAGATATGCTTTTGAAGGCAGAAGTCGTGATTACGCCGGAAGAGACCGGAGAGAGTCTTCACGATAAGCTGGCAGAGGCCGGTGCGGCGCTCTGTGTCAAGACATTGGCGGAATTGGAAGATGGAAATCTGACTCCGGAAAAGCAGGGAGAGACTCCGACAATTTATGCAAAAATGCTGGATAAGCAGTTGGGAAATATTGATTGGGCAAAACCGGCAATCGAAATAGAACGTTTAATCAGAGGTTTAAATTCCTGGCCAAGTGCGTATACTTACTGGGAAGATAAGGTGATGAAAATCTGGAAGGCAAAGGCTGTCTGTGAAACAGCGGAAGAAACAGCAGTTGCGGCAGAACCCGGATGCATTACGAGAGTAGAGAAGGATGGATTTTATATACAGACAGGAGAGGGAGAACTTAAAGTTGAGGAATTACAGATTCCGGGGAAAAAACGGATGGATGCAGGTGCATTTTTAAGAGGATATCATCTGGAACCGGGCATTTTGTTAAGAAGGAGCCGATAAGATGTTTTATTATGTTTATGACAGAACCTATATATTAGTAGTGATTGGTGTGCTGCTTTGTATGCTGACATCCAGTCGGGTGAACAGCGTATTCCGAAAATATGACAGAGTACGGAGTCATACCGGGATGACAGGCAGGGATGCAGCAGAACGTATTTTGCGTGCAAATGGGATTTATGATGTACAGATACAGCGTGTATCGGGAAGGCTGACAGACCATTATGATCCACGAAATAAAGTACTGAGATTGTCAGATTCCACATATGCATCTACTTCTGTGGCGGCAATCGGAGTTGCGGCACATGAGTGTGGACACGCGGTGCAGCATGCGGTAGGGTATGCACCACTTCAAATTAGAGGTGCTTTGGTGCCAATCGCAAACTTTGGCTCAACACTTGCCTGGCCGTTAATTGTAATAGGGATGTTTATGAACAATCAGACAGCAGCGTTCTTGATTAATGCAGGAATTTTATTATTTTCGGGCGCAGTTTTATTTCAGCTTGTTACACTTCCGGTGGAGTTTAATGCGTCTAACAGGGCTGTGCATGCATTGGAAAAAAGCGGGATGTTGTATGAAGGAGAAATCAGACAGACAAAGGCTGTATTAGGCGCAGCTGCTTTGACTTATGTAGCCAGTGCAGCATCTATGATTTTGCAGCTTTTACGGTTGCTATTGATAACAGGAGGAAGAAGACAAGGAGATGAATAAGGCTGTCAGTGAAAGAGAACTGGTGTTGGCAATTCTCTTAGAAGTATTGGAAGAGGGAAAGTACAGTCATATTGTGCTGCGTGATGTACTGAGCAAATATCAGTATTTAGATAAAAAGGAGCGTGCATTCATTACAAGAGTAACAGAAGGTACGCTGGAACATATGATGGAACTGGATTATATTCTGAATCAGTTTTCCAAAGTAAAAGTAAAGAAAATGAAACCGGTTATCCGAAATATTTTGCGGAGTGCAGTTTATCAACTGAAGTATATGGATACAGTTCCGGATTCCGCCGCGTGCAACGAAGCAGTGAAACTGGCAGTGAAAAAGGGATTTGGAAGTTTGCGGGGCTTTGTCAATGGGGTACTTCGCAATGTGGCGAGAAATCTGGACCAGATTAAATATCCGGAAAATCCGGCAGAGTATCTGTCTGTAAAGTATTCCATGCCTATGTGGATTTTAAAATTGTGGCTGAAATCCTATGATTTGGAAACGGTAGAAACAATGTTGATGCAGTTCCAAAAGGAGAATCCGCTGACAGTGAGATGTCGAAATCTGGAACAGGTGGCAGAGTTAAAGCAGCAGCTGGAGCAGGAAGGGGTTCAAGTGGAACGTCATCCATATCTTCCATATGCGCTCTGTATTTCTGGATTTGATTATCTTGGCGGACTTCCCAGTTTCCAAGAAGGAGCTTTTTCGGTGCAGGATATCAGTTCCATGCTAGTTTGTGAAATTGCAGCTCCAAAGATGGGGGCAGAAGTTATTGATGTTTGTGCGGCTCCGGGAGGAAAGGCACTGCATATGGCAGAACTTTTAAAAGAAAGCGGACATGTGGAGGCAAGGGATCTGACTGCATATAAGGTGTCGCTGATACAGGAAAATATAGCACGTATGGGACTTACCAATATTACAGCAGTTTGTCAGGATGCTACAAAACTGGATGCCCAGAGCGTTGAGAAGGCAGATATAGTAATTGCCGACCTGCCTTGTTCCGGTTTGGGTGTGCTGGGAAAGAAAACGGATTTAAAATATAAGGCAACAGAAGAGGGATGTCAAGAACTGGCACAACTTCAGAAAGAGATATTGAAGGTGGTACAGGAGTATATAAAACCGGGCGGAACACTTGTCTATAGTACATGTACCATCAATCCGGCAGAAAATCAGGACAATGTCCATTGGTTTTTAAAGGAACATCCACAGTTTGAACTTATCAATATTCAAGATAGACTATGCAAAGAGTTACAAAAAGACGTAAAGGAAGAAGGATGCTTGCAGCTACTTCCGGGAGTCCATAAAAGCGATGGATTTTTCATTGCATGCATGAGAAAGAAGGCGTTATGAAAAAAGATATTCGTGCATATACATACGAAGAATTACAAGAAGAAATCAAAAATCTGGGAGAAAAAGCATTTCGGGCAAAACAGATCTACGAGTGGATCCACCAGAGACAGGTAGAGAGTTTTGAGGAAATGACAAATCTCTCCAAAAGTCTTAGGCAGCAGTTGGAAGAGACCTATGAAATCCTTCCTGTAGAAATGGTAGAGCGACAGGAATCAGCAGTGGATGGAACGAATAAGTTTTTGTTCCGTTTATATGATGGAAATGTAGTGGAAAGCGTATTGATGCGATATCATCATGGCAATTCCGTATGTATTTCCTCACAGGTAGGCTGCCGGATGGGGTGTCGTTTCTGTGCATCGACAATTGGCGGTTTGGAGCGAAATCTATCGGCATCCGAGATGCTTGGACAGATCTATCAGATACAGAAGATCATCGGAGAACGAGTATCAAATGTGGTGATTATGGGAACAGGAGAACCTTTGGATAATTACGAGAATTTTCTGAAATTCATTCACATTTTGACAGATGAATACGGGCTGCATATCAGTCAGCGCAATGTGACAGTTTCTACTTGTGGAATTGTACCGAAAATGTATGAACTGGCGAAAGAACATCTGCAGATTACATTGGCGCTTTCTTTGCATGGTTCTACCCAGGAGAAACGGCGGCAGTTGATGCCTGTGGCAAATAAATACGAACTGCAGGAAGTGTTACAAGCCTGTGACAATTATTTTGAAGAGACAGGACGCAGGATTACATTTGAATACAGTATGGTTCATGGGGTAAATGATACAGAAGCAGATGCGCAGGAATTGATAGCAATTTTGAAACCACGTAATTGTCATTTGAATCTGATTCCGGTAAATCCGATAAAAGAAAGAGATTTTGTACGTCCAAATAGGGAAAATGCGCTGAATTTCAAAAATAAACTTGAAAAATGCGGGATTAATGTTACTATAAGAAGAGAAATGGGCGCAGATATTGATGGTGCCTGCGGTCAGCTCAGAAGAAGTTACCAGGGAAGGAGTACAATATGAAGACATTTTCCATAACAGATGTAGGTATGGTGAGACAAGTGAATCAGGACTATGTCTATACAACAGACAATCCACTGGGACCGCTTCCGAATCTGTTCGTAGTTGCAGATGGTATGGGTGGACATCAGGCAGGCGATTATGCATCGAAGTATACCGTAGAGGTACTTCGGCGTGAATTGAAGCAGAGCGAAGAGGAAGACGTGGAAAAGGCGCTGGTTTCTGCAATTAAGACAGCGAATCGGGAGATTATAAAGAAAGCATCTCAGGACCCTCATTTAAAGGGGATGGGAACTACCGTTGTGGTTGCAACGATTGTCAATCAGATGATGTATTTTGCGAATGTAGGAGATAGTCGTCTGTATTTGATTAATCAAGGGATTACACAGCTGACAAAGGATCATTCGCTGGTTGAGGAGATGGTTCGGCTGGGAGGCATTAAGCCGGAAGAAGCAAAGAGTCATCCGGATAAGAACATTATTACCCGGGCAATCGGAGCAAAAGCAGAGGTAGATGTTGACTTCTATGAGCACCGTCTGAAACGGGGAGACATCATATTGATGTGTACAGACGGTTTGAGCAATATGGTGGAAGATGAAGAACTATTCCATATTGTGCAAGGTGGAAGAGATATTGTGGAAGCAGGTACATCGCTGGTAGAAGCAGCAAAAGAGAATGGTGGAACGGATAATATAGGTCTTGTATTGACGGATCCGTTTAACGATGAGGTGAGTTTATGTTAAAAGAAGGGATTTTTCTAGGGAAGCGCTATGAAATCCTTGAGCGTATCGGCGCCGGTGGAATGGCGGATGTATACAAAAGTAAGGATCATAAGTTGAACCGTTATGTAGCGGTAAAGGTTTTAAAAAGCGACTATCGTTCAGATGAAGTATTTATTCAAAAATTTGTAAGTGAAGCACAGGCGGCGGCCGGACTGATGCATCCAAACGTGGTAAATGTTTATGATGTAGGTCAGGATCGTGGTCTGTATTACATGGTTATGGAACTGGTGGAAGGTATTACTTTAAAAGACTATATAGAGAAAAAGGGAAAACTTTCTGCGAAAGAGACAATCAGCATTTCTATACAGATGGTGACAGGTATTCAAGCTGCCCATAATCAGCATATTATCCACAGAGATATCAAACCTCAAAATATCATTATTTCCCGGGATGGGAAGGTAAAAGTAACAGATTTTGGTATTGCAAGGGCAACCACTTCAACAAATACAATTAGTACAAATGTGATGGGATCTGTACATTACACCTCTCCGGAGCAGGCGAGAGGCGGCATTGTAGATGAAAAGAGTGATATCTATTCTGCTGGTATTACTATGTACGAGATGATTACAGGACATGTCCCGTTTGACGGAGATTCTACGGTTTCTGTGGCAATTAAGCATTTAAAAGAAGAAATGGTATCTCCGGCAGTGGAAGTGCCGGAAATCCCGTATAGTCTGGAATGCATTATTATGAAATGTACGCAGAAGAGTACAGCCCGCAGATATCAGAATTGTCAGCAGTTGATCAATGATTTGAAACGTTCACTGGTAGATCCGGAGGGCGATTTTGTAAACGTATCGGGATATGCGTCAGGTGCGACAGAAACAGTTGTAATGTCTGATGAAGAATTGCGTAGAGTACAGAGACAGCAGTATTCTCAGGACGACGATTATGATGATGACTATGATGATGACTATGATGATGACTACAATGATGACGACTATGACAGTGATGACTATAATGAGGAAGAAGATGATAGGTACAATCGGAATTCCGGCCGTAATCAGCGTGGAAAAAAGAATAATGTAGATCCGAATACAAAAAAGATTATGAAGATTTTAATGATTGTAGCTGCGGTTGTAATTGCGCTTGCTACTGTATTTTTAATTGGTAAGGCGGCGGGAATCTTCAATTCTGTACCGGGAATTACATCAGATAAAGGGACAGGAAAAGTGGCAGTACCGAATATCGTGGGTATGACAGAAGAACAGGCGAAAGAGGCTTTGGATAAGAGAAACCTTGGATATGATGTAGTAGATTGGAAGACATCGGATAAATATGAAAAAGGCAAAATTATGGAGCAGAAAACGAAGGCGAACACAAAAGTTGCTAAGAATACAACGATCAAAGTGGTCGTAAGTCTCGGAGAAGAAGCGAAGAAAGTCTCTGTTCCTGATGTGACAGGTGAGAGTGAGGCAGAAGCAGAGAAGCTTTTGCAGGATGCCGGGCTTTCTGTACAAAATGAAGCAAAATATGACGATAATGTGGAAGCTGGAAAAGTTATTTCAACAGATCCGGTTGCCGGTACAGAGCTTACTGAAGGCAGCAAAGTAATTATGTATGTCAGCCAAGGAAAAGAAAAGGTAGAAGTTCCGAATCTGGTAGGAAAGACCTATGATGAAGCGGTTGCTGCTCTTACGGAGCTGGGGCTAAATGCTAATCCAACTGAAGAATACAGCGATAAGGCTTCCGGAACTGTTTTATCCCAGACACAGTCTGCCGGTAAAAAGGTAGAAAAAGGAAGTACGATTGATTTTGTGATTAGCAAAGGAAAAGAGCAAGCAACAGTTCCGCCTTTGGTATGGTCGAAGTATGAGGATGCCATTGCTGCATTGTCACAGAATGGACTGAAACCGGGAACTGTATCGAGGGAATATGAAAATACGGGAACGTTCCCACCCGGTTATGTTATGTATCAGACACAAACTGAGGGAAGCAGTGTGGATCGTGGAAGTAAAATAGATTTTGTTGTCAGCAAAGGTGTGGATCCAAGCATCAATACGAATCCGGATCCAGGAACAGATGGAAATAATCAGAGCGGCAATGAAAACGGACAATAAAAGCAGACAGATGGTTAATTATATGCAGGGAAAAATAATTAAAGGAATTGCCGGATTCTACTACGTTTATGTAGTAGAATCCGGTCTTTATGAGTGTAAGGCAAGAGGCGTATTCCGGAAAGAAAAGTTAAAGCCTCTTGTTGGCGATGTGGTAGAGATTGAGATTCTGGACGAAATAGAAAAGATAGGAAATATCATACAGATTCTTCCACGTAAAAATGAATTAATTCGGCCGGCAGTAGCCAATATTGATCAGGCGCTGGTTGTATTTGCAGTGACAGAACCACAGCCACATTTTAATCTACTGGATCGTTTTTTAATCATGATGGAGAAAAAAGAGATACCGGTTATTTTGTGCTTTAATAAAAAGGATATAGCAGAAGATGCAGAAATTGCAGCTTTGGAGCAGATATATGAAGCTTGCGGTTATCCGGTTGTTTTTGTGAGTGCCCGTATGCAGGAGAATGTTGAACAGATTCAAATTCTTCTGGAGGGAAAAACAACGGCAATTGCAGGACCTTCCGGTGTTGGGAAATCTTCGTTGATTAATTTGTTACAGACAGAAGTTGAGATGGAAACCGGAAGTATCAGCAAAAAAATTGCAAGAGGCAAGCATACAACTCGACATTCGGAGTTGATTACAATTGATCCATCGACATTTATTATGGATACGCCGGGATTTAGTTCCTTGTATGTAAATGATTTTGAAAAGGAAGATTTGAAATATTATTTCAGGGAATTTGCACCTTATGAAGGACTGTGCAGATTTCATGGATGTGATCATGTTCATGAGCCGGGGTGTGCAGTAAAAGCAGCAGTGGAAGAGGGCAGGATTCACAGAATAAGGTACGATGATTATTTGGAAATGTACCGGGAATTACAGGAGAAAAAGAGGTATTAAATGATGAGACAAATTTTGGCACCTTCCATTTTATCGGCAGATTTTAAAATATTGGGAGAACAGATGGAGCTTTGTGAAAAAAACGGAGCAGAATATCTTCACTTTGATGTGATGGATGGGATGTTTGTACAGAATATATCATTTGGCATACCGGTATTGGAATCTATTAAAGGTTCTACAGGTATGGCTTTAGATGTCCATTTGATGGTCACTGAACCTATTCGATATGTGGAGGCATTTGCGAAGGCCGGTGCAGATATAGTGACTGTTCATTATGAAGCGTGCAAGGATGTACAGGCAACGTTGGAGCAGATTCATAGATGTGGAGTTAAGGCAGGACTGACAATTAAGCCGGACACTCCGGTGGAAGTATTAAAACCGTATCTGGATCAGGTGGATATGTTTTTGATTATGTCAGTAGAGCCTGGACAAGGTGGACAAGGCTTTATTCCAGAGTCATTGACAAAGATACAGCAATTAAGAAAAATGCTTCAGGAAAAAGGTTTGGATACTGATATTGAAGTTGATGGTGGGATTAAGTTAGATAATGTTGCCGAAGTGGCAAAAGCGGGTGCAAATGTTATGGTGGCTGGATCAGCTGTTTTTCGTGGAAACATTGCAGAGAATGTTTCTGAATTTATGAGGGTATTAAAAGATTATGAATAAGCGTACGGTCATTGTCAGTGGAGGAATGTTGGAGGAAGATTTTGTGATTCCGATTTTAGAGAGTGAAGAGACGGAATTTATTATTGGTGTGGATAAAGGACTGCGGTTTTTATATCAGCATCAGATTCTTCCGGACTATATTGTAGGTGATTTCGATAGTGCTCCTCAAGACATTGTAAAATATTATAAAGAAGAGACAAATGTGCCGATTCGAGAGTTTAATCCAATCAAAGATGCATCGGATACGGAGAATGCAATCCGATTGTGTTTGGATATGAGAAGAAAAAATATCTGGATACTAGGAGCTACAGGGGCAAGAGTAGACCATCTTTGGGCGAATATACAAAGTCTGAAGATTGCCAAAGAGTCCGGTGCAGAGGCTGTAATAATGGATAAACATAACAGAATCAGGCTTATTGACGAAAGTATCGTGCTGAAGCGAGAGGAAGCATATGGAACATATTTTTCTTTGTTCCCGTTAGGTGGAACGATATGTGATTTTAATATTGCAGGAGCAAAATATCCATTGTCACATCATACATTAAAACCATATGACAGTTTATGTGTGAGCAATGAATTTTCAGAAAATGAAGTGGAAATTACATTCCCATTTGGGGATATAATTCTGATGGAAACAAGAGATTAATTTATAGGAGGAAATAGAGAAAATGAAATTAGGTATTGTGGGACTTCCGAATGTAGGGAAAAGTACATTGTTTAATTCACTTACAAAAGCAGGTGCAGAATCAGCAAACTATCCATTCTGTACAATTGATCCAAATGTCGGTGTTGTTACTGTGCCGGACAAGCGTCTGGATGTATTGGGCGAGATGTATCATACAAAGAAAATTGTTCCGGCGGCGATTGAATTTGTGGATATAGCAGGTCTTGTAAAAGGTGCTTCTAAAGGAGAAGGACTTGGAAATCAGTTTCTTGCAAATATTCGAGAGGTGGATGCAATCGTACATGTAGTGAGATGCTTTGAGGATAGCAATATCGTTCATGTAGACGGAAGTATCGATCCGTTGAGAGATATTGAAACAATTAATTTGGAGCTGATCTTCTCTGATCTTGAGATTCTGGAGAGAAGAATTGCAAAGACGGTGAAGTTATCAAGAAATGATAAAACAGCTGCAAAAGAGTTGGAATTATTAAATCGTCTAAAAGCGCACTTGGAAGAAAATCAGTTGGCAAAGAGTTTTGAAACAGAAGATGAGGATGAACAGGGATGGATGGCAAGTTATAATTTATTGACAGCAAAACCTGTTATTTTTGCGGCGAATGTAACAGAGGACGATCTAGCAGATGATGGGGCAAATAACGCAGGTGTGCAAGCTGTTCGTGAATATGCCGAAAGAGAAAACTGTGAGGTATTTGTGGTATGCGCACAGATTGAGCAGGAAATTGCTGAGTTGGAAGAGGATGAGAAGAAGATGTTTCTGGAAGATCTGGGGCTGGAAGAATCCGGATTGGAAAAGCTGATCAAAGCAAGTTATCATTTGCTTGGTCTGATTAGTTATCTGACAGCAGGAGAACCAGAAGTACGTGCATGGACGATCAAGCGAGGAACAAAGGCTCCACAGGCAGCAGGAAAGATCCATTCAGATTTTGAAAGAGGCTTTATCCGGGCAGAGATTGTCAGCTATGATGATCTGATGGCATGCGGAACACATGCTGCTGCAAAGGAAAAGGGGTTGGTTCGTCTGGAAGGAAAAGAGTATGTTGTACAAGATGGAGATATCATTGTCTTCAGATTTAATGTATAAATAACGGAAAGGAGTATCCAGAGTATGCACTATGATATTCGGTTTCCACATCTGGGAATAGTTCTAGACCATGTTGATAAATCCATATCTTTGTTTGGGTTTGAAGTTGCTTTTTATGGAATGATTATAGGAAGTGCAATTTTGATTGGTTTCTGGATTGCTATGTCTGAGGCGAAGCGGACGGGGCAAGATCCGGAAAATTATCTGGATATGGGAATCATCGGAGTGATTTTGGGAATTGTCGGGGCAAGGTTGTATTATGTACTATTTTCTTGGGATATGTATAAGGACAATCTGCTGCAGATCTTTAATCTGCGAGCTGGCGGACTTGCGATTTACGGTGGTGTGATTGGAGCAGTTATAGCAGTATTTGCCTGTGCAAAATGGAAGAAGCTGTGTGCGCCTCAGATTTTCGATACAATTGCAATTGCACTGATCAATGGACAAATGCTTGGAAGATGGGGGAATTTCTTTAATCGTGAGGCATTTGGTGAGTATACAGATTCATTTTTTGCGATGCAGCTTCCTTTGGATGCTGTACGCGCTGGCGATGTAACTGAATTAATGAGAAAGAATATAGAAATAATTGATGGGGTAAAATATATTCAGGTGCATCCAACATTTTTATATGAATCACTGTGGTGCTGTATGGTGATGATTGGTTTGATACTTTACCGGAAGCATAAAAAATTTGAAGGCGAATTATTTTTGTTATACTTGTTTGGATATGGTCTGGGGCGTGTCTGGATTGAAGGGCTGCGTACGGATCAGTTATTGATTCCGGGAGTAGGATTCCCGGTATCACAAGTTCTTGCAGGGGTAATGGTGATTGTAACAGCAGTTGTTTTCGTTTATTTGAGACGAAAGAAACGAATAAACGGGTAATATATAAAATATTGCCATAGATTTACCGGAGGTTGTACAAATGAAAAATACAAAGTCTGCTCTGGAAAAAAAGAAAATGATTCTTCTTTTGGTGGCAGTGGTCCTTGTAGCCACTGTCGCTTTTACTTTTGGTTTTCAATTATGGAAGCATGGTAAAAAAGAGAAGGAAAAGATCAACCAAGGAATTGCATATCTGGAGAGTTTGGAAAAACAGGATATTTCTGCAATCAGTAGTAAAATTGATGCTATGAAAGCAGCATATAGTCTTGAAATGGCTGAAACAGATGAAAATGCAGTCTGGGGCGGTTTTGACAGTGCAATGATTTTGGGAGATTCCAGAGCAGTTGGATTTCGATATTTTGAATTTTTATTAGAAAATCAAGTGATCGCTGAAAGCGGGAGAAAGATTACAGATGTTCCGGACGAAATAGAGGATCTAAAAAAAGTCAGCCCAAAACAGATTTTTCTCTGTTTTGGACTCAATGATATACGGAGCGAACTGTGGTCGGAACCGGAAGCGTATGCTGCTGCCTATCAGGAAGTGGTTGCCTTTTTGCATAAAGAACTGCCGGAAACTACGATTTATATCAATTCTATTCTGCCGGCGGTAGGAGATGGTTATTCCAGCTATGAAGGATATGCAAGAATCAGTGACTACAATGCAGCAATAAAAGGAATGGCAGAGAAGAACGGATATCGTTATGTAGATAATGATTCTATCGCAGCGGCGCATGTGGATTTATATGAAGCAGATGGATTGCATTTGCAAAAAGAGTTTTATAAATATTGGGCTGCCAACATGCTCACAGAGGTGAAGAAACAGTGAAAAAATATTTTTCTCAAATCAAAATAATCCTAGCAGTTTTTTTGTTTGGGTTTATCCTTATGGATATTGGGAGTCATCCCGACAGTAAATCGGATGTTCAGGATGTAGCTGCAAAAGTGATGAAAGCGGCAGGAACAGGAGAACGTGTTCCTGCAGAAGAGCGTATGGTTAAAAGATTCTATGGAATAAATCCAAAAGACTATGCGGGAGTTATTTTATATACACCAAAAGATAATATGGATGTTAATGAGATTCTGATTGTCAAATTGCGTGACCAATCTCAGTCAGAGTCTGTGGAAGCAGCCATTCAAAACCGACTGCAGACACAGCTGAAAAGTTTTGAAGGATATGGAGCTGAGCAGACTGCATTGCTAAAGGCACATGTGTTAGAAGTGCGGGGAAATTATATTTTGTATGCGGTCGGAGAAAAAACAGATGCTGTACAAAAGGCATTTTTAGATAGTTTATAACAGAGGAGAAAACGTATGATATTCAGCAGTATATTTTTTATCTTTGCATTTTTGCCAATCGTTCTGATCATATACTATCTAACCCCGTTTAAATTGAAAAATCTGGTGCTTTTGATTGCAAGTTTGATTTTTTATGCATGGGGAGAACCAGTGTATGTGATTTTGATGATCTTTAGCATCGCAATTAATTTTGTGAGTGGGATTGAGCTGGAATATTACATGGAAAATGGCGAGATGAGAAAGGCAAAACTAGCATGTACAGTGACTGTCGTAATGAATCTTTTCATTCTCGGATTTTATAAATATTATGGATTTTTGATGGATAATCTGAATGCGATTCTTCCGGTTGACATATCTTATACGGAGCTGGCACTTCCTATCGGAATCTCATTTTATACATTTCAGACCATGTCCTATGTCATTGATGTGTATAGGGGGAAGGTCGAGGCTCAGCACAATCTAATTACATTCGGAGCTTATGTTTCTATGTTTCCGCAGTTGATTGCGGGACCTATTGTTCGCTACTCGGATGTTGAGAAACAACTAATGCATCGCAGTTTGTCTCTTGAAAAATTCGGGGACGGTGTGATGTGGTTTTTACAGGGATTAGGCAAGAAAGTGCTGATTGCAAATAATATGGGAAGTATTTATGAATCAGTTATGGCGTTGGGGGCATCGGAAACTTCGGTGCTGACGGCATGGATTGGATGCTTTGCGTATACTATGCAGATTTATTTTGATTTCGGCGGATACTCAGATATGGCAATTGGATTGGGGAAAATGCTGGGATTTGATTTTATGCAGAATTTCAATTACCCATATACGGCAAAGAGCATTACGGATTTCTGGCGCAGATGGCATATTTCATTAAGCAGTTGGTTCAAAGAATATGTGTATATTCCATTAGGCGGTAATCGGGGCAGTACAGCACGGGCGATTCGGAATCTGATGATTGTGTGGGCGCTGACCGGAATGTGGCATGGAGCTGCATGGAACTTTATTTTCTGGGGCATTTACTACGGCGTGATTCTGATTATAGAAAAATATGTTCTGAAAGGGGCTGTAGATCGTTTGCCGGGGGCACTGCAGCACTTTTATACGATGGTTCTTGTTATGTTTGGATGGGTTCTGTTTTTTGCACCATCATTGGGGAAGGCGGTCTCCTATATGGGGACGATGCTTGGAATCGGCGGCGCAGGTTTTCTGGATATGACAGCGGTTTATTATTTAAAGTCAAGTTTTGTCTTAGGGATTGTTGCTGTGGCTGCAAGCACTCCTTGGATGTATCAGCATTTTTCGAGATGGATGAAAGCAAGAGAAACTTATAAGCGTATTCTTTGTGTAATTGTGTATGCAGTAATTTTTCTTATTTCCATTGCATATTTGGTAAATGCAACTTATAATCCGTTTTTGTATTTCAGATTTTAGAAAAGGTGAATAAAGTATGGAAAATAAAACACGAAGACAGAAAAGGAGAGGCGGGCGAAAGGAAAACAGAGGACTGTATCAGGTGATTGCAATTTTATTTGTTGCTGGAGTTCTAGTTTTGACTGCATCAAGTATTCTCCGTCCGGATGTGCATTTTTCGGAGGAAGAGAACCGGGTCCTGGCGGAAGTTCCCAGATTGAGTACAGAAACTATTTTGAATAAGAAATATATGACAGGTTTGGAATCGTATACGTCAGATCAGTTTGTAATGCGTGATTTCTGGATTAAAATGAAGGTTCGGTGCGATCTTTTGATGGGAAAACGGGAACTAAACGGAGTTTATCTTGGAAAAGATAAATATCTGATGCAGATTCCTACACAGCCGGATACTCAAAATGTACAGACAAATCTTGAGGCGATGAACCGATTTGCACAGCAGCATGAAGGTGTGCAGGTAAATGCGATGTTTATTCCAAATGCGGTTTATGTAATGAAGGATTATTTGCCGAAAGGGGCTCCGGTACGTGATCAGGGAAAAGATCTGCAGAATATTCAAAAACAATTGTCGGATAAAGTACACGTAATTGATGTAACAAAAACATTACAACAGCATGCTGAAGAAGGCATGTATTATAAAACAGATCACCACTGGACAAGTAAGGCTGCTTTTTATAGCTTTAAGGCGGCGGCTCCACAGCTTGGAATTGAACAGCCGGTAAGTAAGTATACGACTTATAAAGTGACGGATTCTTTTTCTGGAACGCTCGCATCCAGAAGTGGGTATCACAAAGCGAAAGATGTGATTGAGGTATATGCACCGGAAGGGATAGAACTTCAGTATTTGGTCAGTGATTCGGACAATGGAGAAAAAAGACCAACAGTATATGATAGAAATGCTTTGAAAGAAAAAGATAAATATCAGTTGTTTTTTGGTGGGAATCATGCGATGGTAACGATTTCCACAACCAATGATACAACAAAAAAACTAGTAGTATTTAAAGATTCTTATGCAAATTGTTTTGTTCCGTTTTTGTTGCCGTATTATAACGAAATTATCATGATCGATCCCCGATATTATTACGATAATGTGGAAACATTGCTTAAAAATAAGCGAGTTACGGATGTTTTATTCCTTTATAATATAGATACATTTTTGGCGGATAATTCAATTGCCGGGGTATTAGGATCTGATTCCTAGAAACAATAAAAGAAGGAGTATTTATTAAAAACACTTATAAATACACCTTCTTTTTTTCATAAATGTATTTAAAAATAAACAAAAAAGCAAAAGGGTTCTATGGACTTTTGTGAATGTTGGCGATATAATTAAAACACATGTGGAAAACTAAAGTTTTGCAATGTACAGAATAAGGAGGAACAAGAAATGGCAAGAAAAATGAAGACAATGGATGGTAACCAAGCAGCAGCTCATGTGTCCTATGCGTATACAGAAGTTGCAGCGATTTATCCAATCACACCATCATCTGTCATGCCTGAGCATGTAGACGAGTGGGCTACAGAGGGCAGAGAGAACATTTTCGGAACAACTGTTGAAGTTACAGAGATGCAGTCCGAGGCAGGTGCGGCAGGTGCAGTTCATGGTTCCTTGGCAGCAGGAGCTTTGACAACAACATTTACGGCATCACAGGGATTACTTTTGATGATTCCAAACTTATATAAAGTAGCAGGAGAGCAACTCCCGGGAGTATTTAATGTATCAGCACGTGCAATTGCAAGTCATGCATTGTCTATCTTTGGAGATCACTCCGATGTTTACGCTTGTCGTCAGACAGGAGCAGCTATGCTTTGTGAATCAAGCGTACAGGAAGTTATGGACTTGACACCGGTTGCACATTGTGCAGCTTTGGAAGGAAAACTTCCATTCATCAACTTCTTTGATGGATTTAGAACATCTCATGAAATTCAGAAGATTGAAACATGGGATTACGAAGATTTGAAAGATCTTGTGAATATGGATGCAATCGATGAGTTCCGTGCACATGCATTGAATCCAAATCATCCATGTCAGAGAGGTTCTGCACAGAACCCGGATATTTTCTTCCAGGCAAGGGAGGCATGTAACCCATATTATGATGCTCTTCCGGGCATTGTTCAGGATTATATGGACAAGGTAAATGCAAAGATTGGTACAGATTATAAATTGTTCAATTATTACGGAGCTGCTGATGCAGAGCGTGTAATCATTGCAATGGGATCTGTATGCGATACAATTGAAGAAACAGTAGATTACTTGATGGCAGCAGGCGAGAAAGTCGGTGTTGTTAAGGTTCGTTTGTACAGACCATTCTGTGCACAGGCATTGATCGATGCAATTCCGGATACTGTTAAGACAATTAATGTTCTGGATAGAACAAAAGAGCCGGGAGCGCTTGGCGAGCCATTGTATCTGGATGTTGTTGCAGCTCTGAAAGGAAGCAAATTCGATGCAGTTCCAGTATTCTCAGGACGTTATGGACTTGGTTCCAAAGATACAACACCAGCGCAGATTGTTGCAGTATACAACAACACAGAGAAGAAACTGTTCACGATCGGTATCAAGGATGATGTAACACACTTGTCATTGGATGAGGGTGCTCCGCTTGTTACAACTCCGGAAGGAACGATTAACTGTAAGTTCTGGGGATTGGGTGCAGATGGTACTGTTGGTGCAAATAAGAACTCTATCAAAATTATTGGTGACAATACAGACATGTATGCACAGGCATACTTTGATTATGACTCCAAGAAGTCAGGTGGTGTTACAATGTCTCACCTGCGTTTTGGTAAATCTCCGATTAAGTCAACATACCTGATTCGTCAGGCAAACTTTGTTGCATGTCATAATCCGTCTTATGTAAATAAATATAACATGGTTCAGGAATTGGTTGACGGAGGAACATTCCTTCTGAACTGCCCATGGGATATGGAAGGCTTGGAGAAACATCTGCCGGGACAGGTAAAAGCATATATTGCAAATCATGGAATTAAGTTCTATACCATCGATGGTATTAAGATTGGTAAGGAAATCGGACTTGGCGGACGTATCAATACAGTTCTTCAGTCTGCATTCTTCAAACTGGCAGCAATCATTCCAGAAGAAGAAGCAATCGATCTGATGAAGAAAGCTGCAAAGGCTACTTACGGAAGAAAAGGTGACAAGATCGTTCAGATGAACTACGATGCAATCGATGCCGGTGCTAAGCAGGTTGTAGAAGTAGAAGTTCCGGAAAGTTGGAAAGATGCAGCAGATGAAGGGTTATTCTCACCTGAAATCAAAGGTGGAAGAGCAGATGCTGTTGACTTTGTTAAAAATATTCAGACAAAAGTAAATGCTCAGGAAGGTAACTCACTTCCGGTATCTGCATTCAATGACTATGTTGATGGTTCTACACCATCCGGAACATCTGCATTTGAAAAACGTGGTATCGCAGTAGATATTCCGGTATGGCAGCCAGAGAACTGTATCCAGTGTAACCGTTGTGCATACGTTTGTCCTCATGCTGTAATCCGGCCGGTAGCTTTGACAGAAGAAGAAGCTGCAAACGCACCGGAAGGAATGAAGACTATCGATATGATTGGTATGCCAGGCAAGAAGTTTGCAATCACTGTATCTGCTTATGACTGTACAGGATGTGGATCTTGTGCTAACGTATGTCCAGGTAAGAAGGGTGAGAAAGCTCTTGTTATGGGCAACATGGAGGAAAATGCAGGATCTCAGAACTTCTTTGATTATGGAACAGAGATTCCGGTAAAACCAGAAGTAGTTGCTAAGTTTAAAGAAAATACTGTAAAAGGAAGTCAGTTCAAACAGCCATTGTTAGAGTTCTCAGGAGCTTGTGCAGGTTGTGGCGAGACACCTTATGCAAAGTTGATCACACAGTTGTTCGGCGACAGAATGTATATTGCAAATGCAACAGGATGTTCCTCTATCTGGGGTAACTCTTCACCGTCTACACCATACACTGTAAATGCTAAGGGACAGGGACCGGCATGGTCTAACTCACTGTTTGAAGATAATGCAGAGTTTGGATACGGTATGTTGCTTGCACAGAATACAATTCGTGCAAGATTGAAAACAAAAGTAGAGAAGATTGCAGAAGTTGCTGAGAAGGAAGAGGTAAAGGCAGCAGCTCAGGAATATCTGGATACTTTTGCTGTAGGAGCAACCAACGGAACAGCTACAGAGAAATTAGTAGCAGCATTGGAAGCATGTGATTGTGACCTTGCTGAAAGAGCAGAAGTTCTGAAGAACAAAGACTTCCTTGCTAAGAAGTCTCAGTGGATCTTCGGTGGTGACGGATGGGCTTACGATATCGGATTCGGTGGTGTTG
>Scrappy_p2__coassemble_598_pt1 | contig 45921 bp, 37 predicted proteins | sample Scrappy_p2__metabat2_low_PE_009 | metagenome-assembled genome bin Scrappy_p2
GACAGTATCAGCGTGGAACTTTCAACTGCCACCGTCTATTATTATGGAATTGATAGAAAGACTTATGAACCGAAAGTTACTATGCTTTCGTACTCACAGGCTGACGACTGCTTTTATATCGACAACGGAATACAGGACGATCACATAAAGGCATTTGAAAAGGAACTGATAAAAGAAGCACTTTACTTAAAACATAACGCCCAGTAACAGACAAGAGGACTTGCAAGGTTTCTGACCTTTCAAGTCCTCTGCTGTATCATGGTGCTGTTGGCTGTGTCCGTTCCGTCAAGGACTGCCCTACGGCGTATCGGCTTCGCCTTGTTCCTTGACCTCACTACATTTATAATTCTACTTGCTTTCTTTCAATTTAAATTCATAATCTGATGGAACTGCATTATGTAAAAGACCTTTAATAAGCGTAAATGCCTGCTCATCTGCCGACTCCAAAACCCCCATCTTTTTTAGTGCTGTCTTTGCTTCTTTCTCTGCTAATTCTATTGCTTTATTACCATCTTCTTTTTCATCAACATTGAATAATGAAAATTTTTCATCATAATATTTAATATCTGATGTATCAACATGTACATCTTGAATTTCCGCTTTAGGAATTGTTAACCAAACAACTTTATTTTGATTATCCACCTTAGTTGTAACCTTTTCCAAATCAATTCCAACTCTAGCTTCTGCTTTATATCTCATAACAAAGTCTGATTTATTAACGAACGAAATTCCTTTATCTTTATATTCTGCAATGCCATCATATTTTAATTTTACCGTTGTCAACTCCCCGACTTTTGATAATTGTGTTCCTAAATAAGAGGATGTTATTTCTTCTTTGTCATTATAGAAAAAAGTCCTAATCACTATTGCTATTATGAGAACCAAAATAAGTAATAGTAATCCTTTAGTTACCATTTTATTCTTCACTATTTTTGAAAGTTTCTCTTTAATATTTGTCATTTTCTCTATTTTCTCCTTCGTTTTAAAAAATTGTAATTATAATTCCGCGTGCCACTATAACCAATAATAAACAAATAAGTATTAAGATTATTGTTTTTAATTTTCTATTCATCTATTTTCTCCTGTCAGTTGTTATATATCCATTATTTTCCCGTTCACTTCACGCCATCTTTCATATTCATCAATATCTGATTCCACCAATTTCCAGCATGCTCCCACAACAGCGGCATCATCAAAATATCCTATAACCGGTATGCTATCTGGAACAATATCTATCGGGGAAACAAAGTAAATTAACGCACTGATAATCGCTATAACTGTGCCAATAGGAATATCCGTATATTCCTTTTTCATATAATTTCTTACAAGTGAAATCATTGTAGGCAACACAGCCAATTTATTTCCAGCTATCGGTATAGTTTTTAATTTCTTTTCTAAACGTTGCAAAAAACGTTCTAATTCATCTACATCATGCAATAGTTTTTCAGCCTCATCATATCCCTTTTTTAATTCACCCAAAGCTTCTTGTTCACTAAAATTTTTTTCCATATTCTTTTCTCTCGTTCCTCTCATTTTGAATTTTAATATTATCATTAGTATCCCTTGTTTTTTTCGCGATACCATATATAGTATAGCATAATCTTCACACCTAGTCATTTGTATTTTATTGCGAAAAATAACGCAGACAATATCTCTACTATCTGCGTCATTCCTTTCATGTCTTCTTGAAATATTTACTCCATTTTCTTTCAATCTTTACTCCAAATTTACTCCATTTTAAAAATCTGTTACGATATTTTGCGGTATTCTACGATACCTTTTCTTTGAAGAAAAATGTCTGCAAACCTTGATTTTCAGCGAACTTTTCAATATTTCCAAGCACTTTATTCTGTTGTGAGATTTTCTTCTCAAATTATTTCTGCACAATATTTATAATCTTTTTCGGCACATAGATTTCTTTGATAATCGTACCTGTCAATTTATCTGCCACTGCTTCTTTTCCTGCTGCAATTGCTTCTTCTTTTGTTGCCTCTGCCGCAACGCTGATAACTGCTCTTGTTTTTCCGTTAATCTGCACCGGAACTTCAATTTCATCATCTTTCATTGCGCTTTCATCATAGGTTGGCCATCCTGCTTTGAATACAGTTTCCTTGTGTCCTAACTGTTCCCACATTTCTTCTGCAAAATGTGGTGCAAACGGTGACAAAAGAACTGCGATTGTCTCTAATGTTTCGTGGTCGATTCCACCTGTTTTCTTTGCAAAATCGATAAATTTATTATTATATTCCATAAATCCGGAGATAACGGTATTCAGGCTGAAACTTTCCAAACGTGTTGTGATATCGTATACCAGTTTATGGCGCAATTTAATCATCTCTTTTGTCGGCTGCACATCTGTCTCTATGCTATCCATCAGCAGATTCCAGAGACGTTTTAAGAAACGGTTTACTCCGTCAATTCCTCTGTCATCCCACTCTGCATCCAGCTCCGGTGGTCCTACAAAGAGTTCATACATTCTCAAAGAGTCACATCCATAATCATTTACCAGAGCATCCGGTGAAACCACATTTCCTTTGGACTTACTCATCTTGATTCCGTTCTTTCCGGTAATCATTCCTTGATTGAATAACTTATGGAATGGCTCGTCAAAATCTACTACTCCGATATCGTACAAGAATTTTGTATAGAAACGGGAATAGAGAAGGTGCAATACTGCATGCTCTACTCCTCCGATATACATATCTACCGGCAGCATCTCGTCAGCTTTTTCTCTGGACACCAATTCTTTGTCATTCTTGCTGTCTACATAACGCAGGAAATACCAAGAAGAACCAGCCCACTGCGGCATCGTATTCGTCTCACGTTTTGCTGGCTTTCCACAAACCGGACAAGTACAATTTACCCACTCTTCGATTCCGGCAAGTGGTGACTCTCCGGTTCCTGTCGGCTCATAGGATTCCACATCCGGCAAACGTAGCGGAAGTTCTTCTTCCGGTACCGGAACATTTCCACAATCCGGACAGTGAATAATCGGAATCGGCTCTCCCCAATAGCGCTGACGGGAAAATACCCAGTCACGCAGTTTGAAGTTTACAGTTGCTTTTCCAAGACCACGCTCTTCAATGATATGTGGAGCCTCTTTTTTCAGCACTGCAGATTCCATGCCATTCCATTCTCCGGAATTAATCATAGTTCCTGCCGCCTCTGTATAAGCCTCTGTCATATTTTCAATTTCTTTTCCGTCTTTTGCAATAACTTGAATAATCGGAATATTAAATTTGGTAGCAAATTCAAAGTCACGATCATCATGAGCCGGTACACACATAATCGCACCTGTACCATAATCTGCCAATACATAATCAGACAGCCAGATTGGTGTCTTGGCACCACTTAACGGGTTAATCGCATAACTTCCAGTAAATACACCTGTCTTTTCCTTATCCTGCAAACGATCTACGTTTGACTTCATAGATGCATCATAAATGTACTTCTCTACTGCTTCTCTTGTCTCATCTATTGCCAGAGATGCTGCCATCTCATGCTCCGGAGCCAGTACCATAAAGGTTGCTCCATACAGAGTATCCGGTCTGGTTGTATATACCGTAATCTTTTCATCTCTTCCGTCTACCGGGAAATTCACTTCTGCACCATAGGATTTTCCAATCCAGTCAGCCTGCATCTTCTTTACCTTCTCCGGCCAGTCCAGCTTGTCCAGATCATTCAACAGACGGTCTGCATATGCAGTAATCTTGAGCATCCACTGACGCAAGTTTTTCTTCGTCACCTCAGCGCCGCAACGCTCACATTTTCCATTGACAACCTCTTCATTTGCCAGACCTGTCTTACAAGACGGACACCAGTTAATCGGAAATTCTTTCTCGTAAGCCAGACCTTCTTTAAACATTTTCACAAAAATCCACTGTGTCCACTTGTAGAAATTCGGATCCGTTGTATTTACTTCCATATCCCAATCATAGAGCGCTGCGATTTCATTAATCTGTCTCTTGATATTCTTTACGTTCTCTGCTGTGGAAATTGCCGGATGTACTCCCATCTTAATAGCATAATTTTCTGCTGGAAGACCAAATGCATCCCATCCCATCGGATGTACGATATAATACCCTTGCTGTAATTTATAACGGCTCCATACATCAGAGATTACATATCCTCTCCAATGACCTACATGCAGACCGTTTCCTGACGGATACGGAAACATATCCAGACAATAATATTTCTGCTTTTTATTTCCGTTGTCATCAAACTGTGGATTCACTGGATTCTTTTCCCAGTTCTCACGCCACTTTTTCTCAACGGCCTTATGATTATAGACAATTTTCTGTGCCATATTCTTGTTCCTGCCTTTCTCATTCTTCTCAATTATTTCACTATAGAAACTCTCTGTTTATATATCTTTATACCATACCTATCTATTATAAAAAGATTCCCAAAAGAAATCAAGGTAATTTCACCTTACTTTTTACGTCTCCGCCTTCTTCGCCTACGTTTTCTCTGCTGTTTCCGATAATATACATAACCGATTCTGGCTCCCACTGCAAGAACCAGCATCAGAAATAACACTCCAATTCCCTTTAATATGCGGAAAATCACTGTTTTTATCTTCTGAGCTTTGATTTCAGACTTTAATTCATAAGAAACTTCCTGAGCTTGATATCCCGGAAGAAATTTTCGATCTGCTACCAGTTGTACCCGACCATCTTTTAGCGTAAATTTAAGTTTGCTGTCCTTTTTTACACAATCCCACAAATCCTCCCGGGTGATAATTTCCTTACCGGCAACTGTATGTTCCCCTTTTGGAAGAATACATTTATACTCATATTCCTGAAATACATGTTCCATCACTGCATTCCCAACCAGATGTCTCTTCTCCTCTCCCGTCTGATCGTCCCATGTAGAAACTCCCATGATAATTTCAACCAATCTGGTATCCCCCCGTTTTGCAGTTGAACTATAATTAAAGCCACCGGTATCGCTAGAACCAGTTTTTAAGCCATCAGTTCCCTCCAGTTCATACTTTGCCCCTTCCAAAGAAATCTGATATGTTTTAAACCGCTCTTCATATGGTGTACCGGCTTTCACCACAAGCTCTGTTTTAGAAGTATGATTCAAGATATCCGGATATTTTTTCACAAAGTAACTACATAATAATGCATAATCTTTGGGAGTTGTTATATTATCACTCTCTAACGGTATTCCTTCCGGGTGGTAGGGCTGCAACAGTTCATTTTTTACTCCAACACAATTATAATACATCGTTTCAGACATTCCGATTTCTTTTGCTTTCGTATTCATCTTCGCAACAAATTTAGCCGCATCCGGTTCTACCATATCTGCCAGCATATAAGTTGCCGCTGCCGAGGACGGAACAATGATTAACTCTATTAATTCCGATACGGTATAGGACACCCCCATCTGCATCCGATTATTACTCATTGCATATCTGGAACCAATATCAACATATTTTTCCGTTACCGCTACTTCCGTATCCAGAGAAAATTGCCCCTCTTCCATTGCATCATAAGCAAGCAGAATCGTCATTAGTTTTGTCATACTTGCAGGATGCCACAATTTCTCTCCGTCTTCCTCCCACAAAATCATTCCGGTATTGATTTCCGTTACAATAGCACCTGCCGGCTGATACCGCTCTTCCAAATTATAGCCTTGTTCATTTGCCAGTTCCAAAGCATGCCCTGCCTGCACCTTTTGAACTGGAAGTAAAAAAGCCATCAACACTGCACTTATCAGACAGCCCCATCTCCACCCTCTCCATCTCATATTCTTTTGTACTCCTTTACTCTTTTGATTCTGACACCAGTATACTATACCCCCAATATTCAGACAAGAAAAACAGCCTATTTCTTCTGACAAAAAAATAGGCTGTTCCTTCTTAAAATAATTCTTTATCCAAGTGCTACATCCAGCACCATCATCAATACGAAACCAACTGCCACACCAATGGTTCCTATGTTGGTATGCTTTCCTGTCTGTGACTCTGGAACCAGTTCCTCCACCACTACATAAATCATTGCCCCTGCTGCAAAAGCCAGCAAATAAGGCAGGATTGGCACAACAAGACTCGTCAGAAGAATTGTCAAAAGAGCGGCGATTGGCTCTACCACTCCAGATGCGGCGCCATACAAAAATGCCTTTCCCTTAGACTGTCCCTCGCTCCGAAGAGGCATAGAAATAATTGCACCTTCCGGAAAATTCTGTATTGCAATGCCAATTGATAATGCAAATGCTCCCGCCAGCGAAATCATCGTATTTCCCGCCAGAATTCCGGCAAATGTAACTCCAACGGCCATCCCTTCCGGAATATTGTGAAGTGTTACAGCAAGGACAAGCATTGTCGTTTTTTTTAAATTTGACGGCAGTCCTTCCGGAGTATCTTCGTTCAAATGTAAATGAGGCGTCAAAGTATCCAATAACAATAAGAATCCAATTCCAAGTAAGAATCCCACTGCCGCCGGCATCCAAGGAATCCCTCCCTGTTCCTCGCTCATCTCAATTGCAGGAATCAGAAGCGACCATGCTGATGCTGCAATCATCACCCCTGATGCAAATCCAAGCAGCCCCTTTTGTATCTTCCCATTCATTTCCTTTCTCATAAAAAATACCATTGCAGCCCCAAGTGTTGTTCCTACAAATGGTATCAAAATTCCAATCCAGACATTTCCGTTCATTTCTCTTTCCTCCATCTTCAGAATCTATTTTCTATTCTAATACCGTTATCCTATCTTATGCATTTCTCCTTCCTTTTGTCAATCAACCTTTTTTATATTTCTTTATATTTTATCCTTTTTTTAGTTGTTCCTACTCCGGCTTTAGTGTATAATGAACTTAAGAAATTTGAGTAGCGAGATTACTCAAAAATACATCTACATAAAGGAGAGATTCGCTATGGTATATTTATTAACTGGCCCAAAGGGCAGCGGAAAAACACAACAAATGATCGTACTCGCAAATGAAAAGGTTAAGACATCTAACGGAAATGTCGTATTAATCAAAAAGAGTCACAGAGACACCACAAGTGTTGACTTTAATATTCGTGCAATTTGCATGGATGATTATCATGACATTGCAACATTAGAAGAATTGATTGGATTTTTATACGGAATGGTAGCTGGCAACCACGACATCGACACAATCTTCATCGATGGCATTTTGAAACAGGCAGATATTACACTTGACAACCTTCCGGATTTTCTGCAGAAGGTTTGCAAGATTTCTAAAAATGACAACATCGAATTTTATATCAGTGTCAGTGCTGAAAAAGAAAAAATCCAGGGAATTGACAGCCCAGACTTTGAAGTACTCCACTAATTGATATTTATATAATTTAATAAAACACATTTTACAAAAACAATAGAGCTGAGGTGATGAAACTTCAGCTCTTTTTTAAATTCTCTATTCTTTTTATTCTTCCTTACTCGCTTTCACTGTCCGGCTTTTTCCATTCAATGACATAACCGTATTGCACTCTTCACCTTGTTTATACTCTACAGTTACTTCATCGCCTACATTATATTTGATAATATCAATAAAATCTACGACAGATACATCAAAAATCTCTTCGGAACCTTCGAGCATTACATAATAGTGAGAATTTCCTCCAATTACACCTTGTGCAATCTTCGTAATCTTAGCTGTAATCGTCTGAATCTCTCTTGTATCTTCTGCTACGACTTTAATGCCATTTTCATACATAAGATCTGTATAAACTTCTTCACATTCGCTGACTGTATCGCCAATTGCAACGATCTGATATTTTTGTACATTTACCATTGCATATTTTTTAACCAGCCCAGCATCATCTTTTAAAGCGATAAAATAGGTCGGCTCACCGGAAATGTTTAACAACAATGGGAAGGTCGCCTTATATTTCAAATTCTGTACTTGCCCCTCTGCGGAAGACATGGCAGAATCTTCGGTTGCTCCTTCAATTGCATAGAACTTTGTTTCCATCGTTCGTTGATTCATCAACACAAATCCAACATTTGACTGATCGCCACTTACAGATGTCACACCGGTATATACCCATACATCATCATCAATGGCAAGATAATTATATCCCGTGGTTGTTTTAAGACAATCTCTTTGTCCCAAAACACTGTTGAAATATCCATGTTTCAAACTTCCATAGTAATCATACAATTCTACGAGCATGTCTGCAGAATATGCCCGGTCAATCCATTCCGGCACATCTTGAATCGCATAATCTTCCGTTTCTCCTGTAATTGCATTACACAATACCACTCGCCCAATCGTTACTCCGCCGAACAATCCGATATTGTACTTTTTAACCGGACAAACCCAATACGGAACGCCTTCATCATTTACTTCAAAACTCAATTCATTAAAAATATAGGTTGGATATCTAAATCTCAAATGACGATAAATATTCCGGTTAAAATGATCACTGGTAGTATATTTCATTCCATCTTTTAATTTCACCAACTCTGTATTCTGTGTTGCCATATCAATTTTGATATATGCCGGAATACCTTCCTTCTGGTTTGTAAACCATTTAATCAAGCTCGCATAACGAAGCGGTGAAACTCTCACCGGTCTATCCTGGTAATTAATCTGGCTGTACCAATCATCTACTTCAAACTGAGATACCATGTCTACCATGCTTCCCATCTTTCTGTTTCCAAGAATCATCGCAGACTCTTTGTCCAACAGCGGAATCTGGTCAAAAGACAGTTCCTCAATATCCTTTGTAAACTCGCCTTGCTGCACATTCAAAAGCTGTTGATACTTCTTCGCATTGACAATCGGAGAAGAAAGCAGAGAACCTATCAAATATACGCCTACGACGATAACAAATACTGCCATAATAATTTTTATGCCTTTTAATTCTTTGATTTCATATCGGGTTGGTTTTTTCTTGCCAATATACATCGCTGCAATCAAAATCACAAGAACAATCATAAACATCCACAAATCCGCTGAATGAATATTAAACGCCGGCAAAGATACGTAATAATATACCGCTGCAAGAGCAATGACTGCTAATACTACTCCTAATTTTACTTTAAATTTTTTCATAAATAATTCCTCTTTCTCTACTTATAACTTCGTCATCTCTGACAGTGTAATACTTAAAACTTTCTTTTCCAAAGCCCTGGAGAAAGTAACAATAGATACGGGAATATTTCCAATCTTCCCACCAACATATCAAAACAAAATACCAGTTTTGATAGTCCGGAAAACGCATGGAAATTTTCTACAGGTCCTACTTGAGAAATTCCCGGTCCTACATTATTCAATGTAGTAAGTACGGAACTGAATGTTGTTGCAAAATCAAAATTATTGATGGACACAAGTAGGATTGAACCAATCATAATAAATATATAACAGATGAAGTAAATATATACTCCACGCATTGTATCATTTCCAACTTTTTTCCCATTTACCTTTACAATGGTAACAGCTTTCGGATGAAGCATACGTTTCACTTCCTGTTTTACACTTTTCAAGAGTATTAGTACACGTGAAACTTTCATACCACCCCCCGTAGAACCGGCACATGCGCCAATCACCATAATCGATAAAAGTATAGCCTTTGAAAATTCGGGCCACAGATTAAAATCAGCGGTACAAAAACCAGTAGTCGTGATTATACTAGCTACTTGAAATGAAGCATATCGGAATGCATGCGCAATATTCCCATAAATTCCCAATATATTAATGCTAATCAAAGCTGTTGCAGTTACAATAATCCCTAAATACGCATGAAGTTCTTCATTTTTCAACGCATCTTTCCAGTTCTTTAAACGCAGGAAGAAATACAAATTGAAGTTTACTCCAAATAGAATCATAAATACAGTGATCACACCATCAATATATGCACTGTCATAATATGCAACACTTGCATTTCGATTAGAAAATCCTCCTGTTCCGGCTGTACTAAACGAATGCAGCAATGCATCGTAAAAGCTCATTCCGCCAAACATCAAAAATATAACTTCTGCTGCAGTTAATATAAAATACATTGTATACAGAATCCGAGCAGTATCTCTTGCTTTTGGCACCAACTTATCTGCCTCCGGTCCAGGAACCTCTGCACGCATCAAATGCATCGAGTTTTCATCGTCCAGAGAAGTCAACATCATAACAAATACAAGCACTCCCATACCGCCAATCCAATGGGTCAGGCTTCGCCAAAATGCAATTCCTTTAGAGAGTGCTTCAATGTCTGTCAAAATCGTTGAGCCTGTTGTTGTAAATCCCGATACTGTTTCAAAAAAGGCATCCAGATAATTCGGAATTTCCCCAGTCAAGAAAAAAGGAAGTGCTCCAAATAACGACCACAAAATCCATGCTGAACCGACAATTACAAGACCTTCTTTCGCATAAATGGTCTTCCTTTCCGGTACTTTTCGCCCAAATAGAAGATAAATTCCCACCAGCAGTACACTGACTCCTAAAAATATAATTCCATTTTTTTCCCCGTATATCCATGACACAAGCGCAGGAAGTAAAAGTACAGCCCCTTCTACCCCTAACATCTTAGCAATAATATACACTATCATCCTTTTATTCATTTCTACACCTACAACAAAATTTCCTCTATATCCTGCATCTGCTTTTTCATGGTTACTATAATGACATTATCGCCTACTTTCATACAATCCTCTCCATTTGGAATGATAATCTTACGATTTCGTACAATACATGCGATTAGATTATTGGGCTTTGTGGAAATCTCTTTTAATGGAATATCTGTATATTTTGTTTTCTTAGTAATAACAAACTCCAATGCTTCTACTTTTCCATCAATCAACTGATACATCGTCTCTACATTGGCGCTTCTCTGAGAATTCTTTCTGGCACGCACATAACTTAAAATAGCATCTGCTGTCGCTGTCTTTGCTGAAACAGTACAATCCAGACCAATTTTTTCAACCATCCGCGCTCTCTGATCTTCATTTACCTTCGCGATTACTTTACATACATTTCGGCTCTGTGCAAACAATCCCATCAAGATATTTTCTTCATCCATTCCTGTAAGAGCAATTACTGCATCTGCCTCATCTATACCTTCTTCAATCAAAAGATCATGCTCTGTTGCATCTCCCTGTATAATGGTCGCCTTCGGTAGCAACTCACAAAGTTCTTCACAACGTTCAAATTTCTTTTCGATGATCTTTACCTGCATTCCCAGCTCACACAGGCGATGACCCAGATAATAACTTACCCGACCACCTCCACAGATCAGAACACGGCGGATTTTCATCTTTTTCTGCCCAAGCATTTCAAAGAATCGTCCTACATCGTTATGTGAAGCTGCTATATGTAATCGATCACCCGCTTTCATTACATATTCCCCATCCGGAATGTAAACATTTTCACCACTCTCGACTGCACAAACAAGTATTTTAATTTTAAAGTTTTTATAAAATTTCGCAAGCGTCATCCCATTCAAGCGGCTCTCTTCCAATATCGGAAACTCAACCAGTTCTACTCTTCCTCTTGCAAAAACCTCTACTTTACTTGCATTTGGTATCAGCAGCAACCGGCTGATTTCACCTGCCACTGTTAACTCCGGATTAACTGCCATGCTAAGACGCAGATCCTCTTTTAAAATATCGATCTGTTTAAAATAAATTGGATTGCGCACACGTGCAATCGTATGTCTTGCTCCGATTCGACGCGCAAACAGACAGCTTAACATATTACACTCATCTGTAGATGTACATGCAATTACCAGATCCGCTTCTGAAACGCCTGCTTCTCTTTGTACTTCAACACTGCAGCCATCTCCATGAACACAAAAAATATCCAGTCGGTTAATTGCATCCTGTAACTTTGCTTCATTGTTGTCAATGAGAGTAACATCATAATCTCCGCCTGAGAGAGTCTTGGCAAGTTTATAGCCCACCTTTCCATCTCCGATAATGACTATCTTCATTTTCTTATCCTCTACTTTTTCACTCGTTTTATACTCTTCCCCAATAAACAATTTGTTTTATCAAGGCAGAGGAAATTATACCACCTTTACCTATAAAGTACAATAGCGATTCAAAAAAGAGGATGCGCTGTTCACATCCTCTTTTCACACCATCTATTCTTCTGCCGCACGTGCTGCAATTTCTTTTTCTTGTACATCTGACGGAGCTTGCTCATATCTGACAAACTGATACTCGTAAGTACCTCTTCCCCCTGTCATAGAACGAAGTACCGTACAATATCCAAACAAACCAGTCATCGGAATATCTGCCTCGATTACTTGTTTTCCTCCCATGATTGGATTCATGCCAAGCACACGACCACGCCTCTTATTCAAATCACCCATAACATCGCCTGTATAGCTGTCCGGAACGGTCACTTTCAAAGAAGCAATAGGCTCTAAAAGAACTGGACTTGCTTCCATAAATCCCTTCTTAAATGCCTGACTGGTTGCTGTCTTAAACGCCATCTCTGAAGAATCTACCGGATGATAAGAACCATCATACAATGTTGCCTTAACACCAACTACCGGATATCCCGCCAATGGTCCTTTTACAACAGATTCCTGTAATCCTTTTTCCACTGCCGGGAAGTAGTTTTTCGGAACAGCACCGCCAACTACTTCTTCTTCAAAGATATACGGTGTTTCCAAATCACCGGATGGCTCGAATCTCATTTTAACATGTCCGTACTGACCATGTCCTCCTGACTGCTTCTTATACTTTGTATCCACGTCTGATTTCTTGCGGATTGTTTCGCGGAAAGCAACTTTTGGTGTCTCCAAAGCAATCTCTACTTTATATCTTGCTTCCAGCTTGCTTGCCACGATTTCCAAATGCTGATCTCCCATACCGTAAAGCAGGGACTGATGATTTTCACTATCATTTGCAGCCCGAAGTGTTACATCTTCCGCCATCATCTTCGCAAGTGCCTGTGAAACTTTATCTTCCTCCCCTTTCTTCTTAACCGTATACTTCATATATGTATAAGGTATAGAATAATCTGTCTTTGGATAAATCACCTGCGTAGCCTTTGTGGACAACGTATCTCCGGTATTGGTATTAGCAAGTTTTGCGATTGCTCCAATGTCTCCGGCAAACAATTCACTAACTTCTGTTGGCTTATTTCCACACATGGTGTAAAGCTTACCAGGTTTTTCTTCTGCATCTGATGTTGTATTGTAGAGCAGGTCATCTCCCTTCAATACACCGGAACACACCTTAACAAAGGAATATTTTCCAATAAAAGGATCTACCATCGTCTTAAATACATAAGCTGATTTTGCTTTTGCGAAATCATAATCACCTTCAAACATAGCATTTGTAGTGCGATTCATTCCAAGGCACTTTCTCTTATCCGGACTCGGGAAGAAACGAACGATATCTGACAGAAGATTGGCAACGCCCTGTGCCTGAATATTGGATCCCATAGCAACCGGAACGATATCGCCGTCCATAACTTCTGTACGCATTGCTGCACGAATCTCTTCCACTGAGAATTCTTCTCCGTTAAAATACCTCTCCATAAATTCTTCGCTTGTCTCAGCAACTGCTTCCATCAACGAGTCTCTCAGAATCTGCAGGTTCGGTAGACAATAATCTGGAATCTCACATTCCTCTCGTTCCGCAATACCTGTATATCTTCTTCCTGCATTCTTGATTACGTTAATATATCCAACCAGTTTCTCATTCTCACGGATCGGCTGGAAGTGCGGAGCAATTTTCTTTCCATATCTTGCAGTCAGATCTTCCACAACCTGACGGAAACTTGCGTCATCCACATCCATCTCTGTAACATAGACCATACGCGGTAAATTATACTTATCACATAATTCCCATGCTTTCTCCGTACCAACCTGCACGCCTGCCTTTCCAGATACAACGATCACTGCTGCATCGGCTGCACTAACTGCTTCTTCTACTTCTCCAACAAAATCAAAATATCCCGGCGTATCCAGAATATTGATCTTTGCCTTTTCCCACTCAATCGGTACGATACTTGTGCTGATTGAGAACCCACGTTTCTGTTCTTCCTTATCAAAATCACTGACCGTATTGGACTCTGAAATTTTACCGATACGATTGGATGCACCGGATACATAAAGCATAGCCTCCGCTAAACTTGTCTTTCCACTGCCTCCATGACCAAGCAATACCACGTTTCTGATTTCATCTGTTCTGTAAACCTTCATGCTGCTGCCTCCTTGTATGTCATATCTATGCTGGTTATCGTTCAAACCGCACGAACATATTATGTTGATATTGTACTAAATTTTTAACCATTTTACAACTATTTTATGTATTTTATACAACTTTTTTCATTACTTTGATTTTCTTTACTTTTATAGTTTAAAGTGATAGAATGTTTTTATATATGTAAAGAGAGGATTTCATTTATGACTACGACAACTACTCAAAATCCATCCATACAAAAAGTAGGTTTTATCGGACTCGGTCTCATCGGCGGTTCCATTGCCAAAGCAATCCGCCTCTACTATCCGGACTGCCGCCTGATTGCCTTTGATAAGAATAAAGAGGCTCTTGCGCTTGCATTACAGGATGGTACAATCAATACCATCTGTTCTAGCATCGACCATCATTTTCAGGACTGTAATTATATTTTCCTCTGTACACCAATTGCATATAATGCAGCATATCTACATCAATTAAAGGGAAATATTTCTCCGGATTGTATCATTACAGATGTAGGAAGTGTCAAAACTTCCATTCATGAAGAAGTGGCTGCTCTGAATCTGGAACCACAGTTTATCGGCGGACATCCAATGGCCGGTTCTGAAAAAAGCGGTTATACCAATGCGAAAGCGCACCTGATTGAAAATGCTTATTATATTTTAACACCTACAGCAGCTATTTCTCCTCAACAACTTGAAACCTTCCGGCATTTTGTGGAATCTCTGCATGCGCTTCCGCTAGTATTAGACTATACAGAACACGACTATGTTACCGGTGCGATCAGCCACTTGCCGCATATTCTTGCTTCCTGCCTTGTAAATTATGTTCATACGGCAGACAATCCGCAGGAACTCATGAAACGGCTTGCTGCCGGAGGATTTAAAGACATTACACGGATTGCATCTTCTTCTCCTATTATGTGGCAGCAGATTTGCCTGAAAAACCGGACAAATATTATACAAATATTAGAAGATTATATAAACACTCTAAAAGAAGCAAAAAATGCAATTGAAAACGAGGATGAAACAGCGCTTTATTCTATGTTTGAAGAGTCCAGAGATTATCGCAATTCTATGCCGAATCACTCTCTGGGACCGATCAAAAAGCAATTTGCTCTTTACTGTGACATTATTGATGAAGCCGGAGGAATTGCAACAATTGCAACGATCCTTGCAAGCAATCACATCAGCATTAAAAATATCGGCATCGTTCATAATCGAGAGTTTGAAGAAGGTGTTCTTCGCATTGAATTTTATGAAGAAAATGCTGCTCGTCAAGCTTCGGAATTACTCAAAAAATATCGTTATGTTGTATACGAAATCTAAGTACTTTCTATCGCATACAACTAAAACCAAGACTAAAAAAGGAGTTCTTATATTATGCTAGAATTAACAGCCATAACCGGACTGAAGGGCAGAATCACAATTCCCGGAGACAAGTCCATCTCCCATCGCTGCATTATGTTCGGCTCTATTGCAAAAGGACTAACTGAAATTCATCACTTTTTACAAGGTGCAGACTGTCGTGCCACAATGAACTGTTTTCGAAATCTGGGCATTGAAATTGAAGAGACTGAATCCGCAATTTTGGTTCACGGAAACGGTCTACATGGATTAAAAGCCCCAAAAACAATTCTGGACGTAGGAAACAGCGGAACGACCACGCGTTTAATTTCCGGAATACTTGCCGGACAGTCATTTGAATCCCAACTATCCGGAGATGAATCTCTCAATTCCCGTCCTATGAAACGAATCATGGAACCATTGACCCAGATGGGCGCACATATCACAAGTCTATACAGAAATCATTGTGCGCCTCTTTCTATTACTCCGGGACACCTGCATGGAATTCACTATAACTCCCCTGTTGCTTCTGCACAGGTAAAATCCTGTCTTTTACTTGCCGGATTATATGCCGATGGAGAGACATCTGTCACCGAACCAAGTCTTTCCAGGAACCATACCGAACTGATGCTGCGTGAGTTTGGCGCCAACCTTCATTCTACTTATGCATTGGACAGTACACAGGCAACTGTAACAATCCATCCATCAGAAGAATTATTTGGGCAAAAAATCACTGTTCCCGGAGATATTTCATCTGCTGCATACTTTATTGCCGCCGGACTGATTGTGCCTGACTCAGAAATATTAATTCAAAATGTCGGCATCAATCCTACTCGCTCCGGAATTCTAAAAGTCTGTGAGGACATGGGCGGAGACATCACGCTGGTTCATCAACGCATGGAAGGTGGTGAACCAATCGCAGATATTCTGGTGCGTACGAGCCAGCTCCATGGGATTACAATTGAAGGCGATATCATTCCAACTCTTATTGATGAAATTCCTGTAATTGCAGTAATGGCTGCTGTTGCCGAAGGGACAACCATTATCAAAGATGCTGCTGAACTGAAAGTCAAAGAAACTGACCGGATTGAGACGGTTACTGACAACTTAAAAGCGATGGGATGCAATGTCACCCCCACAGAAGATGGGATGATTATTACCGGCGGCAATCCACTGCAAGGTGCCAATATTCACACATTGCTGGACCACCGCATCGCAATGGCTTTCAGCATTGCCGCTTTGGTTGCCGAAGGAACCACCAAGATTCTGGACAACCAATGTGTTGATGTGTCCTATCCGGACTTTTACGATACATTTGAAAATCTCTTATAGACTCTAAGTTTCATTTATAAAAGAAACAGTCAAACAAGAAAACGGTATGGAATTTTCTTTTTCAAAATTTCCATACCGTTTTCCTATTTCTTAATTATCCGTCTAACTCCTGCAGCATCTCACGTACTGTTTTTCCATACACCGGATGTCTTTTGTACGGAGCAATCTCATGCAATGGCTCCAGCACAAATTTACGTTTGTGCATTTCTACATGCGGAATACATAAGTCTTCTTTTTCCAATACAAGGTCATCATAAAAAATAATATCTAGATCCAATGTTCTGGGTCCCCAATGAATCACACGTTCTCTCCCTGCATTCTCCTCTATTCTATGCATTTCCTCCAAAAGTTCATCCGGAGTCAACAATGTTCGCAATTTCAAACATGCATTTAAAAAGTCATCCTGTTCCAACATTCCATATGGAGGAGTTACATAATATTGAGAACAGATTTCTACTTCTGTATTTGGAAGTTCATTTAACTGTGCCACTGCATCATTCAGATATTTTTCAGAATCTCCGATGTTGGATCCCAATGCAATGTATACAGTATGCCATTGACGCACAATTTCTACCGCTACAGTTTCCAGTGGCAACCCTACCGGAGCCCATGGTTTTTTCACTTCCAACTGGACCTTTTGCAAAAGCGGAACCTTTACCAGTAATTCTTCCGCCAGTTCTTCTGCCACTCGCTCTATCAATTGAAACGTATGTGTTCTCATAAAGGAATCAATCCACTGACTAACCTCTCCATAATGAATCGATGCCGTCAGGTCATCCGTTTTTCCTGCCGTTCTGGTATCGGTATACATCGTAAGAGACACTAAAAACTTTTGTCCCAATGTATTTTCTTCCGGAAACACCCCATGATTTGCAAATACTTCCAGATTTTTAATCTTGATTTGATCCACCATCTTCACACCTCATGTTCTCGCAAAATTGCCTCAGTCATTTTAATTGCGCGGAAATTTGTTTTAACATCATGGACCCGAACAAAACCACAGCCACTCATGACCCCCATTACTGTTGTTGCCATAGTTCCCTCTTCTCTCTGATCTGCCGGCAAATCTAACGTTAAACCAATCATCGATTTTCTTGATGTACCAAGTAAGATAGGATACTCTAATTCATGCATCAACGGAAGATACTTCATCATTTCCAGATTCATTTCATAAGTCTTTCCAAAGCCAATCCCCGGATCCAGACAGATTCCATCTTCTCGAATTCCTGCCGCCTTTGCCAATCTTACACTTTCCTGCAGATCATTTAATACATCTGCTATAAAATCCTGATATTCTGCCTTTTCTCTATTATGCATCAAACAGCACGCTGCTCCACTCTTTGCAATCACCTCTGCCATTCTTGCATCATACTTCAGTCCCCAAATATCATTAACCAAATCTGCTCCAACAGAAAGCGCCGCCTCTGCGACCTTACTTTTATATGTATCAACAGACACTGGAACGTCGAATCGTTTTTTCAACGCCTCTATAACAGGAGTAACTCTTGCAATTTCCTCTTCTTCTGTAATCTGTATATGTCCTGGTCTTGTAGATTCTCCACCCACATCCAGAATATCAGCTCCGTCACGCACCATTTCTTCCGCGTGCCGCAAAGCCGCATCCATAGCGTTATATTTTCCGCCATCAGAAAAAGAGTCCGGCGTCACATTCAAAATTCCCATGACGTAACAATGTCTTTTTGTATCAAATTCTTTTCCACCGATTTTCATATCTCAATCTCCATATTCTTTTTTTCCAAACTCCAGTTACATTCCGATTCTGCCGGACAGGCAAAACACTGTCTGGACTTTTTATCACTGCTATACAGCAATTTTCCAAAAGAAGACATCTCCTCTTTATATTTTCTATGCTCCCGGATTGCCTGCAAAATCTGCTCTTGTTCCAACTGTCCAAAATCCTCTGAAACATCCTGCAAAATCTCTTTTGCAATATCCGCCGATGCAGTTTCATGCGGAATGCCCTCTTCATACTGCCGTACTTTTCCGATATCATGAAGTAAGGCTGCCGCATAAATCATTTTCTTGGAAAACCCTAAATTCTGCTCCAGATTCTGAATATAAGCAATCCGCGCCACGTCCAACAAATGATTCATCTGATGACAGCAAAATATCCGTTCCTTCTCTGCCTGCTCCAATCGTCTATAATACGCCTGAAACAAAGGATGTCTTCGAATCTGTTCTATCACATTCTTCTCATACTGTTTCATTACTTCTGCCATTCTTAATCCATTCCCATTCTTGTCTTTCTTATGACCGAATCATCCGAAAAAATGTATCCTCCAATGCCGGATTCTCCAAAAAGGCTCCTCGTTTCACAACCGTCACTGTCTGACTGCCGGGCTTTTTGATCCCCCGCATCGTCATACACATATGCTCTGCCTCAATCATTACCATAACACCTTTGGGCTGCAAATGTTTCATCAATGCATCTGCAATCTGTCCTGTCAACTGCTCCTGTAACTGCAAACGCTTTGCATACACTTCCACTGTCCGCGCCAATTTACTCAAACCTACAACCTTGCCATCCGGAATATAGGCAATATGCGCTTTCCCATAAAACGGCAACAGATGATGTTCACACGTGGAATAAAAGGTAATCTCCTTCTCCACCACCATCTCATTATTATCCACATGGAAAATCTTACTAAGATGGATATCTGCATCTTCTTCATATCCGCCATAAATTTCTTCATACATTCTGGCAATCCGATCCGGTGTCTCCACGAGTCCCTCCCGGGTCACATCTTCTCCGATTCCTTCTAATAACAATTGAACTGCCTGCTTGATTTTCTCCTGATCGATCATATTTCTTATCCTCATTTAACAATTTCTATTACTTTTCCCAAATAGGAAAGCGAGCCAAACGCTAAAATCACATCCCCTTCTTCTGCATTGGAAAAAGCCAACCGCACTGCGGATTCAATATCTCCAACCGCAAGCACATCTACACACTGTTCTCTTTCTTTCCCTACTGCATTCTGCCTTGCCTCTGCACATTCCAGGATTGCCTTTTCCAGACTTTTTGCATCCAACGTTCGATTTTCATCGGGTAGATTCACCGTATAAATTCGTTTTGCATAAGGGAGCATCAAATCTATCATTTTCTTATATTCCTTATCCCGAAATACGCCCATGATATAGGTCAATTTCTTCCCCGGAAAATAGCTACAAACAGATTCCTTCAGCCGTTTGACCGCATCCTCATTATGTGCACCATCTACAAGAAAAACAGGATTTTCGGAAATACAGGTAAACCTTCCTATCCAGACAGTTTTCTCAAATCCTTTCCGAATCGCCTGCTCCGAAACAACACTTTCGAGGCAGTCACAGTGAATCCGATTCCATTCCTGTATTACTTCATAGGCAACTGCTGCATTAATCAATTGATGTCTCCCCGCCAGATGGATCCGAACACTTTTCATTTCTTTATATGAAAATATCTGCTCTTGATAATTTTCCTGCAGACATTCCATCTGCTCTAAGTCCGCATAAATAATTTTACACCCTTTTTCTGATGCCTTTTCTTCCAACACTTTTCTGACTTCGGGTTCTTGAGGCGACGATACAACAACACATCCCGATTTCATAATTCCAGCCTTTTCTTTTGCAATTTCCGAAAGCGTATCCCCCAGAAATCCCATATGATCCCTGCTGATTGTTGCAAATGCTGCAATCACCGTATTTTTTACGATATTCGTTGCGTCCAACGCTCCGCCTAATCCAGTTTCCAGAACAACAACGTCGCACTTCATTTTACGGAAATATAAAAAAGCTATTGCGGTCTCTATCTCAAATACAGTCGGACTTGCTTTTCCGTCTGCCTCCATACGCGCAACAGCTTTCTGAACTTCTTCCACTAATTCTGCAAATACTTCCTCGGAAATCCATTGACCATCTACCTGGATTCTCTCCAGATAAGACTGAACAGTCGGCGAAACATATCTCCCGGTCTTAAGCCCCGCTTCACTTAGAATTGTCGAAGTATACGCAAGCACAGACCCTTTGCCGTTGGTTCCCGCAATATGTATGAACTTCAGCTTGTCCTGCGGATTATCCAGTTCACACAATAAATCACAAATCGTATCCAAGCCAAGTACACTTCCGTATTTCGACACTTCGTCCAAATATACCCTTGCTTCTTTATAGGTCACGTTATTCGTTTCCTTTCTATCTAGTTTTACTTATTCTCCTTGTATGAAACCTTTCCCACTTAGAAAGTGTCTCATCACCCTGTCAATCATATCACTTCCCGTTTCTTCATACAAGTAAAATTTCAATATCTATTGACTTTTCCCCTTTTCGCATTCTATAATAACTGTATTAATACAGATAGTACACCTTGTAATACACCTTATAAAAATCGCGTAGAAAGGAGGGTTCTATGATATCTATTGATTATCAAAGCCGTACACCTCTCTATGAACAAATTGTAGAGCGGTTTCAACGATTGATTCTAAAAGGTATTCTGGAGCCGGGCTCTCAGATGCCCTCAGTGCGTACCCTTGCTGTCAAGCTTTCCATCAATCCCAATACGATCCAGAAGGCATATACACTGTTGGAACAGCAAGGTTATATTTATCCGGTAAAAGGACGAGGTAATTTTATTGCAGATGCCTCACGCTTACTCGAACAGCAACAAGAACATTATTTAAACGAATTGGAACAGTCGCTTCTCCGTGCAAAGGATTTCGGCATCACCGCAGACGACTGCCATACTCTAATTCGCAAGATTTACCATAAGGAGGTGCTCTATGATTGAGTTAAAACATATCACAAAATCTTTCGGCAAAACGAATGCGATTACTGATGTGTCTGCTGCCATTCAGGATGGAATGATTTTCGGCCTTGTCGGAAGCAATGGCGCCGGAAAAAGTACTCTTTTAAGATTGATTTCCGGCATCTATAAACCTGAAAACGGAAGTATTACATTAGATGGAATTTCTATATTTGAAACACCTGCCAGCAAACAACAAATTTGCTTTTTATCTGACACTGTAAACTTCTTTTCAAATGCAACACCTGAAAGCATGTGTCGTTATTATCAATTGAACTATCCGGATTTTGACAAAGACTATTTCTTTAAGTTGATTCAAAAATTCAACATTCCGGCGCGAAAAAAACTCCAGACTTTTTCAAAAGGACAGAAAAAACAAATTTCCCTGCTTCTTGGTCTGTGCACGGGAACCAGATATCTACTCTGTGATGAAACCTTTGACGGACTGGATCCAGTGATGCGCCAGACAATTAAGAGTCTGTTTGCCGCGGAATTGATGAAACGAGACTTTACTCCGATCATATCCTCCCATAATCTACGAGAATTAGAGGATATCTGCGATACTGTAGGCTTGATTCATAATGGAAAACTTCTTTTCACAAGAGATTTGGATACGATGAAATGCAATATCAATAAAATGCAATGTGTTCTTCCTGATCATGCCAAAGAAGAGGAACTGCTTTCTGAACTGTCCATTTTACAATATGAAAAGAACGGCTCTCTTCTGACAATTACAGCCCGCGGTTCCAGAGATGAGATTTTAAAACATACCATGGACAAAGATCCTGTTTTCGCAGAGATTCTACCTTTATCTCTGGAAGAAATATTTATTAGTGAAACGGAGGTGGCAGGATATGACTTCAAAGACTTCTTGCAATAATTCAACTTCTTACAAGAATCGAATCCCTTATAGACGCTATATATTGGAAAATATCAAACAGCGGAGCTGGCTTGCAGCAACGTCTTTGATTGCTTTTTTTCTTCTGCAGCCGGTTTATATCATGGTAAATATTGAAAATTTCCTAACTACTTCAGGAGCAGAATATATTACTTCTTATCAAGATGTTTTTCCGTATATGTTAAGCGGAGCAAATAATTTGTTTTTCACACTGGCATTGATTATCCTTGCAATCGCCTGCGCTGTAAGTGGCTACGCCTTCCTGCACCAGCCAAAAAGCGTAGATTTTTACCATGGATTCCCGGTAAAGAGAACACAGTGGTTTACGATTTCCTATATCGGCGGATTCTTGATTTTCCTAATTCCCTATACATTCTCCAGTTTATGCTCGCTTATCATTGCAGGCATAAAAGGAGTTTTTGTTTCTTCTAATTTTTTGCCTTCTATTCTGGCAATTATAGGAGGGATTTTAGGATTTCTAATCTTGTACCATACTGCCATCCTGGCCATGATGCTGACCGGGCAGTTAGTTGCCGGCGCGCTTGCCTCCGGTGTTTTGATTGTATATGGTTCCATGATTCAGCAATTATGCTCCGGATTGATCAGCACCTTTTTACACACGCACTATGTACCCGTATATCCAGAGTATTATGCTGCTACAAGTACAATTATCCCCGAAGAATCCTTATGGGGTGTGCCGTCTCCTTTGGGAATTTACGCCTTACTGACACGCCCTTCTGTTTCTGGAGTACACTTCCTGTTCCGGATTCTGCTCTCTATTATGATTGCCGCGGCGCTCTGGTTTGCAGCCCGCACACTTTACCAGAAACGGGCATTGGAATGCGCGGGAAATGCATTGGCATATCCCAGAACAGCCTCTTTCATTAAGGTATTGATTGTAATACCAACGGCATTATTTATTGGCTTATTTTTAGGAAGTTTTTATTATGGAAGCGGCACAAAATGGATGATTTTCATCAGTATTCTGGCTGCAATTTTGTTATGTGGGATCATTGAATACATATACAGCCGAGATTTATCGCAAATATGCAAAAGAAAATGGTCTTCCCTGTTATCTATTTTTACAGTTATCGGAATTTTAGCCGTTATGCGATTGGATTTATTCGGTTATGACACTTGGCTCCCGGAAAAAGAAAAACTGGAAAGTATGTCCTTCTACAGTGACACCTATTCGGAATATTTTCAGTATCCGTCGGTCGGACCGAATGTGGACAGTTCCTCCTATCCAAATACACAATATTATACATTATATGCTGATAACGCACAGCAGAAAGAGTTTTCTGCAATTTATACTCTTGCAGAAGAGGGAATCCTAAATCACAATCTCGGTATCACCTCGGATCGGTTATATCAAGAAGATATGGAAGATTATACCAGTATTGTCATTCGCTTTAATCAGAAAAATGGCTCTACCGCATACCGGTCTTATCTGGTGAAACGCAGCAGCTTCCTAGATTGTCTGGAAAACCTCTGCCGGTCAGAATCCTATCGGAACGTGCTGTTTCCTGCCTTCCATATAAAGTCCGGTGATATCGAAAGCATCACTGTCAATGACTTATTGACCAGCACGCCGCTTAAACTTACAGAAGAACAAAAAGAAGTGCTTTTGAGGGCATATCAGCAAGACCTTTTGCAAGTAAAGATTGCAGATTTGCACTCTGCCCGTCAAATTGGAACCTTTTTATTCCAGATGAAAGCAGATAACAATACACGTTCCGAAACAGAGTATTATGATAATCAGATCTCCAATCTGTATATTTATAGTACCTACGAAAATACCCTTCGCCAACTGCGCGAATATGGATATCCAATCTGTGCCGAAATCCGTTCTGAAGATGTGGTCCAAATGACACGGTTAACAGACTCCGTTATGACAAAGGATACCTATAATCCCGACGGTATGAACGTTTCTGACACGGATGAAATTCGCACTCCGGTTACAGATCCAACAGAAATGCAGACTCTGTTAAATCGAGTCACTTATAGCACTTATGGAATTGCCGGTTACAAATACAGTGCAGATGCAATTGAGGTTCTATTAAAAGGAGAAGTTGCTGCCCGGCGTTTGCAACTACTTCCGGAATAAGGTAAAAAAATACTGTGATACCAGCTTTTTCTATCGGTATCACAGTATTTTTCATTACTTATCTTTTCCTGTAAAAATTGCAACCGAACGAGGTCTCATAATAAATTGTTATTTCCATATTGTGTATTTCCATATTCATCTCCCGCAAAAAACATCGGAGTTCCTCTGCTGCACATCAAAACTGCACAGGCATTTTGAATCATCCGATGACGCAGTTTCAAAACTTCCGAATTATCTGTTTCCCCTTCCCAGCCACAATTCCAACTGCGATTATCATTCGCACCATCTGTATTATTCCAGCCATTCGCTTCCTCCAATGGATTAACAGACAATTGTGTAGCCATTGTATATTCATGTTTAAAATGCTTCATGATTTTTCTTCAAACTCCTCTTTTGTATTATTTCAGTACTTCTTTCATCACGCGCCATGCATTCTTCCAGCATATCTTATCCAGTTGACGTTCTGTAATCCCTGCCGCTTTACACGCATCCCATACCAGTTCCATCTGCCCTGCATGAGAAATATATCCCTCCCGGATATCCGTTTCAAATCCATCAAAATCCGTTCCGATAGCAACCACGTCTTCCCCTGCTGTTTCTATCATATATTTGGCATGTCTGGCAATATCTGCCGTAGTCACCTGTCCGTCTTCCTGCAAAAATATCGGATAAAAATTCAGCCCGGCAACACCGCCCTTTTCTGATAATGCCCGTAGCATCTCATCAGATAAATTTCTCGGATGCTGACACAACGCTCTGGCATTGGAATGAGATGCTATCACCGGAGCCTTGCTATGATGAATACAATCCCAGAAACCACCATCTGATAAATGAGATACATCAATTAACATTTTCTGTTCATTCATCTGCTCAATTACATCGATTCCAAAAGGTTTCAAACCACGTTCCATCACCGCTCTTTCTCTGCTGTTCGGGTATCCAATACAATTCTCATAATTCCATGTCAAAGTAATTAAACGAACATCCCTTTCGTATAATTGTTCCAACCGCTCCATCTTTCCATTCAGCACACCGCCTTCTTCCACCGTTGCCAGGCCATACACAATATGTTTGCTTTGTTCTGCTTCCTTCCGGGTATGAAAAACCTGAAACTGTTCCGATTCTTCCCCCTTCAAGGAATCTAACAACATTATAATTTCTGTCCACGCTTTTTCCCACACTTCATGCGAAAACTTCTCCCCATATCCCCCACCGGAAGAATATTTCCCCGCATCTGTAAAACACGCAAAATACTGTATCCATGTTTCGCTTTTCCGTAACCGCTCCAAATCCACACATAGTTCATTCTTATTAAGATTCTGATGCATTCCAACATTCTGAAGTTCACTTATAGTATCGCAGTGCATATCGATTACTTTCATATAGATTCTCCTCAACTGTATAATATCATTTCTATTTTATCACGAAATTTATCATTTATCACACTTAAAACCGTCCACTGGACTGTTTTATCGCATGCTTGACAATAAAAAAACAGGTCAAAAAAGTTCCTCTCCTTTTTGACCTGTCTCTTTGCTATTCTATAAACATCGCATCCCCAAATGAGAAAAACCGATATCTTTCTTTTACAGCCTCTTCATAAGCTGCCAGCACATGTTCACGCCCTGCCAGCGCAGATATCAGCATAATCAACGTGGACTCCGGCAGATGAAAATTCGTAATCAGACAATCCAGTACTTTGAATTGATATCCCGGATAAATAAAAATCTCTGTCCAGCCACTACAAGCTTTCAAGTGACCATTTTCATCGGCTGCTGATTCAATCGTACGACAACTTGTCGTTCCAACACAGATTACGCGTCCTCCGCTTTCCTTCGCACGATTAATCTTCTCTGCTGCCTCTTCTTCAATCTGATAAAATTCAGAATGCATATGATGCTCTGTCACATCTTCCACCTTCACCGGCCGGAATGTCCCCAAGCCTACATGCAAAGTAACACGAGCAATCTCTACGCCTTTTTTCTGAATCTCTTCCAACAATTCCGGTGTAAAATGCAAGCCAGCTGTTGGCGCCGCCGCAGAGCCTTCATGTGTCGCATACACTGTATTATAACGGTTCCGGTCCTGTAACTGATGTGTAATATATGGAGGCAATGGCATCTGCCCCAATTGATCCAATACCTCTTCAAAGATTCCTTCATAATGAAACTGAATCAAACGGTTTCCTTCTTCTACTACATCGATTACTTCTCCAAGCAATAAGCCATTCCCAAAACTCACCTGTGCTCCGACTTTCATTTTTCTTCCCGGCTTCACAAGTGTTTCCCAGACGTCATTCTCTTTTCGTTTCAACAAAAGAACTTCAATCTTAGCCCCTGTTCCCACACGTTCCCCAATCAAACGTGCCGGAATCACCTTTGTGTCATTGATTACAAGACAATCTCCCGGTTTCAAATACTCAATAATATCTTTAAATACACGATGTTCCCTTTCTCCCGTTTTCTTATTCAGAACAAGCAGGCGTGAAGAGGAACGGTCTTCCAGAGGATCCTGAGCAATTAACTCCTCTGGAAGATCATAATAAAAATCACTTGTTTTCAATGTACTCGACCTCTCTTATTTACGCAATTCAATTCCCATGCCTTCCAATGCATTCAGGATACGTTCCATTGCCGCAGTTACTTCTGCATCTTCCAATGTTTTATCCTTTGCCCGGAAAACAATAGAATATGCAACAGACTTAAATCCTTCTTTAATCTGTGCGCCTTCGTACAAATCAAACAAAGCATAACTTTCCAAATGTTTTCCGCCTTTTGCAGCAATGACTTCTTCAATCTGTCCAACCAGAATCTCTTTCGGAACTACCATACTGATATCACGAGTTACAGCCGGATATTTTGCAATTCCGGTATATTTTCTATCGAAGGTTGCGTATTCCATAATTGCAGGCATATCAATCACCGCAATATATGCTCGTTCTCCGATTCCATAAGTATCTGCAACTTCCGGATGTACCTCACCCAGATATCCGACTACATTTCCATCATAAAGAATATTTGCCTGACGTCCCGGATGCAGATATGGCTTGCCGGCATTCGGATCATACTTTTCTTTGCCAACCATTCCGATTTTTTCAAAAAATTCTTCAATAACACCTTTCATTGTGAAGAAGTCCCCTTCTCCATACATTCCAAGTGTAAACTGCATACGCTCTTCCGGAAGTTCTGTTAATGGGAGCTGTTTTGGCAAGTAAATATTTCCCAATTCATACAATCTAACATCTTTATTTCTTCGATTATAGTTTGTCGCAAGAGAAGTCAGCATTCCATGCAGGGATGTCGTTCTCATCACACTGTAATCCTCACCCAGCGGATTCATAATCTCTACTGTACGACGCAGCTCTGAATCAGCCGGGAGCAAAAGCTTATCAAATACTTTTGGACTTTCAAAAGAATAGGTCATTCCCTGGCTAAATCCACAAAATTCTGCGATATCTCTTGCAATCTGTTCAATTCTCAACTTAAATGTCATCTTTCCGGCAGTTGCCTCACCACTTGGAAGTGTAGTTGGAATATTGTCATATCCATAGAATCTTGCCACTTCTTCTGCCAAATCAGAAAGACGGAACAAATCATGACGGAATGTCGGTGCAATTACTTCCTTTGTTTCTGCATCGTAATCCAATTCAATTTTCTTAAAATAAGCAAGCATCTGCTCTTCAGAAATCTCTGTTCCAAGCATTGCATTAATCTTCTCTGCATCAAACGGTACACGAACCGGTTCTTTTACTTTGCTGTACACGTCTACTGTTCCGCCGACAACTTCTCCGGCTCCCAGTTCCTCGATCAGCTGGCAGGCACGATCAATTGCAGCTTTCGCATTATTTGGATCCAATCCTTTTTCAAATTTACCGGAGGCATCCGTACGGAGACCCACACGTTTGCTGGATTTTCGGATATTTACCCCATCAAAACATGCTGCCTCAAACAGCATTGTTTTCACATCATCTGTAATCATGGAATTTTCACCGCCCATAATTCCGGCAATTCCAATCTCTTTTTCTCCATCACAGATCATCAATACATCTTTGTCCAGTTTTCTTTCCTGTCCGTCTAATGTAACAAATGTCTCTCCATCCTCTGCATTTTTTACAATAATCTGATGACCGGAAACAAGATCCAAATCATAGGCATGCATCGGCTGTCCATATTCTTCCATAACATAATTCGTAATATCTACCAAATTGTTAATCGGACGAATACCAACAGATGACAGTCTTCTCTGCATCCAGATTGGAGATGGTCCTATTTTAATATTTTTCACTACTCTTGCACAATAACGTGAACACAAATCTGTATTTTCAACTGAAACTTTTACATAATCATTTACATCTTCATTATTTCCTGTTTCTGTTACAACCGGAGGTACAAACTCCTTATCAAATGTTGCCGCTGCTTCACGAGCAATTCCAATCACACTGTAGCAATCTACTCTGTTTGATGTAACTTCGTATTCAAATACAACATCATCTCTTCCCAGAGCTTTGATGGCATCTCCGCCTACTTCCGCATCTTCCGGGAAGATATAGATTCCATTTTCCGGCGCCTCTGGATACATATTTGTATCAGAACCAAGCTCCTCGATGGAGCACATCATTCCATAACTTTCCACTCCACGAAGTTTTCCTTTTTTAATCTTGATTCCTCCCGGAACCCGCTGTCCCGGTTCATGTCCGCCTGCTACACGTCCACCGTCTAATACCACCGGTATCTTTGCACCTTCAAAGACATTCTTTGCACCTGTAACAATCTGTACACTTTCTGTTCCGATATTCACCTGACAAACAACCAATTTATCCGCATCAGGATGCTTTTCAATCTTATCAATCTGTCCAATGACAATTTTTTCCAAATCTGCATCCAGTTCTTCAAATCCTTCTACCTTTGTTCCGGATAATGTCATTGCATCTGTATATTCCTGCGCTGTCACGTCCAAATCCGGGACATACGCTTTCACCCATGATAATGAAGTATTCATTTTCCTTTTCCTCACTTTTTATATAATATTTCCAAATACTCAAGAATCGCGCTGCGTTCGCGCTTCCTTGTTTATTGTGCTCGCTAGAACTGTTTTAAAAATCTGATGTCATTTTCATACAACAGACGCATATCATCAATTTCATATTTCAAAAGTGCAATTCGCTCCAGCCCCACACCGAAGGCAAAACCTGTATATTCTTCTGGGTCAATTCCACACATTTCCAATACATGCGGATGCACCATTCCACATCCAAGAATCTCAATCCAGCCGGAACCTTTACAAAAACGGCATCCTTTTCCGCCACACTTAAAACAGCTTACATCCACCTCTGCACTTGGTTCTGTAAATGGGAAATGATGTGGACGGAACTTTGTCTTTGTTTCCGGTCCGAACAATTCCTTTGCAAATACTTCCAAAGTACCTTTCAAATCTGCAAAAGAAACATTTTTATCAATTACAAGACCTTCAATCTGATGGAAAGATGGAGAATGCGTTGCATCCACTTCATCAGAACGAAATACTCTTCCCGGAGCAATCATACGGATTGGAAGCTTGCCCTGCTCCATAACACGAGCCTGTACCGGGGAAGTCTGTGTACGAAGAACGATGTCTTTATTAATATAGAATGTATCCTGCTCATCCTTTGCCGGATGATCTGCCGGGATATTCAGCTTTTCAAAATTGTAAAGATCGTATTCTACTTCCGGACCCTCTACCACTTCATACCCCATACCGATAAAGATTCTCTCTACTTCTTCCAGTGCAATTGTATTCGGATGTCTGTGTCCTACATTATTTTTCTTAGACGGTAATGTAACGTCAATCACTTCTTTTTTCAGCTTTTCTTCACGAATCGCTTTTTCCATCTTTGTTTTAGACTCTTCTAAAGCAGCTTCAATGACCGCTCTTGTCTCATTAACAAGCTGTCCAACCTTCGGTCGATCTTCGGCAGCCACATCCTTCATTCCTTTTAAAACGGCCGTCAGTTCTCCTTTTTTTCCAAGATATTTTACACGTACATCATTCAATTTTTCAGGCACATCAGAAGCCTGAATCAATGCAAGCGCATCTTTTTTGATTTGTTCCAGTTTTTCTTTCATTCTGCTTCTCCTCTCATTTTTAAATAAAAAAACTTCATCCCAACAAGGGACGAAGTCATATTCGCGGTACCACCCTAGTTCCCACAGCATTCACTATGGACACTCCAGTCTTGCGTAACGTGCAATCTACGGCATTCTCTACTCTACATAACTATCCTTCAAAAATGCAGCTAACGTGGGAAATTCGCTTATCATCTGAACTAAAGAGAACTTGCAGCCGGTGATTCTCTCTCTCTGCTAGAAAATGATTCGCTACTGAACACGATCATCGCTTTTCTTCTTTATTCTATCTATTGAGATTATGTATCTCAGATATACTTCTTTATTCTATCACACGAAAAAAGAATGTCAAGATTTATTTAAAATAATACTTATCCAACAATGCATTAATTTCCCCACCAAGTAAAATTACATACATGCACATATACAGCCACAGCATAATCAGGATCAACGTCGTCATACTCCCATACATACTGGAAAATCCTCTGAAAATATCCAGATAAATGGAAAACAAAAAAGAAATCAACTGCCATCCGCAAGCTGTGAAAACAGCTCCCGGAAGTTGATGACGCCAGGTCGTCTTTGCTCCATTTCTTCGGTTTGGTAAAAAACGATAGACAACATCCCAAAACGCTGTCAGAATAAAAAATGTCACTGCCGTACGAATCTGAATGACAATATCCATCACCTGCCGCATCAACGGAATATACGCATTTACAATAGCGCTGATACTATTTCCAAATACTGATAAAAGTAGAGACAGCATAATAGCTAAAATAAAAATTACAGTATAAAAGGTTGCTCGAATACGCAGATACAAATAGTTACGCGTTTCTTTATTCTCATATGCACAGTTTAACCCCGATGTCACAGAAAGCACGCCCTTTCCTGCTGACCACAATACAACCAAGATAGAAATAGAAATCATAGAGCCTGACTGCGCATATGCCTGTGCAACCAAAGAACGGACCAACCCTTCTACTGAAGACGGAAAAACCTGCATCACCGCTTCCTGTACATCCAACATTGTAACAGGTGTATACTGTACCAATGCCATAAGAAGTAATAGAATCGGAATCAATGACAACACAAAAAAGTATGCCGCCTGTGCTGCATACGCTCCTGTATGATGGGAACTTACAATCCGCATCAATTTATCCACTTTTCGCTTTAACTGCTTACCAGATTCCATATTCCCACTCCGTTTTGTCACAGTATTTATCCATTTTATTTTGTTTTCCTATCATAGCATATCCATTATAATTCTTCAACCAGACTTAATAAAAGAATAAAAGGCAGCTGCATAAGCAACTGCCTCTTTTTCTTTCGTATAGCCCAAAATGCCGTTCCCTGTATTTTGACTCCTAGCAATCGCTAGGTGGGTAACCGCATCTGCTTTTCTGCCTTCCGCTGCATAAATGACGGCTTGACATATTACAGAGATATAAGAATCCCGTTTAAAGTAATGTAGGTTCAAAATAACAGGGGTATCGAACATCTCAGGTTATTTCCTGTAAGTATTATAACCTATTAACATGAATTTTACAACTGCTAAACTTTAGAAATTTTCCTCTTTCTAACCACTCTTGTATAGCCAGCTCTGCAACTGGAGATTCATCGCAAATTCCTATCCACACTTTTATATTTTTTTCTCATCTCTGAAACATTTCATTGTATATACAACTATAAACTATACAAAAAATTCTGCTTCTTTATCACTCTTACAAACCTTTGCTAATTTTTTCTGAATTGCATTCATCTTCATCTTGCTGACATAGCGCGCTTTTTGCTTGCAAGAATATACACACTTCATACAAGAAATACATTTTTTCTTATCGGTCTTCTTCGGATCCTCCAAAGAAATTGCACCTGCCGGGCATGCCTTTGCACATGCTTTACACTCTGTACACAAACTTACATCTGCCTTCGGCACAAGTGGCGCTGTTCTATACTTTTTATACGGTGTATTTCCCGGAACCTGAACTTGAATTTCACTGAATTCCTCTGTATTCTTCAGTTTTCGATTCAATTGAATTCCAAAATCTGCGATTATTTTCAAATCCGCCTTATTCGGACGGCTCATTCCTATCTGGCGCACAATGGAATGCTGTACCGGAAATGCACCGGCACCAATCACATGAAACCCTCTGCTTTCCACCTCATTTTTCAACTCTAAAAGAGCATCTTCATACTCCCGACATCCATATGTAGCAATCAACGCTGCTGGAGTATTATCTCCCCGCAAATTTTCAAAATACTCCAAAAAAGTCGCCGGGACACGGCCACCATATACCGGGATTCCAAAAAGTACAAAATCATTCTTTTTAAACTGCATGGATGGTTTCTTTTCTTTATGAATAGAAAGGTCATAAGAAATGGATTTCAAATCAATATTTCTTGCAGCCTCCATAATCACCTTTCTTGTTGTTCCAGTTGGACTGAAATAAACCAGTCCCAGTTCATTCATTTTCATAAAATAAGACTCCTTTTGTAAAAATCTATCTGTTGATCCCCCCATAGTTTCGACAAAGTATAACTGTAACTATATCATATCTAATGCAAAATTGCACGATATTTTCATAGAAATACTTGCGCTTTTTAGAAAAAATGATATACTGTTTTAAGCAAGGGAAAAACAGGTTTCATACCTGTTTTTCTTGCATTTTAAAGGATTTCATCCAATTAAAGTATCACACTTATGATGTCATAAAATACAAAAGAGAGGTATACTATATGGCTGCTGATTTAAAAAAGGAATTTAAAAATATCTTTAATTTTAAAAAACTTTTTTTCGTATTATTGGGAAATACCATCTATTGCTGTGGTATTGTTGCCTTTGTCCTGCCAACCGGATTGATTACCGGAGGTACAACCGGATTGGGCTTGATTATGAATCATTACTTTGGCGTTCCCATCGAATTATTCGCCGCTATCTTTAACACGATTATGTTTATTTTAGCAATTTTGATTCTTGGAAAATCATTTGCCCTGACTTCTTTAATCAGTACCTTTTATTTTCCAATCATTCTGGGAATCCTGCAAAAAATCGAATGGATTCAAACATTAACTGATGATCCCATGCTTTGCACTATATTTGCAGCAGTATCCATTGGAGTTGGTGTCGGCATGGTAATCAGAGCCGGAGCTTCTACCGGTGGTATGGATATTCCGCCATTGATTTTAAATAAGAAATTCGGACTTCCGGTATCTGTTGGATTATATGCTTTCGATTTCTTAATCTTAATCGGCCAGATGTTTTTCAGAGATACAGAAAAGAGTTTATATGGCATTTTACTTATTATGATTTATACTGTCCTCGTGGACAAGGTTCTATTACTTGGTAAAAACCAGATGCAGGTCAAAATCATGAGTGATAAATATGAAGAAATCAATTCCATGATTCATCAGAAATTGGATCGCGGAACTACGCTGTACCGAACAGAATCCGGCTACCTTCATAAAAAGGGATTTCTTGTAATGACAGTTATTTCTAATCGTGAATTGCCGAAATTAAATCAACTAATTATGGATATCGACCCAAAAGCCTTTATGGTCATCAGTCAAGTCAGTGAGGTAAAAGGACGAGGATTCACCTTGCACAAACATATGATATAAACACTTTGTTAAAAACCAGAGCGAACCCAATATAGGAATTACTCCATTGATTTCAGCCACATATCCGCTAGTAATGGCCAAACCGAAACTTCTTCTGACGGCTCGCCGATACGCGGAGTATCCTGTGGCTTTTTTTTAATGTTTTCACTTATTCCAAATATCCTTTTAATCTGCTCTGTTGCCTCCTTCGGAAGTGGAAGTCTTCTTTTTTCAGCAGCTTCTAGTAGACATTTAATTTGTTCCATTGTATACTGTCCTCTAAAATTTCCACTTGCCCAATCTTCATTTGCCAGAGATAACCCATGCTTTCCTTTTGAAAAAACATGATGTGCATACGGAACCTTGTTCGCTTTGCAAGCTTCCGCAAACAGGTAACTGTTTTCTACAGGAACTGTCTCGTCTGTCACCGTCTGCCACAAAAAACAAGGAGGAGTATCCGGTGTTACATGCTTTTCTAATGACATATAGCATAGCTGCTCCTCTGTGGCTTCAGTCCCAAACAAAGCTTCAAAAGAACCACGATGTGCATTTTCTCCGGAAGTGATCACCGGATAAGAAAGAATTGCAGAATCCGGTCTGTTGGAAACATCTGCATACTTTGGATTTTCATCTTTCACATCTTTATAGTGTACACAAACACTTCCACACAAATGCCCTCCTGCTGAGAATCCACAGACAGTCAATTGGTCTTTTTTAACATGAAATCCCTCACTGTTGGCACGAATATAACGGATTGCTCTGGACAAATCCCGCATCGGCTGTTCCTTGAGCGGTTCAATTCCGCATAAGTCCACTGTATAAGTGCATACAAATGCATTATACCCTTTGTTGTAAAATTCCAGAGCTACAAGTTCCCCTTCTGTCGGTGATACCACACGATATCCACCACCCGGTACCACTACCATACATGGTCTTTTTTCAGCATCCTCGTGCAGATAGCTGACAATATTGGGAATGAATCCAAATGCCGCCGGATAGTTATATTCGGATGTTTCCCATAAAAGATGTTTTTCTGATATCATTGTTTCTTAATTTATTTCTCTTGCCTCTGTCTTCTCTGCCTCGTTCAGCGCTTTTACCACCGCCTCATACAACGGTCTTGCCTCCGGAGCCGCACCAAGCATCTCTGACAATGTCATCTGCTTCGCCATAGCAAGCATTGGATTATCCAATATGCCCGGAACCATCTGGTTGAACAATTCCACCGCTAACGGCTGCGCTAAAATATCTCCTAATGTACTGTCCATACTGAACCGTTCATATGCCAGATTCGTTGTGGTTTCGTATTCATATTTATATATACCAGAGCCAACGGTAATTACCTTTTCTTTCTCCGGGAAATAAATCTCTGCTGTTGTATTTGCAGGAACTCTCACAAAGCCCCGGATTCTTCCGTCTTTGCAACTCCATTTACTTTCAATTCTCCCATAAACTGACTCAAATTCAACCTCGGCTTCTTCAATTCCTTTCACAAACATCGGCTGTACTTTAAACTTTTTATATCCTGGTATTAACTGACTTACCCCCGCAACTTTTCGATACATCCAATCCCCAATGGAACCATACGCGTAATGATTCAACGAATTCATTCCCGAAACATCAAAACTACCATCCGGCATAATAGAATTCCATCTCTCCCAAATGGTTGTTGCACCCATGTTCACCGCATAGAGCCATGACGGATAATCTTCCTTCATAAAGATAGTTCCAGCCAGTTCATGTTCTCCGTTTTCGGATAACGCATGACACAAATATGGTGTTCCTACAAATCCAGTTGCAAGATGATTTTTATGATTTTCAATATTTGTTTTCAAAGTCTGCAAAATGCGATCTCTATCTTTTTCTCTCGCCAAGTTGAAATATAAAGATAAAATCGCTCCCGTTTGCGTCTCACTGACAATTCGTCCGGTATTTGTATAGTATTCCTGACGAAATGCTTCCAGTGTTGTATCATATAACATCTGATACTTCTTCTCTTCTTCTAATTTCTCAAGCACCCCTGCGGTCTTTTTTACCAAGTCTGTCACATATAAATAATACGCATTTGCAATCATATATTTATCTGTAGCGCCAGTTCTGTCTGCACTTTCCTCTTTATCCAATGCCAACCAGTCACCATATTGAAATCCGGTCTGCCAGAGCCCATTTGCCCCACATTGACTTTGAATATAATCCACCCATTCATGCATACATTTCCAGTTTTCTTTCAAAATTCCTTTATCGCCATAAGTCTGATATACAACCCAAGGCACGATAACAGCCACATCACTCCATGCAGAAGAACTGTACTGTCCGAGAATATCTGGCACAACATGAGGCACTCCCTTTTCCAACGAGGATTCTGCTGACACATCCCTCATCCATTTCCGAAAGAACAATGCTGTATTCCGGTTGAAAGCAGCCGTCCATGAGAAAATCTGTGCATCTCCTGTCCACCCCAGCCGCTCATCTCGCTGCGGACAATCCGTCGGAATATCGAGGAAATTGCCCCGCTGTCCCCACGCAATATTGTTTTGTAATTGATTTACTTTTGGATTAGAGCAATGAAAATCTCCTGACTTTTCCATATCCGAATGCATCACACATGCAGTAAACTGTTCCAATGACAAATCATCCAGGCCCTCCACACAAATATATCGGAAGCCATGGAATGTAAAATGTGGCAGGAATGTTTGTTCCTCACCATTACAAATATAAGTATCTTCTGATTTTGCCTGACGCAATGTTTCCGGATAAAAGTTTCCATCCTTATCCAACACTTCTGCATGACGAATGACAATCTTCTGCCCTTTTCTTCCATGCACTTTCACTTCTACAACTCCGGTCAGATTCTGTCCGAAATCCACCAGTTTTTCACCTTTTGCAGTCACGACAAGTTCCTTTGCCGGAATCCTTTCAGTAATACGCACCGGTTCGTTTTCCTGCGCAGTCAAAGTTTTTTTATCAAATTCCACACAGAAAACCTTTCCCTGTCTGATTACAGAATCCCCACTGTTCCCATTCTCACCTACAGTCGTATCAATCGTTTCCCCCATGTAAATCTCACTGTAACGAACATCGCTTGTCCTAACTTTCCATGACTCATCCGTACAGATAACCTCTCTGCTTCCATCTTCATATTCAATATGTATCTCTGCAAATGTCCCAACTCTGTCACCATAAATATTCGGTGTTAGCATAAATCCGAAAATACCTTTGTACCAGCCATTTCCTATTATCATTTCAATTTCATTTTCTTCTTGGAGCATTTGAGTAATATCATAAATCTGGTACTGCAAACGATGATGATAACTTGTCCAGCCCGGTGTCATTCGATCTTCTCCAATTCGATTTCCATTCAAATATGCCTCATAGACGCCTCTGGATGTAGCATAAATTCTTGCTTTTTTTACTTTACCTTTTACTGAAAATATCTTTGAAAAAACTGGACATGCTGTCTCTTTCTCCGGGAAATCATGTGTGATCATTTTTGCTTGAAATGTCTCCACTTCAAGAATCCCTGTCTCAAAAGACATTTCTCCAACTGCTGTATTCCCATGATTATCTGTCACTTCTACTATCACGCCATAAGAAGTCTCATCTTCCAATGCTTTTCCCGCATAAGGAATCAATACAGACTCTTCACTCTCTGCTTTTGTTTCCCATACTATATCCGCACCATTCTTTACCACAATATGATAGGATTGCTGTACTGTATCCTTTTCTTCTGATTCTAGCTTCCATGAAAAACGTGGATGTTTCTCTGCGATTCCAATTGGATTTACTCTGTATTCTGTTCTCAAATCATAAAGTTTCATGTTATATCTCCTCCTGTTGTTATTTATTTTTTATTGTAGATTTGTTCGATTTCTTATATAATTTAACTGTAACTTAATACAATGCACTAAATTTACATTTACTATCAAGATGGAGAGAAAAATGATTTCCTTACAAGATATCAAAGACTTTTGTCATTTAAACAATCTAGATTCCGGTATCCCAATTTACATATATCAAGGGAACTCCTTGATACAGGCATTCCCGGAACAATCCTCCTACACCTGTCCACCAAAACATTACATTGAAAAGTTCGGGAATATGACTGACTCTATTACACATATTTCCACTCCTTATGGTGCTTATTTTGTTGCCGTAAAATCGAACGATTTACCGGAATTTCGCATTGTCTTAGGTCCTGCAAATTATATTCCGTTTACCGACACTGATTTTCATGCCATGTATGCAGACTATGTAGTTGTACCAGAAAAACGCACAGAATTCAAAAACTTTTTCCACCTCATCCCGCCGATTGCTTTAAGTGGGCTTTTATCAAAAGCTTCCATTTTTAACTATTTTCTGAACCACGAAGTGCGTTCTCATTTTGACCTTTGGGAATCCGACAAAATTTCAGACTCTTCTGAACAAATTGAAAAACATACGGAATCCATCTATCAACAAAAAGAAAATTTTCAGCACAACAATTCTTTGGAAATCGAATCGATGATACTTCATTTAGTCGAGTCAGGAGATGTGAACGGATTAAAAAATCTGACGTTACAATCCTCTGTTACGCATCCCGGTACAATTGCGCCAAACCAGCTTCGTCAAATTAAAAATCTGCATATTATCATGACTGCACTGGCAACACGCTGTGCAATTTCCAGTGGTGTAGATGCTGACAACGCATTTCAAATGTCCGACTTATACATTCAGACAGCAGAAAACCTCAATACACCTTCTGCTGTTCAAAATTTGAATTTCCAAATGCTTCTTGCTTTTGCACAAAAAGTAAAAGAAAAATTGATTCCCAGTACCTCTGACGAAGCTCTACAGCAGGCAATCCACTATGTTCTTCAACATATCAACTGTCCGATTACAGTCGCAGATGTTGCCAACCATGTAGGCTTCAGCCGTTCCTATTTTTCCACATATTTTAAAGAACAGCTAGGCTTCACAATTAGTGCGTTTATCCTGCGTTGTAAACTGGAAGAGGGGAAACACCTGCTGCAATTTACAGATAAGCCACTTAGCGTTATCAGCAATTATCTGTGTTTTTCCAGCCAGAGCCATTTCCAGACAGCATTTAAAAAACAATATCATATCACTCCCCTTCAATTCCGTAAACAACCGGAACTGTATGGACGAGGATTGCTAGAGAACGAACGCTAGTTCACAGATGCTTGATATATTTTACGGCAGAGCCGGATTTCCCTTTTCCCGCTCTGCCGTTTTTATGTAATAACTATTCAGTAGCTCTATGCTTCTAATACATTCGACTAAACTGTATTATTCCTTTATGCTTTTTTCTGTGCTTTACGCTTTGCGATTTCTTCTCTCAATTGAGGCAGTCTCTTCTCCAGATCAAATTTCATACTCATCACAAACAAAATTGCAAACATTACTGCCGGAATATAAATGGAAAATGCAAAAATCGCCTGTTTTGTAGCCTCTGTTGCAACCGCCATAGTTGCATCATATGCTGCCAATGACAAACACCATCCAATAACAGATGCTCCGATACCACTTCCCACTTTACATCCAAAACTAGATGCGGCCTGCGCTGAGGCAACCATCTTTTTGCCATATTTATATTCATTATAATCAATAGACATCGCCGTCAAAACTCCCATTAAACACATCATAGGAATATTTGCAAATGTACCAATACAGCCCATCCCTAAGTTAAATACAAAATTGTATGGATTAATAATTCTTGCGATAGTCGAAACAGTTCCAAGTGCAAATGAAACTGTAAGAGTTTTTGTAACACCCAAATGCTTGATCATAGGACCTACACTTATAAATCCTATTAGAGTAGGAATTAATCCAACTGCCCCCATAATTCCCATCAAATTATCATTTCCATAGATCCATTTTGCATAATATGCCCCAGAAGCTCCATTGATTCCATACAGAACATTTGTTACAAAACTCATAACCAGAATCATAACCCAATATTTATTATGAAATAATTTTGTAATAGCCTCTTTAAAAGGAACTGCTTCTTCCTCTTCCGTTTCCTGTACTTCTGTTTCCCCTTGTATTGTTTCTTTACTTGTCAAATAGCAAATCAAAAATGCTAAAATTACAAGAGCTCCTGCAATTGCTCCAAATTTGATCCATGCGCTCTGTGTTCCACCCAGCATATTCGTAATCGGGATGATTGCAACTGCAATGATCATACCGGATACATATCCCGCCGCTGCACGCCATGTACCCATTCTTCCTCGCTCTTCCTGGCTGTTTGTCCGTACAATCATTAAAGAAGAGTAAGGTATGCATACTGCTGTGTAAGCAACTGCTGTAAATAACAGGTTTGTGATCAACAAGTATCCAACCTGTAATCCAGAACTTCCCTTCGGCACTGTAAACATCAATAAGGTAAGAATACCTGCCGGAATACCTGCTTTCAAAAGCCATGGTCTGTATTTTTCTTTTCCAGGTTTTGTATGATCTACGATATTCCCCATGATCAAATCTGTAAAGGCATCGACAATCTTACAGATCATCAGAACTGTAGCTACTGCGCCTGCTGCCACACCTACCTTATCGGTATAAAAATAGGTCATCTGTCCGATCAATCCACTCATTGCGTTCAATGCGAATTGTCCCAGTGAGTCTCCCAAAAAATCTCTTCTGCGCATCGTCCTCTGTACACCAAACTTATCTTTTCCCAATGCTTTTGCCATCTCTTTTTCTCTCTTTCTTCTTTCTTATACTTATCTTGATTATATCGATAACTATTGATTTACCGCGGTCAGAATCTGTTCCAGTACTTCTATTGTCATTCCCGGTACAAAACTCAACAACTGACGCAGAGGCATATCATTCATCATTGCTGCCATCATTTCAGAATTCAAAGCGCCTGATGGATCTTCTTTATTTGCCTCTGCCATCTCCATCGCCTGTTGGTTGCCACCCATCATCTGACTGAGTACTGCCTGCGCTTTTTCATCCCTCATCAATTCACCCATACAGGTATTCAACGTGTAAGTTTTCTTAATCTTTTTTGTACCTTCTACTTGAACGGATGCATGTAATAATACTTCGTCTGCATTCTTGCCGACTTGGACATCATAGCTGCCGCTTTCTACAAACCAGTCATGAATTTCCGTATTCCAATATGCAAACGCCCTCGCATCCAATTCAAAGGTTACCGTCTTCTTTTCTCCCGGAGCAAGCTCGATTTTATCGAAAGCTCTTAATTCTTTTACCGGACGGGACACCTCTGTCTCACTCGGAGCCACATAAATCTGAACAACTTCTTTACCTGCATAGTTCCCAGTATTTTCAACATCTACAGAAACCGTGAGAGCCTCCGCATCTGTCATTTGTGTTCTGTCAAGCTTCAGATTACTGTATGCAAATTTTGTATAGGAAAGGCCGTAACCAAATGGGAATAACACATCCTGTTTCTTACTTGTATAGTAACGATAACCTACAAAAACACCTTCACTGTAAATAGCTTCATCCACACCTTTTCCGTAAGTCAGATAACATGGAGTATCTTCCAGTCGAAGTGGGAATGTCTCCGCAAGTCTTCCGCTTGGATTTGCCTTTCCATAAAGAATATTGACTACAGCTTTGCCGACTGCCTGACCGCCTAAGTATGCCTCCACAATTCCCTTTACCTGATCCTTCCACGGCATAACTACCGGTGATCCATTGTGAAGGACAACAATGGTGTTCTTCTGTACTTTACAGATCTTTTCAATCAACTCATTCTGACAGTTCGGAAGATTCAAATGCTTTCTGTCATATCCCTCTGATTCAAATGCATCCGGAAGTCCTGCGAAAATAACTGCCACCTCGGCTTCCTCTGCGATACGCACTGCTTCTTTTTGTAATTCCTCATTGACTTCATCGACAGTATCATCAAATCCATTTGCATAAGCTACTTCCGCCATATCCTTAACCGCCTCAAGTGCAGACTCGACTTTCCAGCTATTAATATGTGAACTGCCGCCGCCCTGATATCTCGGGGTCTCTGCATATTTTCCAATAAAAGCAACCTTCTTATCCTTTGCCAGAGGAAGAACTTCATCCTCATTTTTCAAAAGAACGATACATTCGCTTTCTGCCTCTGCGGCCAATTCGTGATCTTTCTCATAATCAAAGCTCACATCCTGCCGACGGTTTTCCGTAAATCTGTAAATAATATTCAAGATTCTCTCACATGCCCGATCTACAACTGCCTCATCCAGACTACCGTCCCGAACGGCCTTCACAATCAATGCATCATTAATTCCTCCGGAGGAAGGCATTTCCAGTTCCATACCGGCTTTTAACGCCTCTACACGGTCATTGACTGCGCCCCAGTCAGACATGACATATCCATCAAATTTCCACTCATCACGAAGAATATCTGTCAGATATTCTTTGCTTTCTCCAACATAAGTTCCATTGATACGGTTATAAGAATTCATAACTGTCCACGGTTTTGCCTGCTTTACAGCTCCCTCAAACGCCGCCAGATAGATTTCCCGAAGTGTACGCTCATCTACCTGTGATGAGTTCGTCATACGGCGTTTTTCCTGATTATTCGCCAGAAAATGCTTCATGCTGACCCCTACATTCTGACTCTGGACTCCTTCTGTCAAAGCCGCTGCCATCTCCGATGCTACAAGAGGATCCTCCGAATAATATTCAAAGTTACGCCCACACAATGGAGAACGCTTAATGTTCATTGCAGGACCGAGAATCGTACTCACATTTTCTGCCTGACATTCCTGTCCGATTGTTTCTCCAATCTTTCTCAATAAGTTTCTGTCGAAACTAGACGCAGTCGCACATCCTGTCGGAAAGCAGACTGCTTTGATACTTTCATTGATTCCCAAGTGATCTGCCTGATCACTTTGTTTTCGAAGTCCGTGAGGTCCATCTGTTACCATAACAGATGGGATTCCCAGACGTTCCACGCCTTTCAGATACCAAAAATCAGCGCCGGAACACATTCCGGCCTTTTCTTCCAATGTCATCTGTGAAATCAGATTTTTAATATCTTCTTTCTTCATTCCCTGTTTCTTCTCCTTCCGTCTTGTAGAAATACTTCATTTGTTAATCGTATTTTACTCATTCCACAAAGCAATTAATTTCATTTTTGTTCTTTATATTATACATTTATTCTCATTTTCCATTTCTGTTCTCTCAGAAATTATTTGCAAGGGAAATTATTTGCAATGCTATTATCTGCTAAACTACAGATCTTTGTTAAAATCCTTTCTACCAAATCCTACTTTCAACAATTCTATTGTTCGACTTCCTTCATATACAAACTACAACGGTCATGTACTTTCCAGCCGAATGATTGTGCTGTATTCTGTCCATTTTTTGATAGTTGTACTGCTCTCTTTCCCATAACACGCTTTTCACCCGTCAAAATGTATAGGATTCCTTTTTCTGCTCCGCGAATAGAAACAGTCACTCTGGTTCTTCCACTCATTGCAAAATATTTATACCCATCCGGTATATGAGTTTCTACAGGAAGTATTGGATTCCGTTTGTTTTATTATGGGTTTGTTTTATTTCAGACCTATAATTTAAAACATTTCCATACAAACTTACTCGAATATATAAGGTATAATACAAAAATCAAGCTAACTTTTCCTATCATAAATCGTTTTGGAAATCTATAGTCAAAAAACGGATGCGCTTGTCACACATCCGTTTTTTCATCTTCATTCTGAAGTTCTCTTTATTTAATTCTTACAGCTGAGGACCTGCAGAAACAAGTGCCTTACCTGCCTCATTACTCTCGTATTTAGCAAAGTTCTTAATGAATCTTCCTGCCAGATCTTTTGCTTTCTCTTCCCACTCTGCAGCATCTGCATAAGTATCGCGTGGGTCAAGAATTCCTGTATCAACTCCCGGAAGTTCTGTCGGCACTTCAATGTTAAAGTATGGAATCTTCTTAGTCGGAGCATTCAAGATATCTCCATTCAGGATTGCATCAATGATACCACGAGTATCTTTGATAGAAATACGTTTTCCTGTTCCATTCCATCCTGTATTTACAAGGTAAGCCTTAGCGCCATTTGCCTGCATTTTCTTAACAAGCTCTTCTGCATATTTTGTCGGGTGCAGTTCCAAGAATGCCTGTCCGAAACATGCGGAGAATGTTGGTGTAGGCTCTGTAATTCCACGCTCTGTACCAGCCAGTTTTGCAGTAAATCCAGACAAGAAGTAGTATTCTGTCTGCTCTGGTGTCAGAATAGATACCGGAGGAAGTACTCCAAATGCATCTGCTGATAAGAAGATTACATTCTTAGCTGCCGGAGCTGCAGATACCGGACGTACGATTTTTTCAATGTGGTCGATTGGATAAGATACACGTGTATTCTCTGTCACGCTCTTATCAGCAAAGTCAATCTTACCATTCTCATCCAGAGTTACGTTCTCAAGAAGAGCGTTTCTCTTAATTGCATTGTAAATGTCTGGCTCAGACTCACTGTCAAGATTGATAACCTTAGCGTAGCATCCACCTTCAAAGTTGAATACTCCGTTATCATCCCAGCCATGCTCGTCATCACCGATCAAGAGACGTTTTGGATCTGTAGAAAGTGTTGTCTTACCTGTTCCAGAAAGTCCGAAGAAGATTGCTGTATTCTCACCGTTCAAATCTGTGTTTGCAGAACAGTGCATAGAAGCGATTCCCTTCAGTGGCAGGTAGTAGTTCATCATAGAGAACATACCTTTCTTCATCTCTCCGCCATACCATGTATTCAGGATAACCTGCTCACGACTTGTAATGTTAAAGATTACTGCTGTCTCTGAGTTCAATCCCAACTCTTTGTAGTTCTCAACTTTAGCCTTAGAAGCATTGTAAACAACGAAATCAGGCTCGAAGTTCTCCAGTTCTTCTGCTGTCGGCTGAATAAACATATTCGTTACAAAATGCGCCTGCCAAGCAACTTCTACGATAAAACGAATTGCCATACGTGTATCTTCGTTAGCTCCGCAGAATGCATCTACTACAAATAATCTCTTATTAGAAAGCTCCTTCAAAGCAATCTCTTTACATGTATCCCAAGCTTCCTGTGATGCAGGTTTGTTATCATTCTTATATTCGTCAGAAGTCCACCATACAGTATCTTTTGAGTTCTCATCCATAACGATGAATTTATCTTTCGGAGAACGTCCTGTGTAGATACCTGTCATAACGTTAACCGCACCAAGTTCACTTTCCTGTCCCTTTTCAAAACCTTCCAGTTCAGGTTTTGTCTCTTCTTCAAATAACAATTCGTAAGAAGGATTGTAAACAATCTCTGTGGTTCCAGTGATACCATACTTTGTCAAATCAATTTTTGCCATCTTTGTTTAACCTCTTTCCTTAAAATAGTAATTCTATTTTCATTATACATACTTCAACTACAAAGTCAACACTTTTCTTGAAAGATATCTTACCTCCTAATTCATTTATTTCCTTAATAATCATAAAAATTATATAAAATATATATAAAAATGCAAGATTCCTGTTGGAACCTTGCATTTTTAGCCTTATTTTTTATATTTTTTCTCAAAATCTAAGGTTTTTAGCCTATTTTTTGCAACTCGCTTGTTAATAATTTCACTATTATTTCTAGTAATAATTAAAAATAAATTTTTTTAAGTTTCCCTGTATAGATT
>Scrappy_p2__coassemble_631_pt1 | contig 40505 bp, 36 predicted proteins | sample Scrappy_p2__metabat2_low_PE_009 | metagenome-assembled genome bin Scrappy_p2
CTCTTTATATCAATACTGATTTACGGATATGCAAGTGTCTGATGTTGTTTTTACTATGAATATATGTTATATTTGCAAAGGAAGGAAAAGGAGTTTATAAACATGAGTATTTTAAATGTAGAACATTTATCCCATGGGTTCGGCGACCGGGCAATTTTTGATGATGTTTCTTTTCGTTTATTGAAGGGAGAACATATTGGTCTGATTGGAGCCAATGGAGAGGGAAAATCCACATTTTTTAATATTGTAACCGGGAAGATGCGGCCGGATGAAGGGAAAATTGAGTGGGCAAAGAATACCCGTATCGGTTATCTGGATCAGCACACGGTGTTGGAAAAAGGAATGACAATTCGTGATGTGCTGAAGTCGGCATTCTCCTATTTATTTGAAATGGAAGCACAAATGAATGAGATTTGTGAACAGCTAGGAGCAGTGGATGAAGAGGAAATGAATCGTCTGATGGAAGAGTTGGGAACAATTCAAGATACATTGACGATGCACGATTTCTATGTGATTGATGCCAAGGTAGAAGAAGTGGCGCGGGCGCTTGGATTGTTGGATCTTGGTCTTGAACGAGATGTGACAGATTTGAGTGGTGGGCAGAGAACGAGAATCTTGCTTGGAAAACTGCTGTTGGAGAAACCGGACATTCTTTTGCTGGATGAGCCGACTAATTATCTGGATGAAGAGCATATTAACTGGTTGAAACGATATCTGACAGAATATGAGAATGCGTTTATTTTGATTTCACATGATATTCCATTTTTGGATGAAGTAGTGAATATTATTTATCATATGGAGAATCAGAAATTAGATCGTTATGTTGGAAATTATGAGGATTTTCAGCGTGTATATGAGGTGAAGAAGGCTCAGTTAGAGGCGGCGTATAAGAGACAGCAGCAGGAGATCAGTCAGCTGAAGGATTTTGTTGCCAGAAACAAAGCGCGTGTATCCACTAGAAATATGGCGATGTCCAGGCAGAAAAAGCTGGATAAGATGGATGTGATTGAATTGGCGGCAGAACGTCCGAAGCCGGAGTTCCATTTTAAACAGGCGCGTACACCGAGCAAGGTGATTTTTGAGACGAAAGAGTTTGTAATCGGTTATCAGGAGCCATTGTCAAAACCGTTGAATCTGACATTGGAGCGCGGACAGAAGATTGCCTTGACCGGAGCAAATGGAATCGGAAAAACGACATTGATTCGTAGTATTATGGGACTTGTAAAACCGATAAAAGGCTCTTGTGAACTGGGAGAAAATTTATCCATCGGATATTTTGAACAGGAGAGCAATGGTGAAAACAAATCAACTTGTATTGAGGAAATATGGAGTGAATTTCCATCATTTACACAGTATGAGGTGCGTTCCGCCTTGGCAAAATGCGGACTGACAACGAAACATATTGAGAGTCAGGTCAGAGTATTAAGTGGTGGAGAACAGGCAAAGGTGCGTCTTTGTAAATTGATTAATCGAGAGACGAATGTATTGATGCTGGATGAGCCTACCAACCATTTGGATGTGGATGCAAAAGATGCGTTGAAACAGGCATTGAACGAATATCGGGGAACCTTGCTTTTGATCTGTCATGAACCTGAGTTTTATCAGGATATTGTACAGGAAGTATGGGATTGCTCGAAGTGGACAACCAAGATCGTCTGATGAGATGAGAACCAAGATTGAATTTCTGTGTAAACAGGATGCAAATAAAAATGGAGAAAGAGAGAAAAGGAGACGAAGGATGAGTCAGGAAATGAATAACAAAGAGGTATTGGCGACGGTAGCAGGAGAGGAAATCACACAGGAGGAATTTAATCTGTTCTTGCAGGCAGTACCGAGAGAGCAGCAGGGATATCTGTCAAATCCGCAATTTCGTGAGCAGTGTCTGCAGCAGTTTATCGCACTTCGCTTATTTGCAAAGGAAGGCGAAGAGATGAAACTGGATGAGACAGAGGAATTTCAGACAATGATTACAAATGCAAAACGAGATATTCTGGCGCAGATGGTCATGCATGATCTGATTTCTAAAATCACAGTTGGTGAGGAGGAAATGAAAACATACTATGATGCTAATAAAGAACAGTATCAGAAAGGCGAGACTGTTCATGCAAAGCATATTCTGGTAGATGAAGAGGAGCTGTGTAATACAATCTTGAAAGCAATTGAGAGTGGAGAAACAGCGTTTGAAATCGCTGCGCAGGAGCACTCAAATTGTCCATCCGGTTCCAAAGGCGGAGATCTTGGAACGTTCGGGAAAGGGCAGATGGTCAAAGAGTTTGAGGATGCTGCATTTTCGGCAGAGATCGGACAGGTTGTCGGACCGGTAAAGACACAGTTTGGATATCATTTGATTAGAGTAGAAGAGAAAAATGATGCGGCAGTGACTCCGTTTGAAGAGGCAAAGGCTATGATTCAGAGAACACTTTTCCAGAAGAAGCAGAATGAAGCATATGCAGAAAAAGTAAAAGAACTTCGTGAAAAATATGATCAAAAATAGAAGTTTAGTTTGAAAAGTTAGGTTTGATTTATGAAATATAAAAATGTCGTTTTTGATTATGGAAATGTACTGGGAAGATTTGATCCGAAATTTATCTTAAAGCAATTTTGGGATACGGAAGAAGATTTTCCGGCATTATATGAAGCACTTTATGAAAACTGGCAGGCATTGGACGAAGGAAGTGCAGAATATGGGGCTTGTATTGAGAAAGCATTGAGTCGTTTGCCTGAACATCTACATGCACCGGCAGTGGCGTTTTTTAAAAACTGGTATCGATATTGTACGCCGATGCAGGAGTCTTGGGAATTGGTGCGTGAACTAAAAGAACAAAAGATTTCGGTTTATTTGCTTTCAAATGCGTCTGCGTATTTTTCAGAGCATGCAATGGAAATATGTTCCATCTTAGAATGTTTTGATGGAATTATATTCTCAGGTCCAAATCAATGTGCAAAACCTGAATCTAAAATTTATCAGTTATTATTTGAGACATTTCAATTGAAACCGGAAGAATGTTTTTTTATTGATGATAATGAAGAGAATATTAAGGCTGCAAAAGCACTCGGAATGGATGGAATTGTGTTTACAGGAGATGTGAAAGCAGTAAAAAAGGCAATCGAATTTTGATTGCCTTTTTGTGTGATCTTTTTTAATGGAAAAAATGATCCCCGATCTGATAGCCGTAGCCGCCACAGTCAAAATACAGCATTTCTCCGATCGGATTGCTTCCGGCTAATGCATCTGCAGCAGCCTGCATTGCAGATTCACTATATCCGCCGGTTGTCAATATCGTATCCAGCCATCCAGTCATAGCAGGCGTGAATTGTCCGGATTGGTAGATGACTTCCGCAATACTGTTTGGATAGACGTTACTATGGACTCGGTTCATAACAACAGCGCCTACAGCGACCTGCCCTTCATATGGCTGGTTGCCAGCTTCGCAAAAAATCAAGGCCGCAAGCAATTCTTGATCGGCAGCAGCGATTTGCTCAGCTTCAAGTTGTTCTTCAGCAAGTCTTGCTTCTTCTGCCAGCCGAGCCTCTTCAGCCAGTCTTGCTTCTTCTGCTAGCCGAGCTTCTTCAGCGCGTCTTATTTCATAGAGTTCCTGTGCATGTTGGATAGATGCAGTTGTGGAAATGACTGTATGTTCTGGAATTTCAAAAAGTCCTGTTCCAGATGCAATTGCCTCAATTGCAGGCGGTTGTTTTGTGTGGTCGTTTTGTTCAGCCGCAAAGCTGATAGAACTTATGGTTATTGCAAAAGTGGCAGTGGCAACAGTCACAAACACTTTAACTTTTGTCTTTGTATTCTTCATATTTATTACCCTCCGTTTATGAAAATATGAATAGGTTCTTATAGAGTATATTCAAAAATATCGAAAGTATTACAAATATTACAATAATGTTAAGAAAAAATCAAGTAAAATGTAAAAAATGAATTTTTTGATATGTATTTACTTTCGAAAGAGAGGATGTTATAGTGGATTAAGAAAGGTTGCGCGAGAAACGGATCACGCGCAATATAAAGAACCACCTATTTGCTGATTTTTGAGTTGAAAGGTGGTTTTTGTGTGCGAGAAAATAAAGAAGAGGAGGGGATTATTATGACAAGAAAACAGCAGAAGAATGATCAGGTGATGAGTCAGACAACGAATCAGATAACAGAAGGAATTATATGGAAACAACTTCTGATTTTTTTCTTTCCTATTGTTTTTGGAACCTTTTTTCAGCAATTATATAATACGATTGATACGGTAATTGTAGGACAATTTGTTGGGAAGGCTGCGTTGGCTAGTGTGGGTGGTTCGGCAACGCAGATCATTAATCTGGTGGTGGGATTTTTTACCGGTCTTTCCTCAGGCGCAGCAGTTGTGATTGCTCAGTTTTTTGGTGCAAGGGATGAACGGTCGGTAGAAGAAAGTCTTCATACCGCGTATGCATTTTCCGTTATAGGAAGTGTGATTATTTCTATTCTTGGATTTGTTTGTTCGCCGGCTATACTAAAGTTGATGAATACACCCGCAGAGTTGTTATCAGATTCGGTATTATACTTGAGGATATATTTCGTTGGAATTCTATTTGTGTTCATTTTTAATATTGGTTCCAGCATATTACGGGCAGTGGGGGATTCAAAACACCCATTGTATTATTTGATTGTTTGTTGTTTTATCAACATCATTCTGGATCTTTTGCTAGTTATAGTATTTCATATGGGAGTGGCAGGTGTTGCTTATGCAACATTAATTTCTCAAGCAGTCAGCGCAATTCTGGTGACATGGAAACTGATGCAGTCAACCGATATCATGACTTTGCGATTGCGGGAAATACGGCTTTACAAGAATGTATTAAAATATCAGCTTGCAATTGGACTTCCCACTGGATTTCAATCTGTTATGTATAGTATTTCAAATGTAATTATTCAGGCTGCCTTAAATAGTTTTGGAACAGACACAGTTGCGGCATGGTCAGCTTATGGAAAACTGGATGCCTTATTCTGGATGATTATCAGTGCGATTGGAATTGCCATTACAACATTTGTTGGACAAAATTATGGGGCACACAAACATGAGCGAGTGAAAAAAAGCGTTCGAGTTTGTCTGGGAATGGCAATCTTGATTTCTGTGATCATGGTTGTATTTTTAATGGGACTTCGAGAGCCGTTGTTCCGTCTATTTACAAGAGATGCTTCCGTGGTAAGAATTGGCTCAGAGATGCTTGCATTGATTACACCATGTTACGTGGTTTACGTGTTTATAGAAGTGCTTTCAGGAGCACTTCGCGGTATGGGAGATGTGCTGATCCCAACTGTGATTACGCTGGGTGGTGTCTGTGTATTGCGTCTGCTTTGGATTGCGGGATCCTTACATTTCGCTCCAACAATAGAAATGATCATCTATAGTTATCCAATTACATGGATTGTGACAGCAGTAGCATTCATTATTTATTATCTATATAAGAAAAAAAGAATATTAAAATAAAGATGAAAAAAACAGAACCTCTTCTATGGGAGAGGTTCTGTTTTTGTGACTACAGTTTAAAGATTGGACTGATTTTTTTGTAGATTAAAAGAACGATCAAAGATACCAGTACAGCCTTTAATAAGTTAAATGGAGCTACCGCGAATATGACAAATGTATTTAGGTTTGTGATATTTGGATTGATAGCTGTACCCATCTGAACCAGTGCATCAATCGGAAGATTGAATGCGGCTGAATAAGCGGGAAGCATTACATAAGCATTGATCAGGCAGCCGATGACGACCATTAAAGCTGTTCCGGCAACCATGCCGATCATGGCACCTTTTCGCGTTTTTTTTCGTTTGTAAATAATTGCTGCAGGGAGGCAGAGAGAGCAGCCTATGATAAAGTTTGCTAATTCTCCTACACCAGCAGTATCTGTGCCGGTAATGACCAGATTTAACAGAATTTTTACTAGTTCAATTGCGGCACCGGCGACGGGGCCCATAGCAAAAGCGCCGATAAGAACCGGAACTTCACTAAAATCAATCTCGTAAAAACTGGGGGCAAATGGAAGGGGAATTTCAAACAGCATTAATACAACGGATATAGCTGCAAGCATTCCAATTTTTACGGTTGTGCGAACGCTGATGCGTGCCTGTGTTCGGGTGACTGTGTTTGACTGTGTACTCATGTGTCATCTCTCCTTATAAAATAATATAGATTTTAAAAGAAAGAAAATCTTCATGGAAATTCGACTGCTTTGTAACGAGTAAACTGAGGAAAAAACAGCTCCAAATCGCTATGATTCGGAGCTGTTAAAATCATCCTGATAAATACACGTTATACGCTGATTTCTTCTACCATCCAGACTTTACTGTCGGTACCGGAATTCATAATAATCATGTCACCGGTTCAGCCGCTTATACGTAAGATAAAACTATGAGCAAGAATTTATTCCAATAAAGAAGTACAAGCGGGTCGCGGACTATACCGCCGGTTGGGAATTTCACCCGACCCCGAAGATTTATTCTTTTATGGTTTTGAGTATACTCCTGTTTTGAAGAAAAAACAAGAGAATTTAGGGGAAAAGAGTTGACAAAATAATGGAATGTGATAGAATGAATAAAGTTTCCTAGAGGGAGTAATCGGCAGAATTAAGATTTTAAGTAAACTGCAGTATTGTCGACAGAATGGTGGTAACACCCGGTAATACTTGAAATGATGAGACTCATGGACAGTTTTGAGAAAAGAACTGTCCATGGGTCTTTTTTTAGCGAAAGAGAAGGATGGTTGATTGAAAATGAGTTTAATGGAATTGTTTGTATTGACAGCAGGGTTATCTATGGACGCTTTTGCAGTATCTGTCTGTAAAGGCTTATCATTGGGGAAAATTAAAATAAAGCATATGTGTATTGCAGGAATCTGGTTTGGTGGGTTTCAGGCGCTGATGCCGCTGGCAGGATATTTAATGGGGAGTTTTTTTGCAGACATGATTACAAGTGTAGCACATTGGGTAGCTTTTGTTTTATTGTTGGTTATCGGTGGCGGAATGATAAGAGAAGCAAATAGCGATACGGAAGAAGTTGATGCTTCAATGGATATAAAAACAATGCTTCTGTTAGCTGTCGCAACAAGTATAGATGCATTAGCTGTTGGAGTTTCTTTTGCATTTCTGAAAGTAGAAATAATTCCGGCAATCAGTTTTATTGGAGTGATTACATTTATCTGTTCCGCTATGGGAGTTAAAATCGGAAGTGTTTTTGGCTGTCGTTATCGTTCCGGAGCAGAATTTGCAGGCGGAATTATTTTGATTATAATCGGTGTGAAAATATTGTTAGATGGCCTTGGAATTTTGTAGAAAAGAAAATCGAGAGTGTGATATGATAGATGGATAAATAAGATGTTGGGGGCAGAAATGAAGGTGGAGAGAGAAAACATGGTTGTACGGCAGATTTTAGAAAAGATAAAATATGGGGAATTATCTGTAGATAAGGCAGAAAAAGAATTAGAAAGAATACGTTATGAAGAGATGGGGTATGCGAAATTAGATACCGATCGGAAAAAACGTACCGGTTTCGCAGAAGTTGTATTTTGCAGTGGGAAAACCAAGGAACAGTTACTTGAAATATATAAGAGAATCTACAAGGCAGAAGGAGAAGTGCTGGGAACAAGAGCTGCAAAGGAGCAATTTGAATGGTTAAAAAAAGAACTTCCGGAAATTATGTATGATCCGGAATCTAAGATTTTAAAAATTGAGAAAGAAGAGAAGAATAAAAAAGGAATCATTGCAGTTTGTACAGCCGGAACAGCAGATATACCAATAGCTGAAGAGGCGGCTCAGACAGCGGAATTTTTCGGGGCAAAGGTAGAACGGATTTACGATGTGGGAGTCAGTGGACTACACCGCTTGTTGTCTCGTCTTGAAGATATTCAAAAAGCAAATTGTATTATTGCAGTGGCTGGAATGGAAGGAGCTCTTCCGAGTGTGATTGGAGGGCTGGTCAGTTGTCCGGTGATTGCGGTGCCGACATCGGTAGGATATGGAGCTAATTTTGGAGGAGTGTCAGCACTTCTCACAATGCTCAATTCTTGTGCAAATGGTGTTGCGGTAGTAAATATCGATAATGGGTATGGGGCAGGATATATGGCGGCAGAGATTAACCGTTTGGCAGAAAAATAATGTAGAAAATTATAGAATAAGGATAAAATAAAAAATGCGAGAAACGTGTCAACCACGCTGTTTTCTCGCATTCTCCTTTATATCCCATCTTTTTGAAAAAATGGACCTGGCGGGAATCGAACCCGCGTCCAAAAACCCATCCCATGTACTTCTACTATCATAGTCCGTTCTTTGACATTCCCTCTGCCGTACGGAAACGAACATCCTTACGGTTTTAGTAGCTTCATAATACGCCTATCGACGCAAAGCTTTGTCGATATCGTTTCTCACATGGTCGGTGCCAGATTCTTAAAGTGTGAGTGCTCTAAGGCTGACATGCAGCAATTAGGCTGCAGCTAATTCGAAATTATCGTTAGCGTTTAATTTTAAGTTTGCGATTTGACGCATCTGCCTGCGGATAGCTTCTCCATCTTCAGAATCCCTGTCGAAACCAGTACAAGCCCTTGTTCTTCCTGTACGAAATTAATTCTATAGAAAGTAGAACAGAAAGTCAAGGAGTTTTCGTAGAATTAACAGAAATTTGCATCTTTCTTTTATATGACGTGATATGATAAAATATAAGTAGGATTTAGAAGTTGATGAGGATATTACACGAAAGGGGAATTTTTCTATGCCTACAACATATACACATTACAGATTTGGCAAGGATGTGATGCGTTCTCTTCCGCGGCCGCTGCAGCAGTCCATAGAGGCACATCGTGAATTATTTGACATCGGACTACATGGCCCGGATATTTTATTTTATTATCGTTTTTTTCAGAAAAATCATGTCAATCAGCAGGGATTTCAACTGCATGATCTCTATGCAGATGCGTTTTTTGAACATGCAGTACAAGTCATTGAACAGGCGGAACATAAAGGAGCGGCGCGCGCCTATATTTATGGAGTAATCTGTCATTTTGCATTGGATAGTGAGTGTCATAAATACGTAGAGAAGATGATTCAGATTAGCGGCATCAGTCATTCGGAGATTGAGATGGAGTTTGATCGTTTGCTTTTAACAGAGGATCATATCAATCCGGTCACTTATTACGGAACAAAGCATATCCATCCGACCAGACAGAATGCAGAGGTGATAGCTCCGTTCTATGAAGATATTTCTCCGGAAGAGATGAAAAAGTCTCTGACATGGATGAACTTGGTACATAAGGGGCTGTTGGCACCGAAGAAAATGAAAAGAACACTATTATTTGGAATTATGAAATTAGTTGGAATGTATGAGACCGGAAAAGGTATGGTGATGAGCCTGAAGCCAAATCCAGCCTGTGAAAAATATTGTCAGGTATTGAAAAAACAATATGCGGGAGCTGTTCCGTTAGCAGTAAGCTTAATTCTGAATTATCAAAAAGTGTTATTTAAGAATGAAAAATTAGCAGAGCGTTATCATGAAACATTCGGAGCGGGAGAAGATTGGGAATCGCTTCCGCTATAGAATGGGGGTTCGAGGGTAGATGAGGAGGAAAACAAATGAACTTTAAAATGACACCATTGGAAAAGAAATGGGTATTATATGATGTGGGAAATTCTGCCTTTACAATGCTGGTGGCAACTATTTTCCCAATTTATTTTAATTATCTTGCAGGGAATGCAGGGATATCTGATGTGGATTATTTGGCGTATTGGGGATATGCGACTTCGTTATGTACATTGTTGGTTGCATTGTTGGGGCCGACACTGGGCGCGATTGCAGATACAAAAGACTTTAAGAAAAAGATATTTACTGTTTTTTTGGCAGTCGGAGTAACAGGATGTGTGATTTTGGGATTTTGTTCTTCCTGGATCTGGTTTCTGGCAGCGTATGTGATTACGAAAACAGGTTACTCTGCAAGTCTTGTATTTTATGATGCCATGCTTACAGATGTAACAGAGCCGGAGCGTATGGATACGGTATCTTCACAAGGGTTTGCATGGGGATATATTGGGAGCTGTATTCCGTTTGTCGCAAGTCTTGCAATTGTTCTGGGAGGCGAAAAAATCGGTTTGAGTATGCAGACTTCTATGATTCTGGCTTTTATTATTACGGCAGTCTGGTGGCTTGCTTCTGCACTTCCCTTATTATCATCTTATAAGCAAAAGTATTATGCCGAGATAGGCGGGCACGTAGTAAGAGACAGTTTTGCAAGACTGGGGAAGACGTTTTTAGAAATTCGAAAGGAAAAACATATTTTTATTTTTTTGCTTGCATTCTTCTTTTTTATTGACGGAGTATATACAATTATTGATATGGCAACTGCATATGGACAAGCACTGGGATTGGATAGTACCGGTTTGCTTCTTGCATTGCTCTTGACACAGATTGTTGCATTTCCGTCGGTATTGATTTTGAATCAGGTGGCAAAGAAAATAGATCCTGAAAAGGTACTTACGCTTTGTATTGCTGCCTATCTTGGAATTTCGATTTATGCATATTTCCTAGACACGCAGACAGATTTTTGGATACTGGCTGTTTTAGTGGGAATGTTTCAGGGGAGTGTACAGGCGTTGTCCCGTTCTTATTTTGGAAAGATTATTCCGGCTGAAAAGGCAGGAGAATTCTTTGGTCTGTATGATATTTGTGGCAAGGGTGCAGCTGTGCTTGGGACTACACTAGTTTCAGTTATGAGCCAGTTAACAGGAAAAATGAATGTGGGAGTTAGTGCGATTTCGGTATTATTTGTAATTGGTTTAATTTTGTTCCGCAAAGCAGTAAAATTAAATCGGGAATTGGGATTGTAGAAGAGATAGGAACTGTTTCGACAGTGAGAAACGAAAAAAACCAGAACTTTGGAAGAGCTTATCAGATTGATGGTTTATACAAGGTTCTGGTTCTTTTTTTCTTTTCAAAAAAAGATTAAAAAATTATGAAAATCCGTACATTTTGTGCGTGTCATGATATACTCAATGTATAAATATGCGTGTTAGATTGAGCAGACAAGCAAGCGCAAAGATAGATAAAATGATAGGCAAGGTGGATATAAATGGCAGGATTTGTATGTTTGAAGGATATTACAAAAATATATCAAATGGGAGAAGTTGAAATACGTGCGGTCGATGGAGTAAATTTCGAGATTGAAAAAGGGGAATTTGTAGTCATTGTAGGACCAAGTGGCGCAGGAAAGACGACAGTTCTTAACTTGCTTGGAGGTATGGACACAGCGACAAGCGGGACAATTTTAGTTGATGGACAAGACATTACGAAATATAATGAGCGTCAGTTGACCGGGTATCGGCGGGATGATATTGGATTTGTGTTCCAGTTCTATAATCTGGTGCCGAATCTGACAGCAAAGGAAAATGTGGAATTGGCACTTCAGATCTGTAAAGACCCATTGGATGCCCAGACGGTATTGCAGGATGTGGGGCTTGGACATCGACTGGACAATTTTCCGGCACAGCTTTCAGGAGGAGAACAGCAGAGAGTTTCTATTGCGAGAGCATTGGCAAAGAATCCAAAGCTATTATTGTGTGATGAACCGACAGGTGCCTTGGATTATAATACTGGAAAGTCTATTCTGAAACTTTTGCAGGATATGTGCAGAGAAAAGGGAATGACGGTGATTGTGATTACACATAATTCAGCGCTTGCCCCAATGGCAGACCGTCTGATTAAGATTAAAAATGGAAAGGTTTCAAGTATGGAAATGAATGAGAATCCTATGTCAATTGAAGATATTGAATGGTAGGGAGTATACATTATGAAGAAAAAAGCACTCAAAAAAGAATTTTATATGGAAATACGAAGAAGTAGGGGGCGCTTTTTGTCTATCTTCTTTATTGTTGCAATTGGCGTTGCGTTTTTTTCGGGGATACGTGCGACAGAGCCGGATATGCGATATTCCGGGGATAAATATTTTGATGAGAAACATCTGATGGATGTACAGGTGGTCAGTACATTAGGCTTATCAGAGAATGATGTAAAAGCGATTCGGAATGTGGAAGGAATTGAAAAGGTAGAGGCAGGATATTCGGTTGATGCGTTATGTATGAGAAAGGACAGTCAGACAGCAGTGCATATTATGTCAATTCTTCCATCAATGAATGAATTGACAGTAGAAGAAGGAAGGCTGCCAAAGAATGATAAGGAATGTGTGGTTGATGCAGATTTTATAGCCGGCAGTGAGTATAAGCTTGGTGATCAGATTCAGTTTACCTCTGGTAGTGACAGTAACCTTACAGATGTTTTGAGACGAGATACATTTACTATTGTTGGTACAGTCAGCAGTCCATGCTACATTTCATTTGGAAGAGGAAGTACAAACATCGGAACAGGAAGTGTTTCCGGATTTGTCAGTGTATTGGAAGATAGTTTTCAGATGGATGTGTATACAGAAGTGTATGCTACTGTAACGGGAGCAACAGAACTGACGGCATTTACAGAAGCATATTCAATGCAGGTCAAGGAAGCAATTTCCAATATGGAGGACATTCGAGAGGAGCGGCAAAAGGCGAGGAGAGAAGAGATTGTTGTAGAAGCAGAACAGGAAGCTGAGGAGGGACGTAAAAAGCTTGAAGATGCGAAGAAAGAAGCAGAGCAAGGATTGGCGGATGCCCGAGAACAGTTGAATGACGGTTGGAAACAATTAAGTGAAGGAAAAGAAAAGATTGCAGTTTCATGTGCGGAATTGGAGAACTCACAGCAGAAACTGGAAGCCGGTCAAAAAGAGTTGGAAGTGAATCAAGCAGCTGTGGCAGCTCAGCAGGCAGAGTTGCAGCGTAAGCAGCTGGAGTTAAATGCCGGACAGGCGGAACTGGATGCTCAGAAAGTCGTTTTGGAAGAAAATCGGCAAAAGTTAAATCAGGGACAGGAGGAACTGAATCAGAAGAAAGAACCTCTGAATCAGGCCCAGGCATTGCTTGATTCGAGTTGGATATGGCTGGATGGCAGGGAACAGGATACGGAAAGACGACAGAATGCAGTCGAAGTGCTGGATACGGAAATTGCAGCATTGGCATTGGAAGTAGAACAGTTGCGAAATGAGTATGCGGAATTGGAACAAAGTGAGGATCCGGATAAGGAGAGTAAGCTGCAGGCATTGGAGCGGCAGATGACAGAAAAGTCTACGCTTATTGTAGAAAAGCAGGCAGAAAAGCAAGAGCATCAGCTGCAAATCCGAATCAACACCGAAGTCATTCTTCACAGAGCAGAGGTGGAAACGATATTAAATCGTGGACAGGAAGAGTTGGATAAGGGCTGGGAGCAGTTAAAGCCTTATGAGGAAGAATTGCAGGCTGGCTGGAATGAGCTTTATGAAGGAGAGGCGGCGCTTAATACTGCGCAGGAACAATTAACAGCCGGTCAGCAGCAACTCGACGAAGGAAAGATTCAGTTAGAGGAAGGCAAGGTACAGATGGACGCCGCACAGGCAGAGATCGACAACGGATGGGTTCAGATTGAACAGGGGAAAGAGCAGCTTAAAACAGCGGAGGCAGAGATAACTGCAAATGAAAAGAAACTCAATGATGCGCAGAAGGAGTATGATCGAGAAAAAGAGAAAGTAGACAAAAATATTTCAGATGCAGAGGATAAGTTGAAAGATGCAGAAGATCAGATTAAAAAGATTGAAAATGCGAAGTGGTACATTTATGATAGGGCCCATTTGAATGATTATTCCGGATATGGAGAAAATGCAGACCGCATGAAAGCAATTGGAAAAGTGTTCCCGGTGTTATTTTTTCTGGTAGCTGCATTAATTAGTCTGACAACGATGACTCGAATGGTGGAAGAACAGAGAACACAGATTGGTACAATGAAAGCCTTAGGATATGACAGGTTTTCGATTGCAGGCAAATATCTTGGATATGCATTTCTGGCAACTGTGCTGGGATGTATTTTAGGAGTATTATTTGGTGAAAAAGTATTTCCATTTATTATTATCTATGCGTATGGGATTATGTATGAGCATATGAATACATTTGTAATTCCGTATAATCTGGAATATGCATTGCTAGCATCGTTGGCGGCGCTGGCATGTACGCTTTTTGCAACAGTGTTCTCCTGCTATAAAGAATTAAGAGAACAGGCTGCTGAGCTGATGCGGCCACCAACTCCAAAGCAAGGAAAGCGTGTTTTGCTGGAACGTATGACATTTTTATGGAAAAGGTTGAGTTTCACATGGAAGTCAACGATACGTAATTTGGTACGTTATAAAAAGCGTTTCTTCATGACGATCTTTGGAATCGGTGGATGTATGGCACTCTTATTGGTAGGTTTTGGGTTAAAAGATTCTATTTTTGATATTGGAGTTTTACAATATCATGAACTGCAGTTATTTGATGGAAATGTTATTTTGAATTCTGATGCAGATGAAACAGAGCAGGAAAAAGCGGTCAGAACATTGGAAAAGGATCCAAGAGTGCAGGGAACAGCAGTGAATGTTTTAAAGCAGGTAGAAATTAGCAATGGCGAAGTGTGGAAAGACGTGTATCTGAATGTTGCAGAGGACACAAAGGAAATGGCTAAGTTTATTAAGTTTCGCAATCGGACAACGGGAGCGGAATATTCTCTGGAGAAGAATCCTGTCATTCTGACAGAAAAGATAGCGAATGAATTGGGGGTTGAGGCAGGAGATACGATTTACATAAAGGATGAAACGAATGGGGAGATTCCCTATCAGATTTCAGCAGTCTGTGAAAATTACCTGCAGCATTATCTCTATATGACAGCGGAAGAATATGAAAAAGGGTATGGAAAAGAGCCGGAATATAATTCTGTATACTACAGTGTTAGGGAAGGACAGGGGGATCAGGTTAAAAAAGTAGGAGAAGATATTTTAAAAGAAAAAGGTGCATTGAGCGTTTCCTATACAAGTGGATTTGAATCTCGGCTGGAAGATATGCTGGGGAGTCTGAATATTGTAATTATAGTATTGGTAATTTCAGCCGGAATGCTGGCTTTTGTGGTATTATATAATTTGAATAACATTAATATTACAGAGCGAAAACGAGAACTGGCAACTTTGAAAGTGCTTGGATTTTATCCAATGGAAGTTGCAGAATATGTGTACCGAGAAAATATGATTCTTACGTTTATAGGTGGATTGGTCGGTATCTTGTTTGGAAAAATTTTGCATCGTTTTATTATTGTTACAGTGGAAATCGAATCTACGATGTTTGGAAGAAATATTGACATCAGCAGTTTTGTATATGGCTTTTTGATTACATTTGGCTTCTCGATTCTGGTCAATGCGGTAATGTATTTCAAATTAAAGAAGATTGATATGGTTGAGTCTTTGAAGAGTGTAGAATAAAGTAAAATATGTCTCTTGTGTGGATTCTGTGCAGAGTTCACAAAAGAGACATATTTTTTCTATATAATCACCATATAAAAGTGCGTAAAATAACAGGAGAAGAAAAAGGAGTCGGGAATTATGGATAAAATTAAGATTCTTGTAGTAGATGATGAAAGCAGGATGCGAAAACTTGTCAAAGATTTTCTTGCACGGGAAGGATATGTTGTCTTAGAGGCCGGTGACGGAATGGAAGCTATGGATTTGTTCTATGAGGACAAAGAAATCGGGCTTGTGATTTTGGATGTGATGATGCCGAAGATGGATGGATGGCAGGTTTGCAGAGAAATACGTGAACATTCAAAAGTGCCGATTATTATGCTGACAGCCCGGTCAGAAGAAAGAGATGAGCTGCAAGGATTTGAACTCGGTGTAGATGAGTATATTTCAAAGCCGTTTAGCCCGAAGATACTGGTTGCCAGAGTAGAGGCGATTTTGCGAAGAACAGTTGGAACGGATAAAAATGAGCAGCTTAGTGCCGGTGGAATTGAAATTGATAAGGCGGCGCATCAGGTTACGATTGAGGGGACGCCGATTGAGTTGAGTTATAAGGAGTTTGAGCTGCTGGTGTATTTTATGGAGAATCAGGGAATAGCATTGTCCAGAGAGAAGATTTTAAATAATGTTTGGAATTATGATTATTTTGGAGATGCAAGAACCATTGATACGCATGTGAAAAAACTTCGGAGCAAGCTAGGAGAGAAGGGAGATTATATTAAGACCATCTGGGGGATGGGCTATAAATTCGAGGTAGAAGGATGAGACAGTTGAAGAAATCGATAAAAAAACAGCTGGCAGCAGTGTTTATGTGTCTGATTGCTTTGATTATGGGATTGATTTTTATTGCGAATAATAATTTTCTGGAGCATTATTATATATCTCGTAAGACAATTGAGATGCAGGAAATGTATCAGCTTATAGATGAATCACTGCGAGAAGGAACCATAGAGAATAGGGATGTGCAAAATTCCATCTGGAGGAAGATTCAGAGAAATAATATCTTTGTGATGGTAATGAATGAGAAACATGAGATCGTTCTAGAGACGATGCAGGAGCAGTATGGTTCTATGTATCTTCAGCTGATGGGGTATATTTTCGGCAAAAATAAGGAGGAACCAATCGTCACCGAGGAGAAATACAATATTTATAAGGCGGAAAGACCAGATAATAGTGGCGGATATCTGGAAATGTATGGTATTATTTCAGATAACTGCTTGTTTTTGATGCAGAGTCCACTAGCAAGTATTCAAGATAGTGCACGGATTGCCAATCGGTTCTTGATTTACGTAGGTTGTTTGGCAATCGTGGCGGGGGCGCTGTTTGTGTGGTTTTTCTCCAGACGAATTACCAATCCGATTCTGGAGCTGGCGGAATTGTCGCAACGGATGGCAAATTTGGATTTTGACGCGCGGTATACGAGTGGCGGAAGTGATGAGATCGGAATTCTGGGTGAGAATTTTAATTTGATGTCTAAAAGACTGGAGGAAACGATTTCTGAACTGAAACGTGCAAATAATCAGCTGCAGAAAGATATTGAGCAGAAGGAAAAGATTGAGAATATGCGGAATGAATTTCTTGGGAATGTTTCCCATGAATTGAAAACGCCGATTGCTTTGATCCAGGGATATGCAGAAGGCTTGAAAGAGGGGATCAGTGATGATCCGGAGAGTCGGGAGTTCTATTGTGATGTGATTATGGATGAAGCAGATAAGATGAATAAGATGGTTCGAAATCTGCTTGTGTTGAATCAATTGGAATTTGGTTCTGAAGAATTGGATGTGCAGAGATTTGATATTGTGCGTTTGATACGAGGCGTTCTGGCGAGCTGTGAGATTTTACTCCAGCAGGCGGAGGTGACAGTTGAATTTATCGCAGATAACGAGGTGTCTGTATGGGCAGATGAGTTTAAGACAGAGCAGGTGATTCGGAATTATCTGACGAATGCAATTCATCATGCAGAATTTGAAAAGCGGATTGAAATCCGAGTAATCCCAAAAGGAGATACGGTTCGTGTTACAGTCTTTAATAGCGGCAAGCCGATTCCAGAGGAAGATCTGAAGAAATTATGGGATAAGTTTTACAAAGTGGATAAAGCACATACAAGAGAATATGGTGGAAATGGAATCGGATTGTCTATTGTGAAGGCAATTATGGAATCTTTCCATCAAGAATATGGTGTGAAAAATTACGATAATGGTGTGGAATTTTGGTTTGAATTGGATTGCAAATGCCTGTGCAGTCAAGAGGAGATGGGGAAATGATCGCAATAATTGATTATGATGCAGGAAATATTAAAAGTGTGGAAAAGGCTATGCAGTTTCTAGGGCAAGAGGTCAAGATTACAGAACGACCGGATGAAATTCTTGCGGCAGAAAAGGTGATTTTGCCGGGAGTAGGCGCATTCGGAGATGCTATGCGGAATCTAAAAGAAAGAGGTCTGGATACGGTAATCTATCAGGTTGTAGAAAAGAGGACACCGTTTCTTGGAATTTGTCTGGGGTTGCAGCTTTTGTTTGAGCGGAGTGATGAGAGTCCGGGGATAGATGGACTTGGAATTTTACCGGGAGAGATTCTGCGGATTCCGGCAGCGGATGGATTGAAAATCCCACACATCGGCTGGAATTCTCTACATTTGGAAAATGAAGGAAGACTCTTTGCAGGAATTGAAGAACAGGCATATGTCTATTTTGTACATTCTTATTATTTAAAGGCAAAGGAGGAATCCTGTGTAAAAGCATCTACAGAGTATGGAACTCATATTCATGCTTCTGTAGAAAAAGGAAATGTATTTGCGTGTCAGTTCCATCCGGAGAAGAGTGGCGAAGTGGGATTGAAGATACTGAAAAACTTTGTGGATTTGGAGATATAAGGAGGGGAGAAGATGCATACAAAACGAATCATCCCCTGTTTGGATGTACATAACGGCAGGGTAGTAAAAGGAGTTAATTTCGTAGATTTAAAAGATGCAGGCGATCCGGTAGAAATCGCGAAAGCTTATGATCAGGCTGGCGCTGATGAACTTGTTTTTCTGGATATTACAGCCACATCGGAGGAACGAAACACCGTTGTAGACTTGGTGCGAAGAGTTGCAGAGTGTGTTTTTATTCCATTTACAGTAGGTGGCGGAATCCGCACAGTGGAGGATTTTAGAAAATTACTTCGTGAGGGATCGGACAAGATTTCTATCAATTCTTCCGCAATCCAGAATCCGCAATTGATTCATGATGCGGCGGAAAAGTTTGGAAGCCAGTGTGTAGTTGTGGCGATTGATGTGAAAAGACGGCCGGACGGCAGCGGATGGAATGTGTATCGGAGCGGTGGAAGGATTGATACTGGACTGGATGCAGTAGAATGGGCAAAAAAGGCAGAGGCGTTAGGCGCCGGAGAGATTTTGCTGACCAGTATGGACGGTGATGGAACAAAAGCCGGATATGATTTGGATGTGACAAGAGCCATTGCAGAGGCAGTTTCGATTCCGGTGATTGCGTCCGGCGGTGCAGGAACTCTGGAGCATTTCAAAGATGCATTTACAGTGGGAAAGGCAGACGCAGCGCTTGCAGCATCTCTGTTTCATTATAAAGAGTTAGAAATTCGGCAAGTCAAAGAATATTTGAGAAAAGAAGGAATTTCTGTGCGGCTATAGCAGGTTAGAGCGAACAAAAGAACAAAGGGGGATTTGTGAGATGTCCGGAATCAATGGAGACTGGTATGAGGCATTAAAAGATGAGTTTAAGAAACCATATTATAAGAAATTATTTGATACAGTGAATCAAGAATATAAGACACAGAGGATTTTTCCACCGGCGGATGCTATTTTTAATGCGTTTCACTTAACTCCGCTGAAAGAGGTAAAGGTTGTGATTTTAGGACAAGATCCGTATCACAATTACGGACAGGCGCATGGACTTTGTTTCTCGGTGCAGAAGGGAGTACAGGTTCCGCCGTCTTTGGTTAATATTTATCAAGAACTTCATGATGATTTGGGCTGTACGATTCCAAATCATGGTTGCCTGACTAAATGGGCAGAACAGGGAGTTCTGATGCTCAATACTGTATTGACAGTGCGTGCGCATCAGGCAAATTCCCATAGGGGAATCGGTTGGGAAGAATTTACAGATGCAGCGATTCAAGTGTTGAATACGCAGGAGAGACCAATGGTATTTATTCTCTGGGGAGCGCCTGCACAGAGAAAAGAAAAGATGTTGAACAATCCGCAGCATTTGATTTTGAAAGCACCCCATCCAAGTCCATTATCAGCGTATAGAGGTTTTTTTGGGAGCAAGCCATTTAGTCAGACAAATGAATTTTTAAAAAAGCATGGTGTGGCGCCAGTTGACTGGCAGATTGATTAATCATAGAACAGAATATAGAAAAGCATTGGGAAAGGAGTATCAACCCGGAAGTGGGGATACTCCTTTTTTGGTATCATTTCGGTGTTAAGCTGTCTAAAGAAAAAACATTTGTTTACAACACATTTACAACAAAAGTGCCTGTAAAGTCCAATCAATGCGTTATTAAAATTAAGAAAAAATTAATTTTTTTCAGATGAAAATATTTCACTTTCTTTTGTAATATAAATAACATGGGTGAGGAAGAAAAGGAGAGTGTGACGTGGAAAAAGTAATTGAGGTAAGGAATCTGTATAAACTCTATCGAGTTGGTGATTCTGTGGTGCGGGCATTGAATGGTGTCAGCTTTGATATATATGAAGGAGAGTTTTGTGCCATTGTGGGAACTTCCGGTTCCGGAAAATCTACGTTGCTGAATATGCTTGCAGGGCTTGAGAAACCGACCAAAGGGGAAGTTGTTATCAATGGACAGCATATGGAGCAATTAAATGAAGATGGCTTGGTTCGTTTCCGAAGAGAAAATGTTGGATTTATTTTTCAGTCCTTTCATTTAATCGGAACGATGAATGCAATGGAAAATGTTGCACTTCCACTTAGTTTCCGTGGAGAACCGAAGGCGGTACGATTGCAGAAAGCGGATAAAATGCTGGATTTGGTAAATTTGAAGAAACATAAAAGGCATTTGCCAAATCAGATGTCCGGAGGGCAGCAGCAAAGAGTCGGTGTTGCAAGGGCGTTGGTAGTAGAGCCGAAGATTATTTTTGCCGATGAACCTACGGGAAATCTGGATTCGCACACATCAGAAGAGGTAATGGAACTGATGCGGCGGGTTGTAAAAGAACAAAAACGAACCTTAGTTATGGTAACTCATGACAACCATCTGGCAACATATGCAGACCGGGTGTTTCATATCATAGATGGGGAAATCGTAAAGGTAGAAAACAATCGTGAAATAAAGGAAAGAGAGGAACAAACATTATGAAACTTGGGAAACGAATGATGTATACATTTCTGGCACTTGTATTGATCGTGGCGATGCTGCCGGTTTTGCCGGGAATGAAAGTAAATGCGGAAGAGGCAAGAGCAATACCGGAAATCCGTTTATCAGTCGGAGATGGGCAGGCAACACCGAATTATAAAGCGGGCGAAAAGGTGACGTTTACTGTGAAAGTGAAAAATAACGGCACAAAAGAGGCACAGAATGTTCGGATTACACCAGTAATTGACAATGAAAAGGACTGGCCGTTTGTGATTCAGAATATGAATGAGGAAAAACTTTTGGATACGATTAATCCGGAGGCATCCACAGAGGCAGAGTGGGATTGGAAGGTACGTTCCGATGTTGAGACGAAAGCCTATAAAATGGTTTTCCGCATTTCCTATAATGATGACGAGAATGAGTATAAAGAGGATAAATCGATTCATGTGCGTACAACCGCAGAAGAAAAGGCTCCAGGCAAGGAAGAGCAGAATCAGAAACCGGGAGTGGTAGAGCCACAGACACCGCCGAAAGATGGAGTGGGAGATGCCGGTTCAGCATTGTTGGATGGTGGAGATATCTATAATGGAGACCCGATTGTATCAGGCGGTGGTTCCGGAACTGCGTCTGTTCCAAGAGTCATTGTAACAGGTTTTCGCACAGAACCAGCGGTTGTTAATGCAGGGAGCAATTTTAGGCTGACAGTGCAGGTGAAAAATACATCAACAGCGACTGCGGTATCCAATATGCTGTTTGATATGCAGGCTCCGTCCGCAGGAACAGAGGCGGCAGCAGAGGCTCCGGCATTTTTGCCGGCATCCGGTTCCAGCTCCATTTATCTGGATAGTATTCCGGCAGGAGAAACACGGGAGATTTCCATTGATTTGAATGCCAGAGCTGATTTGGTACAGAAACCTTACAGTATTGCGATGAGCATGAAATACGAGGACAGCAGCGCCGCACAGTTTGAAGGAAATTCCAGTCTTGCAATTCCGGTACAGCAGGCAGCCAGATTTGAATTTAGTGAGATAGAGATTGCACCGTCCAGTATTCAAGTTGGAGAAGAGGCAAATCTTACCTGTAGTTTGTATAATACCGGAAGAACAAAGCTGTATAATGTGAAAGTAAAGTTCAGCGGCGATGGAATCAGTGCAAAAGATGTGTTTGTAGGAAATGTAGAATCCGGTGCAACCGGAACGATTGATGGAATGCTCTTAGGCGAGAGTGAAATGCCGGCAGGAACAAAATGTAAAATGATTGTCAGCTACGAAGATGAGGCAGGAAAAGTTTCTACAAAGGAAGAGACGTTTGAAATGGAAGTGATTCCAGCAGTGGCAGAAGATATGGGAATGATGACAGATGCTCCTGCGGAAGAAAAGGGATTCCCTCTGATTCCTGTATTGATTGGAGTTGCAATTGTGGCAGCAGTGGTAGTGACAGTTTTGGTGATTCGCAGGAAAAAGAAAAAGCAGGCATTGGCAGAAGAGGAGGATCTGATGGATGAGGTGGATAGATTTACTGAGGATGAGTAGCAGTAGCCTCAGACGAAGGAAACTTCGGACATTCCTAACCGTTCTTGGAGTGGTAGTCGGAACCGCATCGATTGTTGTTATGATTTCTCTTGGACTTGGGATGCAGCAGTCTATTTATCGGGAAATAGAGCAATCCGGCGGCATGACTGCAATTACTGTAACCGGAAAAGCTGCCGGTGATCAGATGGTTTATATGGGGGATGATTCGGAGGAAGAGGCGACAAAATATATTACCGATGAGACAATGAAAGAACTGGAAAAAATAGAACATGTAAAAAGTGCAACTCCGACACTGACCATGAGTTCTGTTATGCTTGCAGGCAAATATTATGGATACGTGCAGCTTGTGGGTCTGACGCCGGAGGAAATGAAACGACAGAATATGAAACTGGTGGAGGGAAGTCGGCTGCCGGAGGAAGGTTCTGCCACCTTGGATTTGGTTTTCGGAAATGGCGTAGGAACGATGTTTTATGAAAAAGGAACGGATAAGGGCTACTGGGAGACTCAGCAGCCTCCGGATATTAACTTTATGAAAGACCAGATGTTTTTGATTTTGGATCAGCAGGCATATTTGAATTCACAGAGTCAAAACGCCGGTGCAGAAATGGGAAGCGGAGGTGCAGAAGGCGGTACAGCTCAGAAGGTAAAGCCACCGAAAAAATATGTAGTGCAGGGAAGTGGCATGGTAGAGGGGGATATCGAGTCGTATAATGCAAACTACTATAATGTATATTGTGATATCAATGCACTGAAATCTATGCTTCAAAAAGAGTATGCAGGACGTGCAATTCCCGGACAGCCAACCACAAAAACAGGAAAGCCGTTTCGCTTTTTTGCCTATACAAGTGCTATGGTGCAGGCAGATGATATAGATCATGTAGAATCTCTGGCGGCAGAAATTCAATCCAAGGGCTACAGAGTCAGCACAAACGCAGAGTATTTGAAAAGCATGCAGAAACAATTTGCCATGGTGCAGGCGGTGTTGGGCGGAATCGGTGCAGTATCGTTGTTTGTTGCAGCGATTGGAATTGCCAATACAATGATGATGTCGATTTATGAAAGAACAAAAGAAATCGGAGTCATTAAGGTGCTGGGATGTAGCTTACGCAATATTAAGCAAATGTTTTTACTAGAGGCCGGATTTATTGGATTTATCGGAGGGGCTGTTGGAAATATACTCAGTTTTCTGATGTCCTTTGCGATTAATGTGGTGACAGGACATGGAAGTATGATGGGAATGGATGGAAATATTTCCTATATTCCATTCTGGCTGGTCGCAGGTTCTATGCTGTTTGCTATTTTTGTAGGAATGGCGGCAGGATATTTCCCTGCGGTACGGGCTATGAAACTAAGTCCATTGGAAGCGATTCGAAATGGATGAAAAAGAAAGGAAGTTGTTTCTCAAAAAAAGAGTTACAACTTCCTTTTTTTAGGATTCTATCTCAAATGCAATATCTTTTTGGATAAAAAACTTCTGAACCATTTTATCCCATGCCTGTTCTAGAGAGCGATCCATAGAAAAAGTTTTCAGAGAGGTGCCAGTGATGCATAGAAGATCGGTTCCGTCAAAACGGATATTGAGGTAGAGTCCCTGAACATCTTCCGGATGAAAATCCAATTGATTTTGAGTGATTAGTCTTGCTGTGTTTTCAGGAGACAGGCTAAAAATAAATTTAAAATTCAAAGGAGTCTGCTTTCCTTTGATAATGGAAAAACAGTAGTCCCGGATCTGCTTCCAAAAAGAAAATTCTACATTAGGCTGTTCCGTATCTTCAAAAAAACTTTTTTGAAGATAACCGTCAATGGAAAATTTACTGAACGTAGTAATTTCTCCTTCTATAAAAAGAAAATGATCGAATGTTTCTGTAAGAAGCAGATGTTTCATAAAGAGTTTTCTGTTTGTAAGTTTTAATGCAATCATAAAATAATTCCTCTGCGATGAATAATACAACCATCATAACATAAAAAAGGCAGTGGGTGAAGTAACATTGACTTTTATCAGTAAAAAAAGTATTATTATACTGGAGTAAGAATTGATTTTGAAAGGTACAAAATAGAATTGGAAAACAAAAGAAGTAAAAGAAAATTAATCATTGGATGCCTTATTTTTATAGTAGTTTTAATTGTTGTTATTGGTGCTATTGAGGTTTTCAAAGGGGTATCCGGTAAAAATATAGATACATCGAAAGGGTTGGAAATTATTCAGCAAGCAGAACAGGCAGATTTATCGGAGATAGAAGTAAAGATCCAGAAACTAGAAGAGAAGAACAGCACAGGAGAAGAAGAGCAGTGGAGCTTGAAAGAGAGATTTTCCAGTACAGTTGTGTTGGGGGATACAATCATAGGCGGCTTTTCGGAATTTGACGTCCTGAATGCATCTAGTGTGATTTCCGGAACAGGTACGGAATGGGAAGAGCAGATGGAGATGTTAAAGGAAGTCAATCCCAAGGTAGTTTTTCTAGCATATTGTATCGATGATATATTGGAAAGTGATGGGAATGTTAAGAGCTATATCAAACAATATCGCCAGAGGATTGAAGATGTACGTAAGGCGGTGCCGAATGCCAGTGTGTTTGTGAACTCCTTGTTTGCGGTGAGTTCCTCTGCGCTGGAAAAGGAAGAAGGATATGGGGCGGAAGAGGATTATAATGAGCAGCTCCAGAAGTTGTGTGATAAACTGCAGATTGCATTTGTAGACAATTCATCTCTTTCACTTGCGACGTATTATGAAGAGGATGGAATTCATTTTAAGTCTGAGTTTTACCCGGTCTGGGCAGAACGGATGGCGGAGGTGGCCGCATTATGAGAAATAAGAAAAAGGCAGGCAGTTCACAGATGGTTCGTTTTGCAGAAGCGGGGAAATATTTGGCGGCATTTTTGCTGCTTGTATATGTTGTCTTACTTCTGCTCTATTCTAGCGGAAGTACAAAGTCTTTTGAAGAAGTTGCAAATCAGGTGGATGCAGGGGTTGAGAAGGAAGATCTGGTTAAGCAGAATGCACAGACAGTAAAACGTTATTATGGGGTAAATAGTGCGGATTATGAAGGGGTGTTGTTATATACTTCCAAAGACAGTATTTCCCCAGAAGAGATTTTGCTTGTGAAGGTCAAGACAGACCGGCAGATCCAGAGTTTGCGAGATGCAATCTGGCAGCGTGTTGAGAGCCGAAAGGATAGTTTTGAAAATATAGCGCCGGATCAGGTTGCAGTTTTGGAAAAGGCACAGATTCTGGTGCGAGGAAGATTTGTATTTCTGATCGTATCGCAAAATGCACAGGAATACAGTTCATTATTTACAAATAGTTTATAAGAAGGAAAGGAAGAGATATGCTATTTAGCAGTATTTCATTTTTGTTTATATTTTTTCCGGTGGCCATTCTAGCGTATTTTCTAGCGCCGCAAAAGGGAAAGAATTTTGTTTTGCTGGCAGCCAGTTTGATTTTTTATGCGTGGGGAGAGCCGGTATATGTTGTTTTACTGTTGTTGTCATCTGTGTTCAATTATTTTGGCGGACTGGATATAGAAGCGAAGAGGGAAGATCATAGAAGCGCGAAAAGAAGTCTGATTTTTGCAATTGTCATCAATTTGCTTCTGCTTGGTTTTTTTAAGTATTATGGGTTTGTGATGGATAATATCAATGCGATTGTTTCGGTGGAAATTCCGTATCGAGAGCTGACCGTTCCAATCGGGATTTCGATTTATACGCTGAAAGCACTCTCTTATCTTATTGATATTTATCGAAAAGAAGCAGGGGCGCAGAAAAAGTTTGTAAATTTTGCGCTTTATCTTGCTCTGTTTCCACAGATGATAGCCGGACCGGTTGAACGATATACGGATATGGAATCTCAGTTAGAACAAAGGAGCTGGTCGCCGCAGCGTTTTGGAAATGGAGCGATTTTGTTTGTGTGTGGTCTGGCTAAGAAAGTTGTTCTCGCGGACACTATCGGAATTTTACAGGAAGAGATTACCGGTCTGCAGATGGGAACTTTTTCAGTGTTAACTGCATGGATAGGATGTGCAGCATTTGCATTTCGATTCTATTTTGAATTGAGCGGTTATGCAGATATGGCGATCGGACTGGGAAGAATTTTTGGATTTGATCTGCATCGCAATTTTTACTATCCATATCTGTCTCGCAGTGTTTCTGAATTTTGGAAACGGTGGAATGTTTCCGTTACGACATGGTTCAGGGTCTATGTTTTTGAGCCAATGGGCGGCGGAGAAAAAGGAATTCCGGGGGCTTTTTGGAATCTTCTGATTGTAGGTGCACTGGCTGGATTCTGGTATGGCCCAGAGTGGAGATTTTTATGGTGGGGAATTTACTGCGGGATACTTCTTATAATGGAAAAGTATGTCTGGGGCCAGGTATTGTACAAACTTCCCAGGCTGATTCAGCATATTTATACCATTGCGCTTGTTTTCATTGGATGGACCTTTTTCTTTAGCCCGGATCTTGGAGCGGCGCTGGATTATATCGGAGTGATGTTTGGTGCAGGGGCAAGTGCTTTGGTAGACCGTCAGGCACTCTATTTCTTGATGACGCATTGGATGATTCTGGTGCTTTGCATTCTGGGAGTATCTACAAGAGGAAATGCAGTCATTCAATCTTTGATTGATGTGCCAAATTCTTCGCAGGGGAAAAATATAGCAGCAAATGTAATTTATTCTATCATCTTTTTGGTAAGTCTTGCATTTCTGGTAACAGGAATGCTGGATGTCGGGATGATAATACAGTTTTAGGTGGGAACATGCGTAATAAAAAAAGAAATCGAAAAAAAGCAGACGTTATGTTTAGTTTGGTCTTTGTTGTGATTCTTGTTGTGATTATGGTGTTGAATCTGTTGGCTCCGAATAAGGAGGTATCAGCTGACGAGAATCGTCGATTGGCAGGGAGACCGCGATTTTCGGCAGACAGCCTTTTGTCAGGGGAGTATATGGAAAAGTATGAAAAATATCTTTCCGATCAATTTGCCGGAAGGGAAGTTTTGCGAAATGCGAGAGTTGTCTTGAACCGGCTGGGAGGCAGCAAGGAAGAGAATGGGGTGCTGATTGGAAAAAATGGACAGTTAATGGAAAAATTACTGGTTCCGGATCAAGAAGTTTTGGGAAACAATCTGGATGCGATTGTTGATTTTGCAGAAAAGAATCAAAAGATGCCGGTATATATGATGCTGGTCCCGGATGCGGCGAACGTGCTGAACAAGGATCTTCCGTTATTGTATACTGCTGCAGATCAAAAACGAATGATTGCACAGGTTAAGCGGGAACTGGATACTCATGTGACATGGATTGATGTAGAAAGTGTTCTGAATAAGCATACAGACGATACGATATACTATAAGACAGATAAACATTGGACCTCAGCAGGTGCGTATTATGTATTTCAAGCTGCGGCAGAGTTGATGGATATTTCGAAAGGCGTTTCGGGAAAATTTGCTACGTACCCAATCTCTACAACATTCAACGGAGACCTTGCAGCGAAAAGTGGCTGTGAAAAACATGTAAAAGAAGTGATAGAGATTTATATTCCTTTGGAAGGGGATACAGATGTCATTGTAAATTATGTGGATGAGCAGAGAAAGTCTACTTCTCTTTATGATTCTTCTAAGTTAGAAGGTTCCAACCAGTACGAAGTATTTTTAGGCGGAGATTCTTCTGTAATAGATATAAAAACGGTGTCTGAGAGTACAAGAAGACTTCTGGTAGTCAAGGATTCGTTTGCTAATAGTTTTCTGCCGTTTCTGACGCCGTATTTTCGAGAAATCGTAGTAGTTGACCCACAGTATTATGGTGGTACGATTGATGAGATTATGGATACCTATCGGATTACAGATACTTTGATTTTATATAGTGGAAATACTTTTTTTCAGGATAACAATATCAGTGGAGTGTTAAACAGTGAGCAATAAGATTGAACAGGAATATTTATTGAAGAACGAGCCGGTCCGCTTGAATAAATATTTAAGTGAGGCGGGAGTGTGTTCCCGTAGAGAGGCCGATCGGCTGATTGAAAGCGGAAAAGTGACAATTGATGGGAAACGTGCACAGATGGGGGTGAAGGTGAACCCAGGACAGGAAGTACGTGTTGGAAAACGGGTTGTCTCCAGGCGGGATGAGATGGTTGTGCTAGCGGTCAATAAACCGGTTGGAATTGTTTGTACGGAAGAGCGCAGAGAGCGAAACAGCATTGTACGTTTTTTGAACTATCCGATTCGTGTGACTTATATTGGAAGGCTGGATAAGGATTCGCGCGGGCTTCTTTTGATGACAAATAATGGAGATATTATTAATAAAATGATGCGGGCAGGAAACCGGCATGAGAAGGAATATAAGGTGACTGTAGATAAGCCGGTGACCACTGATTTTCTTCGGCAGATGGCGGCAGGGGTTCCGATACTGGATACTGTGACTAGACCATGTAAGGTTCAAAAAATCGGAAAGTATACATTCTCTATTATTCTTACTCAAGGACTAAATCGACAGATCAGGAGGATGTGTGAAGCATTGGGGTATGAAGTCAAAGATTTGCTGAGAACAAGGATTATGAATATAGAACTGGGAAATTTAAAAGAAGGAGAATACCGAAGACTTACGGATTTGGAATTAAATACATTGCATGAGCAGATAAAAGACTCATCTAATGAGACAGTGTGGAGCTGATTTCATACAAAATAGACAGGAACAGGAGCAGACAAGGATGGACACAAAGAAACAGCGGATGCTGGAATTGGTAGAACTTTTAAATCGTGCCCGACGTGCATATGAGCAGGAAGACACAGAGATCATGAGTAACTACGAATATGATAAATTGTACGATGAACTTCAAGGACTGGAAGCAGAGTTGGGAACAACTCTTGCCTCCAGTCCTACGATTCATGTAGGATATGAGGTGCAAAGTGAACTCCCGAAAGAGCGGCATGAGAGTCCGATGCTATCGTTGGACAAGACGAAAGAAGTCTCCAGACTCAAAGAGTTTCTGGGCAGTCAAGAGGCGCTGCTTTCATGGAAACTGGACGGACTTACAATTGTGCTCACTTATCAGGATGGTACGCTGCAAAAGGCAGTTACACGCGGGAATGGAGAAATTGGAGAAGTAATTACAAATAATGCGAAAGTATTTCAAAATCTTCCGCTTCATATTTCCTATAAGGGAGAGTTGATTCTTAGGGGAGAAGCTGTGATTCGCTATCAGGATTTTGAAAGAATCAATGCAGAGATTGAAGATGTGGATGCAAAATACAAAAATCCCCGCAACTTATGCAGTGGTTCGGTTCGGCAATTGAGTAACGAAGTGACAGCAAAAAGAAATGTTCGTTTCTTTGCATTTTCTCTTGTGCGTGCGGAGGGAGTAGAATTTGAAAATTCCCGCGCAAGGCAGCTTGAGTGGCTCAGTAATCAAGGCTTTGAAGTAGTGGAACATCATTTGGTCACAGCGGAGACAATTGAGTCTGAAGTTGCATGGTTTGCGGAAAAGATTGTAGATAATGAATTTCCGTCAGATGGTCTGGTGCTTGTGTACAATGATATTGCATATGGGCAGTCCCTCGGAAGAACGGCAAAATTCCCACGCGATTCTTTTGCGTTTAAATGGGCAGACGAAGTGAGAGAAACAACGTTAAAGGAAATTGAGTGGAGTCCTTCCAGAACCGGGCTGATTAACCCGGTAGCTATTTTTGAACCGGTGGAATTGGAAGGGACAACGGTAAGCCGCGCCAGTGTACACAATATTAGCATTATGGAGGAACTGGAGTTAGGAGTCGGCGACACCATTCAAGTTTATAAAGCCAACATGATCATTCCGCAGATTGCGGAAAATCTGACCAGAAGCGGAACTTGTCAGATTCCGGAACACTGCCCGGTATGTGGAGGAATAACAAGGATTTCTATGGTAAATGACACTAGAATGTTGTATTGTACCAATCCGCAGTGTCAGGCAAAGCAAGTGAAATCATTTGCGTTATTTGTAAGCAGGGATGCAATGAATATCGAAGGTCTGTCAGAAGCAACGCTGGAGAAGTTTATCGATTGTGGTTTTGTAAAAGATTTTACAGATATTTTTCATTTGGATCGTTATGAAGAAGAAATCAAAGAGATGGAAGGCTTTGGGGAAAAATCCTATGTAAATCTACTGAAGAGTGTGGAAAATGCAAGGAAAACTACATTGCCAAAACTCTTATATAGTCTGGGAATTGCAAATATTGGACTTGCCAATGCCAAGATGATTTGTAAGGCATTGGAAAATAATCCGCAGAAGCTACCGGATGCAACGGTGGAAGAACTGGGAGAAATTCCGGGCGTTGGCGAGGTGATTGCACAGTCTTATGTGGCGTATTTTGCGCAAGAAAAACATCGCAAGCTATATATAAACCTACTTCGTGAGGTGGAAATTCCTCAGGAAACGGGTGAGAAAGAAACACAGATTTTGGAAGGAAAGAATTTTGTTATAACTGGAAGCGTGCACCATTTTGCTAATCGGGCTGAGGTGAAGGAACTGATTGAAAAGAAGGGCGGAAAGGTAACGGGTAGTGTAACCTCAAAGACAGATTATCTAATTAATAATGATGTGGAATCGACATCTTCGAAAAATAAAAAGGCAAGGGAGTTGGGGATTCCAATTCTGTCAGAAGAGGCATTTTTGAAAATGATTGAAGAGGTATTTTAGAAAAATTTAATAGGATATAAAGGATGAAACCGGCAATTGTTATTTACTATATTGTCGGTTTTCGTTATAATATTGGATTGTAGCAGAAGTATTTTGGGAGGAAGAGACATGTCAGATCATGATTTTATTATAGTAGATTCAGATGAGCAAGAGAAAGAAGTTTCAGAGGGGAAGACAATTGATTTTCGTGAAGTTGATGTAGAACATGCGGAAGATATTTCTTCAGATGAAACAGGCGCAGATGACACAGAGGAGCCTGCGGAAGTATCAGTAGTCGAGGAGAAGACCGAAGACGGAGATTCCGAAGAGGATGAATATGAGAAAGTTTGTGTGTTGTGTCACCGCCCGGAAAGTGTGGCAGGAAAGATGGTTGAGCTGCCGAATAATATGACAGTGTGTCAGGACTGCATGCAGAGAAGTTTTGATGCAATGAATAATATGCCAATTGATTTCAGTAAAATGATGAATATACCGGGAGTTCAGTTCTTGAATATATCGGATCTGGAAAATAGTTTTCCAAAGAGTCAGAAAATCAAGAAGAAAAAGAAAAAAGAAGAGAAACCGGTGAAAAAATTGACACTGAAGGACATTCCTGCACCACATAAGATGAAAGCTCGTTTGGATGAGTATGTAGTCGGACAGGAGTACGCGAAGAAAGCAATGTCTGTAGCGGTATACAATCACTATAAGAGAGTACTTACCAATACGGTTGATGACATTGAGATTGAAAAGTCCAATATGCTGATGATTGGACCAACAGGAAGTGGAAAAACATATTTGGTAAAGACTCTGGCAAAATTACTGGATGTGCCGTTGGCGATTACAGATGCGACGTCTTTGACAGAAGCGGGATACATAGGTGATGATATCGAAAGCGTAGTTTCCAAACTTCTGGCAGCCGCAGATAATGATGTGGAACGTGCAGAACAGGGCATTATTTTTATTGATGAGATTGATAAGATTGCGAAGAAGAGAAATTCCAGTCAGCGGGATGTCAGTGGAGAATCTGTTCAGCAGGGAATGCTGAAACTGTTGGAAGGTAGCGAAGTAGAAGTGCCGGTAGGAGCAAACAGCAAGAATGCGATGGTACCTCTTACGACAGTGAATACAAAGAATATCTTGTTTATTTGCGGAGGTGCATTTCCAGATTTGGAAGGCATTATCAAAGAACGTTTGACGAATAAAGCATCTATGGGATTTAATGCAGAATTGAAAGATCAGTATGATAATGACAAAGATTTACTCGGAAAGGTTACAGTAGAGGATTTGCGGAATTTTGGTATGATTCCGGAGTTTATCGGACGACTGCCGATCATCTTTTCATTAAAAGGTCTGGACAAGGATATGCTTGTACAGATTTTGAAAGAGCCTAAGAACGCAATTCTCAAACAATATCAGAAACTACTGGCATTGGATGAGGTGAATCTGATTTTTGATGAAGGAGCTCTTGAAGCCATTGCGGAAAAGGCAATGGCAAAAGATACAGGAGCCAGAGCGTTGCGTGCGATCATTGAAGAATTCATGCTGGATATTATGTATGAGATTCCGAAGGATGAAAATATTGGTGAGGTGACAATTACAAGAGCTTATATTGAAGGAACAGGCGGGCCGATCATTTCCTTGAGGGGACAGAGTGTACCACTGTTATCATAAGAGAATCCGGCAGCAATGGTTAAAGCTGCCGGATTTCTTCAAATGTATTATATACATTTAACTGTCCATATCCCCACTCTCGGTTTGGAAATTCCATATTGGAGCCGCGAACAGCACCTAGAATCAGAAGACTTTTGATCTGATAAGAATCAATAGCGGGAAACCCCAGTTGATAAATAATCCATTCTAAAAGCAAAGCAACGGCACCGGAAGTAATTGCAGCAGAGATGCTTGCGCCGGAACGAATTGCGTAACGACCATTAGGAAGCGCTCCTTTGACATTGATTCCGGGAGCGGTGATCGTGGGTTTGATCTGATCATTTCTGCCATATCCCCGTCCGGAAGCTGTAGCAATGGAGTTAGAAGCACTATCGTAATAAGAAACCGTAATGGCGCTGTTTGCATTTCCGGGGTTAGTGATGGTGTAATAGGGATTTGAGTTGAGAAAAAATACTTCTCCTTGGAGTAGTTCTGTGACAGGCAGCCAAATATGGTAGCGGCCGTCTATAATACGAATGGGCTCGACGTTGATTCTCCAGATTCCGGAAGAAGGCGCATCAAAACGAAAGAAGATCAGTTCGGAATTCTCTTTCTCTACGATTAATTGATAATCGATGGTCACGCGAGTACGCTCAAAGAGAAAATCGAAGGTAGTACGTGAGTTTGCACGGATGGGGATGCGGTTTGTATTTTCACCGGAAGGGGAAATCAGGGAAATGGACAAAATGTTTGGAATAGAAGTCCATAATTCCATTGTAAAGCCGGGAACAGATTCTCCTACGCGGACTTCTACTGTTTGGATCGTGCTGTTGTCCGGAATTTCATTGTAGAAGTGGTGCCGTTTGTCAGATTCGTTTCCGGTGCCGACTACAGGTACTCGGTTGGCGTATGTGCCATAGTTGTTCAAAACCTGTGAAAGTGGAAGTGCCCCGACATGACCGCCTGCGCTGGAGCCTACGCTGATACAATATACAAGTGGAAGATTTAATTGTTTGGCAAGTTGTTCCAGATAGTGAAGACCGAGTAAAATATCATTTTCCTGATAGCAAACAGTGTCTTTGGAAATAAAATAATAGTCCCTCAGATATTGCTTAGCCTGTTTTAATTTGACAACGCCTATAACAGCATCTGGGGCAGCACCTAAAAATGCCTCTTCCGGATTGCCGCTCCCGGCGGCAAGACTGGCAGTGAAGGTGCCATGTCCATCGGTGTCGACAGAGGGAACGAGGTTCAGAGGATTTTCAAGAAGAAGGGCTTGATCAATTTGTTCGCGTGTATATTCACTGCCGTAGGCAAATGCTGCCGGTGGTGTACCATCCTGAATCGTCTGATCCCAGATACCAGCAATACGGGTTGTTCCGTCCAGATTTCGGAAAATCGGATTTTGATAGTCGATGCCACTGTCAAGAAATCCGATCAAAACCCCTTTCCCAGTGAGTTTTAGTGTTGGATAGGTCTGAAGTGGAAGGATTCCGGCTTGGTTCATTGTTTCCATACTGGTAGGAGAAAAGCATTTTGGAATGGAATTATAACTGAATTTTTCTAATGTAATGGGAGCTACTTGAATACGAGATAAATAAATACAACGATAGTTATTTCCTACAGGCTGTTCGCAGACGTTGTCCAGAAGTACACCGGATAAAAATGGCGTGCGGATATCGTCTACGATAAAATCATAGTAGTCGTCAGAAAGAATACGTTCTTTACAGATTTCAGAATAGATCATAGAAATAGATTTCCTTTTTTCTTTTACTATATGTATGTTCTCAGGAAAAAAGTACAATCTATTAAATAAATGTAAACAAAGAAGGAAATGGTTTGAAGTCAGAAAAGAATATGATAAAATAAGAACAAGATTTATTTGAAGGGAGATTTTAGCTATGGGAACATTTTGGGAAAATCTTGGAAAGAAATTTGGTGAAACAGCTGAAACTGTGACAAATAAAGCAGGAGAAATGGTGGAAATTCAGAAGCTGAAGAGCCAGATTCGTGCACTTGAAAATGGAAATGAAAGTGATTATGTAGACTTGGGACGTATGGTTTACGAGCAGTTTAAGAATGGGGCTGAGGTGAGCGTAGAGGCTTCAGGTTTGTGCGAGGCGATCCAGAGCAGAGAGGAGAGCATTCGCGAATATGAAAAGATGATTGTAGATGTCAAAGGGGATTTTTCGTGTCCTTCTTGTGGTAAGACAGTTGTAAAGGGAATGTCATACTGTCCATATTGTGGAGAGAAGACTCCCGAGGATTTGAAAGAAATGGCATCTGAATATGCAGAAGAGCTGAAAGAGAAAGCAGCAGATTTCGCAGAAAAAGCAGCTGAGAAGGCAGATGATTTGGCGGAAAAGGTAGAGAATCTGGCGGAGAAAGCTGCAGATAAAGTAGAGAATGCTGCAGAAAAAGTAACAGAAAAGTTAACAGAAAAGTCTGAAGAAAAGGAAGACTAGGTATGGGTATTCTGGTTTTAATCAGTATCACACTCTGTTTGGCATTGATTGATATTACAGTCAAGTCTACCATCGAAGGGTATATGACACAGAAAGAAGAGCGGACTGCTTGTAAGGGAAAGGTGATTTTGCGGAAGGTATATAACCGAGGATTTGGGTTCAATCTTTGCGAGAAGAAAGAGGAACTGGTGAAGTATGGATCTGCAATTGCAGCAACGATTTTGACTATCTGGCAGCTATTTACGTTAATGTGTAAAAAACAGCGATTGAGAAAATGGGGCTTGTCTCTTATGACAGCAGGTGCATGGAGTAATACGTTTGACAGATGGTTCCGGGGATATGTAATTGATTATGTTGGATTTCAGACAAAGTGGAAGAAAGTGACAGCGATTACATTTAACCTTGCTGATTTTCTGATTGGAGCAGGTGGAGTATTGGTTGTATTGTCTGCTATCTTTCATAAGAAACGAAAATGATTCTAAAAAAGGAAAAAGAGACACAGCAGGATGGAGGGCGAGTATTTTAGCTCGCTTTCATTCCTGCTGTATTTTGATTGTTATGCATGCGATAAAACAATCCGATGGATTGTTTTTTGTCTAGAGATGGAAGAACGTACGAATCTGCTCTTCGATGATTTTCATCAAACGAGTGCGAGCTTCTACACTGGCCCATGCAATGTGAGGTGTGATCAGTAAATTTTCGTTTCCAAGAAGTTCTGTCAGTGGATTGTTGGTAGACATAGGTTCCATAGTCAGGACATCCAGTCCGGCAGCGGCAATTTGTTTTTTCTTTAATGCGTCAGTAAGTGCTGCCTCATCCACAATTGGCCCACGTCCCAAATTCAGTAAAATCGTATGTTTCTGCATTTTTAGGAAGGCATCAGAATTTATCAGGCCTTGTGTATGTTCGTTGAGTGGGGCGTGGATAGATATAATATCAGAGGTTGACAGTAAGGTGTCAAAATCTACTTGGTGATAGCCTTCTTGCGGGGCAGCTCCGGAAGCGGAGTAGTAGATGATGTTTGCTCCAAACAGCCGGGCGATTTCGGCGACTCTGCGTCCGATGGCTCCCAGGCCAATGATTCCCCAGGTCATTCCGTTGATTTGACGAAAACGCTTGTCAAAATGTGTGAACATGGTATCATTGAGATAATGTCCCTGTGCTACATATTCGTCATAATAGCGAAGATGTTCTAGGAGATAAAAGAGCATGGCAAAGGTGTGCTGTGCAACGGATTCCGTAGAATATCCGGCAACATTACGCCAGGCAATCCCCCGTTGTTCAAGGTAGGTTTTATCAAGGTTGTTTGTTCCGGTTGCAGTTACACAGACAAGTTTTAAATTGGCGGCATGGCCGATGGTCTGTTCGTTAACCGGAATTTTATTGACAATGATCACATCGGCATCTTGGATGCGGTCCGGCACTTCTTCCGGTGTGCTGAAATTGTATTCGTCTACGTCTCCCAGTTGGTAAAATGGGGAAAAGTCAATATCGTCACCAATTGATTTTCTATCAAGAAAGACAAGTTTCATAGCGGTACCTCCATAGATTTCCTTACTTTACAATGATTTTATTATATAGTATTCTTAGGTAAGAAACAAGAAAAAGCAGAGGAAGAGAAACATGATACAAGATATTGCACCACATAAATATAAGAACACATACGAGCCGAAAAGGCCGGATCGAGACAGCATTGTATTATATTATGAAGAGGGAAAATGTTTCCTGCATGTGAGCGCAGAAGGCATTGAGTTTCCAACATTTGCAGAAGTAGAGGAATTGAATCCAGAGATTTATGAAGAGTATACATATTTATTTTCAATTGATGAAGAGAGATATTATTTGGTTTCGCATTTAAACTTGCAGCAGCTCTCAAAGTATAGAATGGAAAATACAGAAATATTTCGAAGAGAAAAGCCGGGATATCGTGCATTTGCCGGGATTACCGGATATCAATTATATCGTTGGTATGCGACCAGGAGGTATTGCGGAAAGTGTGGTTCCAGAATGCAACCGGATACAAAAGAAAGAATGATGCAGTGTGAAAAATGTGGCAACATGGAGTATCCTAAAATTTGTCCGGCTGTCATCATTGCGGTAACAGATGGAAACAGACTTTTGATGTCTAAGTATGCCGACGGGATCCGAAAGAAGTATGCGCTTTTGGCAGGATTTACAGAGATTGGTGAAACAGCAGAGGAAACAGTGAAACGGGAAGTTATGGAAGAAGTCGGTCTGCATGTTAAAAATATCAGATATTATAAGAGTCAGCCCTGGTCCTTTACAGACACGCTGTTGTTAGGGTTCTTTTGTGATCTGGACGGCAATGATAAGATCACACTAGATAGAGAAGAACTAGCTTTGGCAGAGTGGTTTGAGCGTGATGAAATTCCGGAGGTGACTTCTCACGATAGCTTGACAAATGAGATGATGATGCAGTTTAAATATGGAAGTGAGCCTGTTACAAGAAGCTAAGAAAACAGAGTATAAATAGTTGTAAAATAATGCAGGATAGAGTAGAATAAAAAATAGAGTTGAACAGAAATTCATTAGGAGGAAAAGATAATGAGAGCAGAATTTGATGATTCTTTAGTAACTGGCAACGAGATGATTGATACACAGCATAAAGAATTGATTGACAAGATTAACAATCTTCTGGAGAGCTGTGAATTGGGAAAGGATAAAATCACTGCGGTTAAGACATTGGAATATTTGGCGGATTATACGGAATTTCATTTTGGGGAAGAAGAAAAACTTCAAGCAGAGATTGCTTATCCGGGAATCGAAGAGCATAAAGCAGAGCATAAGAAACTGATTCAGGTTGTGGAAGAACTGCACGAGATGCTGGAAGAGGAAGAAGGACCGACAGCAGCATTTGTAGAGCAGGTCAATAAAAATGTGATTGAGTGGCTTTACAAGCATATTAAAGGATTTGACCGATCTGTTGCAGAGTATAAAAATTTGCGTGGAAATAGTGAAATGCTGTAAGCCGGATGCATGATAATGTTAAATCGATGCGAAAAACAGATCTAGAATTTTGAAAAGCATTGACAATATATGAAAAATCCAATAAATTGGATAAAGGAAGGAGCATTTGCGGATTATATCTATATATAATTTGTAGATGCTTTTTTTGAGAGTAAGGAGAACATATTTTAAAATACCAAGTGTTGTGGGGCAGGAAAGAAGGACGGATAATGAAGAAAGTAAATTGGAAACGATTGGCATATGATTTGTTTATTGATATATTTGCAGGAATTTTAATTGGAATAGGGGTGTATAATTTTGCGGCAAATTCAGGGTTTCCGTTGGCAGGGGTATCCGGTATTGCATTGATTTTTTATCGCTTGTTTGGTCTTCCAATCGGTCTCGGAAGCGTGTTGCTAAATATACCGATCATACTTGGCTGTTATAAAACGCTTGGGAAAGATTTCTTTCTGCGCTCCATGCGCTCATTGCTGATTTCTTCACTGTTAACAGACTATATTGCACCGCTCTTTCCGGTATATTCCGGAGACCGTATGTTGTCTGCAATCTGTACCGGAATTATATCGGGTCTTGGGTATGCATTGATCTTTATGAATAATTCTTCTACAGCAGGAATGGATTTTGTTTCAGTAGCGATTCGTACGAAAAAACCACATATTTCTCTTGGAAAAATTGTCTTTATTTTAGATTGTGCGATTGTTTTATTAGGAGGTCTTGTATTCAAAGATGTTGATGCTACTATCTATGGTTTAATCATCAGTTATCTTCTGACTTATGTGATCGATAAGGTTATGTATGGTATTGATGCAGGAAAGATGACGTTTATCATTACGGAAAACGGACAGGCAGTGGTAGATGTGATTGATCATTATATTGAGCGAGGGGCAACAATCCTTCATGGATATGGAAGTTATACAAAGCAAGATAAGGAAATTGTAATGTGTGCATGCAATAATAAGCAGATGTATATTATTAAGAAAAAAATCAAGGAAGTGGATGAGAAGGCATTTATTGTTGTTATGGAATCAAATGAAGTGGTTGGTGAAGGATTTAAAGAAGAATAAAATGATCCGGTAAGATGCAGGGATACGCACTTACCGGATTATTTTTATGATATTTCTTTTAAGAAAGAGAAGACTTATCAGAATAAACAAGTTTCCCACGGCAGATTGTGTATTTTACTTTTCCATATAAATGCTGTCCTGTAAATGGAGTGTTGCAGGACTTGGACTGATATTCTGTCGGTGTCCAGCATTCATCCGGATTAAAAATAACCAAATCTGCCGGAGCGTTTTCTTCAATTCTTCCGTATGGCAGGTGGTATAGTTCTGCCGGATTGATGGTCATTTTTTCAAGAAGTTCCATCAGAGTCAGGTGACCAGGACGTACAAGGGAAGTAATCCCAAGTGCGAGGGAGGTTTCCAGACCAATGATTCCGCTTGGTGCATCGGGAAGTGCTTTTGCTTTTTCTTCTATGCTATGTGGGGCATGGTCTGTGGCGATCAAGTCAATCGTTCCGTCTTTTAAGCCTTCGATGATTGCCATGCGATCGGATTCTGTACGAAGCGGCGGATTCATCTTTGCCAGTGTTCCATGTTCCAGTACGGCGTCTTCTGTCAATGTGAAATGATGCGGTGTTGCCTCTGCGTGTAGTTTTGCGCCTCGGGATTTAAACATGCGTACCAAATCTACAGAAGTGCCTGAGCTGATATGTTGGATGACAACATCTGCGCCGGAGCGAAGTGCCAGCATACAGTCGCGGGCAACCAAGGATTCTTCTGCAATGGAAGGAGAACCGTAGATTCCACATTTTTCAGAAACGATTCCATGATTGATGCCGTTGTTTTGAATAAAAGTCGGGTCTTCTTCATGAAGGCTGATCGGCATATTCAATTCAGCGGCTTTTTGCATTGCCTCAAAACAGAAAGCGGCATTTTTCAGAGGAATTCCATCGTCTGTAAAACCACATGCACCGGCAGCCTTTAAGTCTTCCATGTCAGTCAGTTCCTCTCCTTTTAAAGAACGAGAGATTGCAGCTGCTTGAAAGATGCGGATATCTTCTTTTCCTGCTCTGGATAAAATGTCATTTAAAACCGGAACAGAATCCACAGTTGGAGATGTATTTGCCATACAGATCACAGAAGTGACTCCGCCTTTTGCAGCCGCCAGTGAGCCTGTATGTAAGTCTTCCTTATAAGTAAATCCCGGATCACGAAAGTGGATGTGGGTGTCAATGAGTCCGGGAGCAACAATCAGCCCATCGGCATCGATAATCATTTTACCTGTGTATTCCGTTTTTGCAGCTAGATTTTCTTCGATGTTCTTGATAATACCTTTTTCTATATATATATCAACTTTTTTGGATGTTTTTGTTTTTGGGTCAATGAGTGTTCCATTTTTAATAAGCATAGTAATCCTCCTCGTATGATAACAATATAAGTAACTGAATTGTTATGAATGTATTGGTATTTGTTTCATAGTATAACATATTCGGATAGGAAAAT
>Scrappy_p2__coassemble_671_pt1 | contig 35003 bp, 30 predicted proteins | sample Scrappy_p2__metabat2_low_PE_009 | metagenome-assembled genome bin Scrappy_p2
TGTATAAAATTTTCAATGTTCTTTCAATTTAGCCTTGACTTTTTATTTGCAGGCTTATTTCCATGCTCTTCCCGGTGATACGCAATCCTCTGCCGTTTATTCCGGATCGCAACTCCATCTGCAAAATAGATAAAAATATTTCGGATACTTTCCAAGATATCCGGAATCCCAAATTTTGCGCTAACCAAAGAGGCTATAATTCCAAATAAAATCGTATCCACAATCTGCATCACCCATGCTGGAAAATGCAGCTGTAATCCGGCACTTTCAAACTCCCCACCCAGAAAGCCTAAAAACAGATCAAAGACAACAAACGCAACCAAATATCCAAAGGCAATCTGTCCACTTCTCCAGAAGCTTTTCCAAATCATCTTGTTCCACTCTTTTTTTTCTTCCTCATAATCCGTCTCATACACATCGATTCGAATCTTCTGTTCTTGTTTTCTCTTTTTTCGATATTCTTGATTGGTCCGAATCACCCGAACCGCCTGCTCCCAGTCTTGCTGCTGAATCTGATACTCGTTCACCTGTTCTTGATCCCGGTCGCCAAACAAATGAATGGCCTTCTGATATTGGCGCCAATACTGCTGCAACCGAATCGAAAAATCTCGTTCAAAAGAAACATCCTTAAGTTCTGTATAATGCCTGCTAATCCCCACCATACTGGATTCTACCGCATAATTATAACAAAGATCCACAATAGCCTCTGCAAGATAAGCATCCGGTGCATGTACTTCGTTTAAGATCCGTATCCAATTGGTACGATTATTTCTTTCATCTCGATTACTTTTTACACTGTTTCTACATATCGTATCATGTACTTTCGAAAGCCGTTCCCATGCATCCGGCAAAAGCGCATTAATCAGGATATACGCTTCTTCATCCTCCATATATTCTCTCGCTATCCCTGTTTTCAACATCTGGCAGACTCTCCGATAGCATTCTACAAAAGTAATACGACGCTCATCTTTTCTCGGATTCTTTTTCAAATCCTGAACACTCAACTGTAGGATCAAACGAATATAACGTATCATATAATCCAACTTCTTTTCCTGTTCTCTGAGTGTTTCTACTTCGGCAAGATCTTGTGTCTTTTTCTGCATAGAACGACATTCTTCCAGACTTTCCTGAAGCACAGACAAATCACTAAATCGAAGGGCCCTCTGTATCTCCTCCAACAGTTCTTTTTCTTCACATTTCACCGGAAGGGCTGAAAAAATAAAGTTGTCATTCCCCACTGCTTTTCCTTTTTCAATGGCCCCCTGGATATACTGGGAAGGAGTCCGAATCGTTTCAAATGGTGAAAAGCGCAAAACTTCCATCTCAAAGAGCTGTAAGATCTGCTCATAACTCTTTGGATCTTTTACCGCATAAAGAAACGCCTCCGAATCCGACAACTGATTAAAAGACAGAACAACACTGTTTCCATTCAGCACGATTTCTTCATACAGCGCCTGCTGCCCCCGTTCTACCTCCTGCTCCGAATTACGAACAGAATCCAATTCAAATAGATATACTAACCTGTCCATTTAGCTTCTTCCTCTTTTGTAACTTTGCCATAAAAACTGCACTCCACAGATGAGCAAAACGCCTACACATCCACTGACGATATTGAGCGCTGCTTCATCTAATTGAAAGTGCCGACCTTCAATAAACTGCTTGTGCCACTCATCAAAATATCCATAACCAGAAGTAAATACAAAGGCGATCAGCATACTAAGTCTATGTCTCCAAGAGAACTTGTCCGACAAAATCCCGTAATACACTAATAAATATGAAATCACTCCAAGACCCAAAAATAATCCGATATGTGCTAGCTTCCGAATCTCCATATGGTTCTGCGCAGCTGCTACCTCTGTTCCATCTCCTATAAATCGAGAAATAAAATCAGAAATGTATAAACTCAACTTCGCTGTCTGCTCTCCATTTTGAGAAGACAATATGAATATAAGACTCAGCCAAAAAATAACAATTATTCCCCACCAGAGAAATGCTTTTCTTTTTAATGTTTTCATTATTATATTAAGTCAGAATACAGCTCTTCTCTGTATACACCATTCGCAATCAATTTCTTAAAGCTGTTCACTACTAGTTCTTTGTCCTCTTTATATGTAACACCGAACCACTTATCTCGGGTTTCCAGTACTTTGACCGTACACTTCCCTTCCCGCAGTCGCTCTCCGATCAAAATCGGAAGAAGATATTCTGCCTTCAACGGATTGTTCACAACATCCATCTCAAAAAATGTCTTGAACTCCTGCTCCAATACATTCAAAAATTCCGGTGTGCAACCTTCCTCTGCAGGAAATCCCCACATATTCATGGATACATATGACTCCGGATTCAATACTGTACCATTTGATTCGGCACCAACTTCACCATTTTCCGGATCGACAGTCTTCACAATATCACTTGTCTCCACAACAGCACTAATATGTGTATGCCCTTCTTCAATCTTGCAGACACCTCTTGTAACGCCGCCGTTCTCAGACAACGTATTTTTCAAAATAAATCCCGCCATGGCAATCACAGAATCCGCATGCTTCTCTGTCAGCCACGCATGCATCTTACAAAATGCCTCACTGCCGTAATAATCATCTGCATTGATTACCATAAACGGCTCTCGGATCAAATCTTTTCCTGCCAGTACAGCTTGTCCTGTTCCCCACGGTTTCGTACGTTCTTCCGGTACAACACAATTCTCCGGTACATCATTCAGATCCTGATATGCGTAAGCAATCTCCACATTCACTTTCTGACAAACTGCTTCAATACGGTTTCCGATTCTCTCACGGAAATCCGACTCAATGTCCTTTCTGATTACAATCACAATCTTGTTAAATCCTGCTTTGATTGCATCATGAATCGAATAATCCATAATAATCTCATCGTGTAATCCTACCGGTTCCAACTGCTTGATCCCTTCTCCAAAACGAGAACCAAGACCTGCTGCCATGATCAATAATGTTGTTTTCATAATTGTTTACCCTTAATCTTCTTTTTGGTACACTTATTTTTCAAACTTCCCCCTACTAAAAATATAACTCCCCCTATTACCGCTCCTAATGTATTATAAGTTAAATCTGATATTTGAAACTCTCCTACTTTAAAAATCATTTGTCCCATTTCGATAAAAATGGATGTCAAAGCTCCAACAAAAAAGCTCTTTTTTAAAATTTCCATTCCCCTTTTTCCTGTATTAAAGGAAAGGAAAAACAAAATAATATAAGGAACGAAAAATGCAAAATTTTCAACAGCCTCAAAAGTAATCTTTCCAGTCTCCGGATCAAGCAAAGTCCAGCCCCCCATAATATTTCCAAGTCCACTGCTCCATCCAAAATGCCGACTTAACAAAGTTCTATCAAAAATAAAATATACATACAGAAAGAATAGAAATTGATATATCAACCGTCCATTATACCGCATTTCCGTCAAATAAGAAATTATTACATTTCTAATTCCGTTTTTTTGTATATTCCAGAATAAACATCCCATCAACATAGCAAAAATTAAAGACGGTATTATATATGCACAGAAATTTTCTAATAAATCTACCATGATCAATCCCATTGTTTCCATGTTATTCCCCCGTATATCACATACTACTTATTACCTACCTATAATTTTTTTCAGTTTCATCTTTATGTTTCCATAAGCCGAAACCAGCTTCCATCCTCCGATTTTGTATAAAGTTAAAAAAGCAGCTCTATTCTTTCCTTTTTTTGATGACTGTGAAAGTTGCGGATTATACTTAACAGCCTCTTCATAATCAGCTGCATAAAACCACATCTTTTCCCCACTCAGTTTATTACATATTGATAGGCCTTTTTCTGTATTCACTGCAATCAGAGAATTTCCCTCTTCTAAACTTATCTTTGCGTCCTTCTCTATTTGTGCTCGATCGTATACTTTCTCAAAGCCCCAAAAATCACCTATCGTAATATCACCGACACGTTCCGGTCTCGCATATCGACACTGATAACAACTTTCCCTATAGGAATCACTCCCTATAAACATTGAACAGTATAAATCATTTTGAAAACTATATTTTTCTGTTCTCTTTTTATTTTTGCTTGTCGTAAACTCAATCGTACCTCTCATATATCCCTCCTGTCCTCTGAAGGATACTCCAGATATATGCTCATCATTCTGTAATTTTTCTTCTAATGATTTTTCCCAATGTAACATTGATGGCGTTCCATGACAGATCAAGTCCACTAAAAGCAAACTATCATATTCTTTTCCTAAATAATTTTTAACCGCAGCCACTTGACATGGTGTCCCGGAAAATAAAACTTTTTTTCCCTCCTCAAGCTGCCGTTTTACATTTGTATAACACTCTCTTGCATCACTCTGTACATATTTAGAGCCTTGAAGTTTTTTCAACTCCCCTTTATTTTTAACCATAATATGCTTTACTGTAACACTTTTCCCTTTTGGCACAACTGCAGCTCCAAACACTACACCGCCTTGTTCCAAGGTATACTCAGCAAGAGCTGCGAACATCCCTCCAGAAGATGATTTTACTCTTATTTTTTTATCCAGATGAACCCCTGCATAACATATACGTGGATATTCTACAGAAACAGTTTCAACAACACATTTTCTCTCACATAAACCACAATCAATACACTTCTCTTTCTGTATTACAGGATAGATAAACCCGCTTTTATCATATTCCATTTTGATAGCCTGTACCGGACAAACTGTTTCACATAATCCACATCCACTACATTTGTCCATTTCTTTTAAAACAGTGTTTCTCATCTGCAACTCCTATCCTCTTCCAAAAACATCTTTCAAATATCGTTCACTACTCTTTCTTAAATCAACTATTTTCTGGGACAAATCGCAATCTCCGCATGTTCCAAACTCTCCTGCACGTTTTTCGAGTTCTTCGTAACAAATGCCCGCACGTTCCATTCCCACCATCGTAAATAATTGTTTTAATCGCGGATCCTGTTGATAATCTCCTAAATAATAAAATTCTTTTCCATAAATGATTGAAAATACCGACCCATGAAAAGAATTTGTAAGCACGAATTTAGCATACTTTATGTAACTTAGGAAATCTTCCGGTCCTTCTTCCTTCGCCAACTTTATTCCATTAAATAAAACTTTATAAGAATTATTTCTGGATATCAATGTAATAATCGGCATTTTCCATTTTTTTCGCATTGTTTTTATTGTATGTAATAGCTGTTCATCATGATATACGCTATATAAAAATATATAATCTCCTTGAATTCTTCGTGGAGCTGCAATTCTATCATAATCATCCTTGTCCAGTAATAAAGTTGGGTCAACAGAGACTTTCGCTTTTTCTTGTTCCTGAAACATCTGATTTATAATATCTGCCGCATATTGTTCTCTCACTGAAATATCTTCATAATCTTCCAGACATTTTTTATATCTATCAGGATCTGATATCCTTCCCCCTCCCATACTGGCTGCATAAGAGATTTTTCTCAAATCACAGACGCCTTCCAACAAATACTCCCATGAAAAATCAGCACACTCAGTATTCCATATCTGGTCACTTCCTGTAATGATTGCTGCATATTGATCTGACAATCTGAATTCATTCCCAAAACAAAAGTATTTTTTTTCACTAATTGCCAGATTTTCTTTCAAAAATTCTTGAAATGCAGTTCTTCTCTTCCGATATTTTTTCGCAATACTAAGTTTTAAAATATTTCCAATTAAGTTTCTTATGCTTGTTATCGGAACAAAAAGTTTATAAAAGTCCTCTTGTCCATTTGGCACATAATCTATCAATTCATTTTCTATCCCTAACTTATCTGCCAGATATTTCTGCAAAGCATACGACTGCATCGCAGAACCATAATTTTCCGCTCTATGAAAAGTTAAAACTCCTACCTTTTTCCCGCCCTTGGATTTATTCATGCTTCTTTCTCCCTTGCAATACACGGGTTATCATATTTTTTAATTCAATGAATTCTTCTGTCTTTCTAAAAAAGAAAATCCATACAATATTGATAACACTAATACAAATGATTAACTTGATACCCAAATCCATAATTATCGGTAAATGAATTTTCGCAACAATTATACCGATTAATATATTTATCAAAATTCCAAGCAAAACATATTTCAAAAATTTCTGTAAATAAGCAACAGGATTTTCTTCTAAAATGTATTTAAATACATTATGAATAACCCATGGCAGGCTCACACATCCCGAACTGATAATCGTTGCTAAAACAACACCATAAACGCCCCATTTTTGAACAAATATTAAATTCAATGTAATATTAATAATACTACAAATTAATGGACGGAATCTGTCCTGATGCCAAATTCCTGCTGCCTCTTTGTAAACACTGAAAAATTGTGTAAGTTCATATACACAAAAATATATAACTAAAAGAATTACAATTGCATCTTTTAGCATTAATTCAGTACCAACCCACATTTCCATAAATGGCTGCATCAAGCACAAAAAACATCCTGCGCAGAACGTCAATAACCATAGAATTCCAAAAAACAACATGTTAAAAGTTTTCTTTACCTTTTCCATTGTATCCACAATCAAACTATTGCCTATGCCAGCTGTGATTGCAGTATGTATAATCGTAAAACAGCCAAGTACCGCTGATATCAGATAATAATAATTCTGATACATTGCCAGCATAATCAGTCCCAGCATGGCTGAAATCACCAGGGTATCTCCGGAAGATAATAACGTAGTAGCAAGTTTTGTCGTAAATAAATCTTTTATTTTTCCGTTAATTATCTTTTGTTCATCCTTTGCTAAATGCCCCTTTGGTTCTAAATCGGGATAACGTCGTTTTGCACCATATGCTGTCATAATATTATTCATAATCTGACTCAATAAAAGCACAATGCAATACAAATAATAATCTTTAAATATTATCAAACTGACAATTTGTAAAATATATTTAAATGTATCAGTAACAATAAAAACCTTACTGACCACATCAGTCCTTTGATATGCCTGAAGTAAACTATTCTTATATGCAAATAGCCAATATGTCAATACAGTGGCCGATAAATTCAGAAAATACAGAATATACAAATCCACCTCTGCCGGCAAGCTTCCTGAAATCAGCTTTGGAAGTACAGGCACAATTGCAATTCCTATAATTAAGATAAGTGTACCTATTATTCTATAATATTTCCTATATAAGTTTAGTAAAGCACACAGCTTTTCTTTATCATTTTCTGCAATAGGTTTATACATTGAAAATACCATTGCAGAACCAACTCCTAGTTCCGCTAAATTTAGCACTTGAAGAATAGAATTAAATAAACTGTTTAATCCCAGAAACTCCGCTCCAAGATAATATATAATAACAGTACGCATTACAAATGGCATAAACATTTGATAAATTTTCAATACCATTCCATACATAATATTCCTTGTCGCATTTTTACTCTTTTGTAACTTCATATTTTTCCCTTTTCACTTCACTTTTACTATTCTCTTTTTGTCCTATCAAATATAAACATAAGAAAATTAAATATGTAATAACATCTGTACTCGCTTCTGTGTGGAAAAAGAATAACAAACAAAACATTGTATATGTCGACAACTTAGAATAAATTGACTTAGTTTTTTGATTCTTTCTCATTATTACAAGCAATACCCCTAACCAAAGAGTCAGAATAATAATTCCTCCACGCAACATCAAATCGAGTATTTGGTTATGTGCCATTGTCCATGCATATTCATAGTCTGATGGTAATGCAACATACTGAGTCTCATATTTACCATATCCCCATATAGGAGACTCTGCTATCCGAGCTAGGGCCATTCTCCATATATATATCCTTCCTGTAAAAGTAGCATCCTTCCCAAACAATACATTCATTATCTGGTCTAGTGGCTCTTGGAATAATTCCCTAACAAATATGAGCAATACAAAACACATTGTATGAAAACCAAGCACAAATTTTTCATTTACTAGTGGTGTATGAAAAATCATTTTTCTAAATGGAACAAACAACACTATCAAAATAACAACCATTGCTGTCGTGCTACTCTCAATAAGAATTGCATTTGCTATACATCCTATAGAAAGTATCCCCCAAACCATTGCAAAATTTATTCTTTTCCGCACACTTTCTAAATTAATATAATGATATGCTGAAAGAAGATTTACGATAATAAAATACATAATTTTATTATTCTTCCATCCCAAAATATATCCATCCATCAAAAACGGTGCTCCTGCTGGATAAATCAACGTAACAGCAGTATCAAAAAAACACCAGATATAAAATGCCGCTAATATTGGTCCTTCCAATAAAGTCATATCTGCTCTAACATATCGATCTAACCATACCAATACAATTGCTGACTTAAGAATCGCTGTAATATTATTGAAAATAAACTCTCCTCCGACTGCAAGAGTAATCACTACATATACGATCAAGTACAATAAAAACAGCTCTGTTACCGGTGTTATTTTTTCTACTTTTTTCGTCTTTATAATTGGAAAACAAATATCATACAACATATATAAAGTGAGTATATTATTCAATAATTTAATTATTGTATTAATACCTGCAAGACTGCCTATATTGTTTCCAGCAAAAAATACAAATGTTATAAAAAACACTAAAATCTTTCTTTTCGAAACTACTATCATGCACTCCACCTGTTATTTTAACTGTTATTTTAACTGTTCTTCTAATCTATTAACTATTTCGGGTTTCTTAATATAATCAAACTTTCTCGCAAACATATAATCGCATTCCATAAGCTCTTCCAAATCCTCTATTCCAAATACATATGGATTTCCTCTTTTCCAATCAATCAATCTCATACAAGCATGATAATCGTTGTCGAATCTATCAGAATACAAATTAGAACAAAAAGCCGAATTAAAAACATAGGTTTGTAAAAACACTTCATCTCCACAAAAACTATACTTGAAGTGTTTTTGAATCATTTCTTTATTTCTTACAATATCTTTTGCCAGGCCTTTAGTAATACTAAACCAATTTGCGCCCTTCTGTACTTTCCATCCTAGTTTTTTCAAACGATCAACCTTTAATATTTTTTGAATCTTTATGAAAACTCCGTTTATTTTCCTCTGCCAATTCGCACGTCCCGGGCAAAAATGATACATTGAAATCCTTTCACAAACATTTTCATCCACAGTTTTCTCATCAAAATGAATGTACTCTTTTCCACTGTTTTTTTCGAAAAATGCGTCTATATCTTGATATGATTTGAGAGGCATATCAACACCAGATAGCAAATGATAATAGTCATAGCCCTTTCCACTATTTACAGCTGCCTCCAATAATCTAAGTTCACATTCTATTTGCGAATAATGACCCCAACGAATTTTTTTCGGTTTTATATAATATATTTTTGATTTTAAAGCGTGACTTTCCAAATCCGATTTATTAATTTTCATCTTTGCATCCAAATGAAAATAAAAATCTACATCTACGGAATCCAAAATTTCAAGCTGTGCATATAGGATTTCCGGATTATTATGCGCAATAATCAAAAAAGCATGTCTCATTTTTGCTTTCCTTTCCGTCCAAATAAAACAATTGTGACATTTGAATAATGGAACATAATTTTAGCAATATAATACGGCACTATGATCCCTAATACGGTAGTTATCAACACAATAACTACTGGAAAAGAAATTACTTTTCTTAATATTATAGGTGCCAGCATAGATACATAAGGATTATGCATCAGATATATCTCAAATGAATAATCACCTATCTTCCTCAACCCCAACTCTATTTTCGTTCCGTTACAAACTGATGATAAAAATTCTGCAATCATATAAATGCAATAAACTCCAGACAACGCATATAAGGTATTACCTAAATATGTATATGTAAATGAATTCCTCATAAACAATTCTGAGAAAAAGCAAAGTACAAGAATACATGGAGCTATAATTTTCATATGCCACTTTTTGAATTGTTGCAATAAATTATATTTTGCAACAATTCTACCAATCAAAAAAACGGCAAAATGTAAAACAAATTTATCTAAAATGTAATTCAGTCCTATATGATTTAAAATTATCGAGCCCAATACAACAATGACAAATACTTTTACATTAATTAACGTATCTTTAAATAGTCGATTAAATACAAAGAAAAAGAACAAAATATATATAAACCATAAATGTTGAACATTATAATCTTTAAACAAAACTGTATTGATAACAATATTTTTCCAACTCCAAGGTTCTATGCCTATAATACTCGGTAAATTTGTCATGACCATACTTGCCACTTTAATACCGCCTGCCAAGATTAAACTCCAAAATAAATATGGTAATAATAATGCCTTAGCCTTCCCTTTTATATAAGACATTTTACTCTCTTGATAATATTTTCCCTTTTTAATTTCAAATAGATAACCCGCTATCACAAAAAAAACAGCTACATCAATATGATTCAAGAAATACATTATCTTAAACTCTAAATCTAATTCAGCTATTCGTGAAATACTATGCTGTAATACAACCATAATTACAGCTAAACCACGCATAAGTTGGATCGTTGTATTGTATGTTTTTCTTTCTTCCATATATTACCCTCTTAATCTCGACATATTCTTAAATAATAACACTGTTCCTTTTACATTTTTCCATTTCATTAAATATGCCGGAATCTTATATTTTAACTTATAACGCTTTATCGGATATCTCTGAAGCACATCTTGAAGCGTATAATCCTTCAAGATGTTTCTACACATATTAACCTTTTCTCTAAAAGACATATCGCTCCCACATAAACGAAACATCAACTCTCTTACTTTCGTAAGGAAAAATCTTTCTACCCGAAATTCTTTAAATTCCACATATTTTGCCTGCTTTGCCCACAACTGCACTTTATTATACAATGCTGCCGCTTTTTGATATTCATCCCCTTTATATTTGCTGGTAAGAGATGTTGGATTATAACGATAACAATATAATGACTCTGGTATCATTACTGCGACTTTACAGCTAAGCAAATACTGTAGATTAAAACAAATATCTTCCGATAAATATTCCCTCTCAGATAAAAAACGAATCTGCTCACTTTCAACCAAATCTCTTCTATACAGATTCGTCCATACACACATATTAATCGTAAAATCTTCTCTTACCATAGATTCCTGCCCTATCATTGGCCAAAAAATTTCTTGTTCTATTTCCTTTCCTTGATAACAACATTCTTTATTTCTAATCTCATATCGGTATAAGACTTCTTTTTCATTATTTCTCTTTTGATAATTACACATTACAATATCTGCATTGTATTTCTTCTGTGCTTCTATCCAACACTCAACTGCATTCGGCTCAATCCAGTCATCGGAATCTACAAAACATACAAATTCCCCTGTTGCATAATCAAGTCCGGTGTTTCTTGCCATACCTAATCCTTGATTCTCTTTATGTATTACTTTTATACGAGAATCTTGCACTGCATATTTATCACACATTATTCCACATTGATCCGGTGAACCGTCATCAACCAAAATAAGTTCAAAGTTTTCATATGTTTGGGAAAGTATAGACTCTATGCATGCTTCCAAATATCTTTCTACATTATATATTGGTACGATAATACTTACTTTCACTCATTCACCCTCTTCTCATACGTTTTATTACACACAACAACTTAAACGCCACTAACATTAATATTTTACTTTTTCTCAACAAAATTATCTTAATGATTTTGTTTATCCTCTTGGTTGGATTTAGTGACTCTAAGAATTCCAAATAAACATCATCTATTTCAATCACACTACAGGCTTCTGTACATCTAAATTGCTCCAGATTTGCGCCGTCTACCACATTTGACCAGACCAATGAAATACAATAGTCAGACAACCGTCCCCAATCTGCCTCAATTTTATTTCCTTTTACAAATTTTCCCAGATTGATTTGTATTTTAGTAATTGATTTCAATGCATTCATTCGGAACCTTGACAAAGAATTTTCATTTTCTGTATGCACTACATATAATGCCTTTTCCACTCCGACAACTATCGGATTTTCTGATAAATAATCCAGAACAAATTTAACATCTTCCCCATTTTGCATACTTTCATCAAATAAACATTTGATATTTTCAGCTCTGAAAATTCTCCCCCATGGAACATTTAAAAAGAAACCATAAAATAATTCATCAAAATTATATTGAATATTTTTAGCACTTTCGCAAATACTCTTTTTCGGAATCCGAGAAATACTGTCACAACTATGGATTTCCGTATATCCACAAATAGCCATATCACATTTTTGCTTTTGGATAGCACTCAAAAGCTCCTCGCATAACTCTGATTTCATCTCATCATCCGAATCACAAAAAATGATATATTCTCCAGTAGCCTGTCGAATCCCTTCATTCCTGGCGCTAGAAACACCTCCATTTTCCTTTTTAATCAATCTAAAGCGTGAATCTTTTTTCACAAATCTTTCAACAATCTCACTTGTTGAATCTGTTGATCCATCATCTACAATTAATACTTCTTTGATTTTTTCTATGTCCTTTTGCAGCCTAACACTTTCCAAACATCTTTCTATTGTCTTTTCCGCATTGTATGCAGGGATAATAATACTTATCAACATTTTCTAAATACCTTTTTTATCTTCTTTATTAAGCGACGTCTTAACTGAATAAATCTTTGTCCTCCAAAGTAAACCTTTCTTTCATACTTCCAATCTTCCAGTGTTCTCGGTATTTTATCACACTTCAAAAATCGATTTGGCACTATTTTAAACCGCTCTTCTGACAAAGCACATTGAATTCCATGCATATATCTAAGTTGAAAATGTATATACGGATACTCTGTTATCGCAATCGACTCTTCTCTTTTTTTCACTTGATAGATTTTTCCAGCATCCCAATAATACTGTTCTTTTTCATAGGGTATATCTATATATGTTCTATTTTCAGGAGAATACATTTTTCGCTGAAAACAATTTGTGTCTATATTAAAATTAACAGAGAAATCTTCTGCAAAAACTTTCTTTCCGCTTTTCAGAAACAAATCATGAATATTATTTTTCCCCTGATAATCTTCATCGAACCAATATATTTGATTGTCTTTTGACATTTCCGAAAACAGTGTTCCCTCATCTAAAGTTCTAAACAGTTCATTATTTTCCTGTGTGTTTCGATATAAAGTCAAATGTCCAGACGCAAAAATTTTATCATAGCTTTTTTCCATTAATGGCTCTATAAACGAATACAAATCTCCCCAAATCAAATCACAATCACAATAGCCCCAATAATCGTACTGTTTTATCTGTTCCGATAAAACATATCCATATATCGGTTTATAATCACATAATTTGTATGGTTTTTCTAACGCAATCGTTTGTCCCAATTGCTTTTCCATCAATTTTCTAAACTCAGAAAATGTTTGAGATAATATTATAACATTTTTCGGATAATTAATATTTTCTTCTGAGTCACTGATTATCAGAAAATTTATGTTAGGATTTTTTTCTGCTGTTTTTAAAAATAACGGGAAAATCTCGGGAAATTTTCCAAAATACGGTAATATCAATACTACGCTTTTCACTATTTACTCCTTAATCATTCCTATTATTTCGCTTTCTTATTCAAAAGCTTTTTTATAGCATTCCTCTAATTTTTTTATATGTTGTTCCAAAGAATACCCTCTTTTTACTATTTCAAAACTTGAAATACTTGCTTCTATCCTTTTATTCTCTAATAAGTTCTCGATTGCTTTCCCCATCTCCATAACATTTCCAGGTTCAAAACAATAACCATTCTCGCCATCATGTACAATTTTAGGAATTCCCCCTACATTTGTACTAACAATCGGCAAACCATATCCCATCGCATCCAGTATGGACATCGGCATTCCTTCATTATACGATGGCAAATAGAATACATCTGCTTCCCGCAATAGCTTGTCTTTCTGATTTCCTCTCACCCAACCGGGGAATTCTACATTTTGTTCTATCCCTTTTTCTTTTATCAACTGTTTTATTGCAGTCTCATCTTGTGTAGAACCAACACCGGCTAAAATAAATTTAACATCAGGAATATCTTTGACAACATCTTCAATGACCGCTGGAATATCATAACATCCTTTTCGTCTACCCAATTCGCCTAAAAAAAGAACTTCATGATTACTTTCTCTTGAACAACGTTCTTTCAAAGCGTCTTCATGTAAAATACTATAGTTTTCAATAACTATTATTTTTTCTTTCGGTACAATCTTTTCCAGTCGTTGTTTCCACTCCTCTGAAAGAGCAACTAATATTTTACATTTTCCATAAACTGTTTTTATCTGCCGTTTCTTTTTTTCACTTGAATTGGTATAAAATTCATCAAAATCCGCACCATGAATATGATTAATAATTGGTTTCTTTGCCCAAGACGCCATATAAATGAACGGTAATTTCCTATAAAATGATGGTCCGAATGAAGAATGAATATGTACCAAATCCGGCTTATCTACAAGTAATACCTTTATAAATTTGATATATCCCTGTATTCCTTTTAATAATTTTGTAAATTTTCCCCCGTCTTTATAGGATTCTACATATATCATTTTATAGTCTTTTTCTAATCTAGACCCATAATATCCACTGATAACAGCCGCTATTCCACCTTTAACAGCTTTATCTTGAACAATCATGCAAACTTTTTTCATTCTATTTCACCTTCAGCAAACTCTTATGTTGCTCAATCTCTTCTTTTGTAAACCTGTCTCTGATTTTCTTACACGGTACTCCTGCACATATCGTATATGGTGCAACAGGTTTTGTAACTACCGCACCTGCTGCAATAACTGCACCTTCTCCAACAGTAACTCCTTTCAAAATAGTTACATTTGCACCTATCCATACACCTTCCTCAATGACTACATCGGCATCGTGTTCAGGAAGTTTTTCATCATCCGTCACGTCAATAATATGTTTTCCCTTTATATCCACTCTATGATCCCCAGTAATAACTGTTAATCCTGGACCAACTATAACATTGTCTTCAAAAATAAGCTTTGCCCGCGTTGTCCATAAAACCGCATGTGGTCCTATTTGAACATTGGAACCCATATAAATATTTTCATTTCCTCTTACGTCAATATCATAGGATAAACTCACATTTTTCCCATAACAAGCAAACGTCTCTTTTAACCCCTGCACTAAAATAATCTTATTAAATCCTCTATAAATTATATTAGCTGTTTTATATAAAATTTTCTTTATCATCTTTTCTCCAAATATTTATAATAGAACGTAGAAATTTTAGACTCATACTCAAATTCCTCGAAAGCAATTTTTTGCCCTTCATAACTTAGTACGTTTTTTTTCTCACTATCCTTTGTCAATAATATAATTGCTTCCGCAAGTTTCTCCCTAAGCTCATCATACTTAGCAGGTTTAATTTTAATAGCTCCGCCACTTTCTGTATTTATCTTAGGTCCACCTGTATCAATACAAATAATTGGCAGACCTCGTCCCATAGCCTCCATAACTACTAAGCACCCCGAATCTCTCAAACTGCAATTAAGCAAAACATCATGTTCATCATAAAACTCTGCCATTTTATCATATCTAACTGAATCAACAAAACATATTTCCCTATTAAGATGATCTCCTGCGATATATTTTAACGCATTTTTCATTTCAGAATTTCCAGTCCCTAAGACTGTTAATTCTGCTTTTACACCACTTTCTAAAGCCTTTACAAATGCTTCTATTCCTATCTTAAACCCTTTCCAAGAAAGCATTCTTCCTGCTATTAAAAATCGAGTTTTGGAATCATTAAAAATTTTTCTCTTATCTAAAATTGCACTTTTATTCAAACCGATTGCCTGCAAAACAACTGTCTTTTCTTGATACTTTACAGGTAACATATTTTTACTTTCTTCTGTTACTGTTATAATTAACTCAGCATTTTTACAACATCGTTTTAAATTAAAAGATTTTTTAGCTATTAATTGTGTACACTTTCGGATATTTTCTATTATGTTTTCTTTTTTTCTAAAAGGATAATGAATAATAGTAGGAACTGCCTCCCCACCCGAAACAGGTCCATAAATAAAAGGCACATTTAATTTATACATATACGTAGGCATCACACAACTTACATATGTGATATGCTGCACATAATCAAATTTTTCTTTATTACATAATTTTTTAGCTATTCTAAGAGCCGCATGTTGCCAGCAGATGTAATAAAAGCGCTCTAACCGCTCCCATTCTTTATACCATAACTCAACTTTTAGCTTAGGTTTCACATAAATAAATCTTACTTTTTCAAACTCTACTTTATGACTGGCCAAATAGTCTTCAATATACGGTTTGTTGGTAAAATTAGTCAAAACAACAAGTTCACACAATTTTGAATATTCTAAAACCCAGTTCCATCCCACTGCCGGCTCAGACCCCATATCCGGTCTGCACGCATATGCACTAATTAACAGTTTCATTTTGCCTCCATCTTTCATTTACCTTTGATATATACATTCCAAATAAATTTCGTGTTTGTATAAAAATATCTCTTAAACAATCTTTTTGGATCCTGCATTAACCGATACAACCACTCCAGATTACATTTCTGCATCCACATAGGTGCTCGTTTAATATTTCCAGCGTAATAATCGAACCCTGCGCCTACACCTATCATCAGCCCATTGACTTTTCCCTGATGTGTAGCCATCCATCTTTCCTGCTTCGGAGCGCCAAGACCAATCCATACAAAATCTGCATTCGCAGAATTGATATTTTCTACAATCTGCCTATCCTCTTCTTCTGTCAGAACTCGAAACGGGGGACTATACATTCCGGCAATTTGAATTCCCGGGTAATTCTCATTCAATTTCTTCTCAAGTAATTCCAAGGTTTCTTCTGTACTGCCATAAAAGTAATGTCGATATCCCTTTTCCGCTGAAATTTGAAAGATTTCTCCCATCAAACTCGGTCCGGTTGTCCGCTCCATTTCTTGATGTCCACGTTTCCGCCCTACACTGGATAATGGTCCACCATCCGGGATTGCCATAAGTCCTCCGTTTTGTATTGCACAATAAGAAGCGCTATCATAACTGGTCACTGTGGTATGGACGTTCGACACACAAATATAATCTCCTTTAATGTCTGCAAGATTTTTCGTCAAATACTCCAACAACCATTTCATATTAATCGCCGCAATATTTACTCCCATAATATTACAAGTAGGGATAAGAGATTTGTCTACTTTTCTCTGATAGATGTTTTTCTGTTTCTCCTCCATACCTCAATTTCCTTTCCTTTTCTATGTTTAATTCACAAATTCATTGCTGTCCCTTATCTTAGGCTTACCACAAAAATTCACTTTCCCACACATCTACCCCAGAATCCTGGAATACACTGCGCAGTCGATTTCTCAAAGTATCTTTACTTACACCTTTTTTCAAAATTACCTGAAGGAATCCTCCTCCGCCGGCACCAGAGATAAACTTTCCATCAACTAGATCTTCACATGATTCGAAAATCTGATCAATACACGTATTTGTTGACCCCATATCCAGCTTCTTAGAGACTTCCCAATGCTGATTTAATAGTTTTGCGAACTCATCAACGTTTCCTTGTTCCAATTCATATCTCATCAACACTGCTAGATGTTTCATTTCTTCCAGCGCCTCTACCGACTCTTCTCTTCCACCGATATATCCTCCCACTACATAACGAAGGAGATTTCTTGCCAGTCTTCTCTGTCCTGTATAGATCAGAGCGAATCGTTCCTGCAATTCTTCTTTTGTTTCTTCATCCAATTGAACGTATTCCACCTTGATACGCTGTGTCATTCCTGGCTTTGTTGTAATATATTTAATTCCCGGAGTCAGGCCGCCGACTTGATCCTGCCAGCCTCCACCGGTACTCATAATCTGCTCTAAATGAAGTACTGTTTCATATAACGTTTCGTCAGACCACTCTTGACCAAAAAACGCTCCGATTGCCTTCACTGCTGCCCCAGATAAGATACTGCTTGTTCCAAGTCCGGAGCCCTTTGGCACATTACATACTCTTGTAGACAAGTAGATTCCACCGCCAATTCGTTTCAATATCTCCTGTAGGTTTGCCTCTCCTGTCTTTGGAATCACACCACAAGCAATCAATGCCGCTTTATGAAGCGCAAATGAATCATACGGATTGTGACAATCTTGAACCTCTTCTACTGTAGTTGCCTTTCCATAAGCATTAAAATCCAAACTTGCAAACTCAATATGCAATTCATCCAATCTACGAACCTCTACCTCGATCTGCTTCTCACCCTTTAACAGAATCGCCGCATTTAACACAACGCCACCTTTTTCATTACAATATGGCGGAGTGTCTGTCCAGCCGCCTCCCCAGTTCACACGAACCGGAAGGGTTACCTTCACCGCATCTTTTGCGATATGGTACTCAATATCATCAACGAATTCTGAATCTCCACATACTGCTTCCTGGATCGTATCAAAGCACAGCTTTTCAATCACATCATATCCCATACCATGAAATACCGCAGACTGGTATTTCATAGAACGTGAAATCGCATACAGCACGCGGATTTTCTGAGAGAATTCCATTGTTTCTGCCTTTTCCATCAGGATTTCAAATTGACGTTCATTGATTTCCTTCTCACCAAATAGCTTCAGAATCGGAATATAATGCTCTCCTGCAAACAATCTTTCCAAAAACTTTTCCACCAGGATCTGATTTTCCAGCTCATTTTCCCACTTGATAAAACAGGTTGTATTTCCAAGAAGGAACGATTCCTGCAGACTGTATCGTGTCTCCTGCTTCCAGCTTTGAATTTCATCTGATGTAGCCGTTCCCGCCAGAATCTTCGTCAGGACAAGGGATGCCTGTACAGCCTCCTTCTGTGTGGCTTTTGCCGGATATAGCTTTGCATTCCACAGATAATGCTCCTCATCTTCCCACAAATCCTTTGCGGTAATCCCTGCTTTCTCGATCAATTCTTCCAGATTCCCGGTCAAAAAAGAACCATGATTTTCTAAAGTATTCTTCGGATTATCGTAAACACCATAGATACGTACAAGATGGCTCTCTGCATCTCCCAGCTGTACAGCATGTAGAACCGTATTCTCAGGCACTTCCACCTCTTCCAGGCACAAATTACTTACCACTGCACCTTGATGCACAATTGTATTGCCTTTTAACATACTGTTTTCAATATAACAGCCTTCTTCTATCGTTACTGCGTCTTCCAACAACGCCTTGTGAAGCGCTGCCCCTTCAATGGCACGATTGGCACATACAACAGGTTCCCAGTCCAGAAATTCATAATCACTGATTTCTTCTGTCAGAAGCTGACGAAGTTCCCTTGTCGTACCAAAATGAATAAATTCTGCCGGTGACAAGCAGATCAACTTCATCGGAAACTGATGCAGCACTTCCCAGATCTTTGTTCTGCAGTCATGCAATTCTTCACAGAAACTTCCCTCCGGCTGCTCCTCATAGAATTGCTCTAACGTCGAATCTTTTGCAAGCGGATATAAGAAATCTCCGTAAAAACTAATACGCGATTTTTCATTTACAAACTGCGCATACTTTTCTTCCTGAATCACTCCATTCTCGGAGATCAAAGAAAACAGCGCTTCCAACATTTCTGAGCCACACAATACAGCTCCCGTATCCAGATCTACATTTCCCTCTGCATTGACAGCTCCCATATCGGTTAATGTCTCTACCGTTTGTTTATGTAAAAACTTCTGCACATGATCCGTTCCATCATTTAAGAACACGCCATGATCCTTTCCGATTTCCACCGGAGATTTCATAGAAATTGCAGCTGCCCCTTCAAAAGAAGCATCGATCTGCAGCGGATTAAATAACAACAGCACATCCCCTGATAAAATCAACATCCCTTCTTTAAACCGGGACGGAACCCCTGCCATTCCAATCAAAAATTCATCAAATAATGTAGACGGTCTTCCATCCGGTAATTCTCTCGGAACGGGAGAAAACAATTTTCCACAAACAGAGTACTGTGGCACTCGTTTACTGTCTCCACCGGAATGGATCACCAGCACGCGTTTATTATGGAAGTTCCCCTGAAACCCTTCTTGCTCAGACAACACACGTAACACTTGCAACGTTGCCCCTCCGGAACCAATACGTTTTCCTTCCGGATCAGGGATCACCAGAAATCTTGTATTCTTCGGAAGCACACCTTTGTCTCTTCTCCATGCGATCTGCTCTTCAAAAGACATTGCCTGCGCTTCATTGGATGCCGTCAATACTACATAATCCCACTGTGCATAGCTGGACTTTCGGATACTTCTACGATAATCCTCCCACGCATCCAGATAACTCTGTCTCAGAAAAAGGTTTTTCATCCTTCTGTATTTCTGTATATTTTGCATTACTTTGCTCCTTTTCTCAAAAGCACTCCAAACACCGTCATAAACAAAATCTTAATATCGAGAGAAATGGACCAGTTATCAATATACTCCAGATCCAGTTTCAAAACCTCTTCAAAGTCCGTAATGTCACTTCTTCCCGTTGCCTGCCACAATCCGGTAATTCCCGGACGGATACTCAGACGACGCTTATACTGTGTCTTATACTTCTCAAACTCATCCACAGTAGGCGGTCTTGTCCCGATCAGACTCATATCCCCTTTCAGAACGTTCCAAAACTGCGGCAATTCATCGATACTTGTCTTACGGATAAACTTTCCAACCTTTGTAATACGTGGGTCATCATCCATCTTAAACATCAATCCGCTCATCTGATTCTTTGCCATCAGCTCTTTTTTCCGTTCCTCCGCATCCTTGTACATGGAACGGAACTTATAGAACTTAAACTTTCTTCCATTCAACCCCACACGCGTCTGAGAAAAGATCAGCGGCCCCGGAGATTCCAACAGCAAAACAGGCGCCAAAAAAATCGTGACAACACCTGTGATTACCAATCCCACCAGCGCTCCCGCAATATCCATAATTCGTTTCACTACACGCATCTTCATATCGACAACGCTCTCCTGGAAAGTAATTGCATACACACCTCCCAGTGAACGCAACTCTTTCTTCGCATATTTTAAGTCAATATCAAAGATGTTAACATTCAAATTGACTGTCAGCCCCATATCCTCATAGCGCTCAATCACCTGTCCCACATGCACACCGCTTCGATATGGAACATTAATGTATACTTCATCCACAACTCTCTGCGTCAGACACTCATACATAGAGAAGTAATTCCCCATAACCTGCGCCCCGTAGTATTCCTTTTCGATCATATCATCCGGCGCATCCAGTAAAATCCATCCCTTTAATTTATAATCGTACATAGACTCCAGATTCAAACGCTCCATAATCTCCGGAACCTTATCCATCATCGTCAAAACAACCAGACGTTTCGTGTAAAAATTCTTCTCCTGTCTCCACTTCACGTATAGCTTAAATCCATTACGCAATACATATTGAAGCCCAATCACCATCAAATATGTACTCACGATCACAACCCTGGAAAAATCTGTAGAAATCTTCAGTAAGAATAATGTAATAATCAGAATTGCAAGAACACATGTTGTCTCTTTAATAATATCAACGAGCTCTTTTAAATACCCGCGCTCAAAAAAATCTTTCTTTGTATTTCGAAAAAAAGACACAACAATATAGACCAGTAGTATATATAAGAATACCGTTGATTCCATCACCCTCTGGTTCTTCCAGATAAAACTACCGTTTCGAATATAATTAGCCGCCCCATAACTAATCATCAAAGCAAGCACATCAAGAACCATCACAAGAATTAACTCCACGCGCTTCCTCTTATCGCTTTCGCTCATCTCTCTTCCCTCCCAATATTCATTTTCTCTCATAACCCAACATATATATATATCATTCTAACTGTATTCGACATTTTTTTCAATAGACACAATTTCCTAATATCGGCAGAAAAATTGATTAATATTACATACATTTCATACAAATCTACTAAATTTTCTTCCTCAACAAAAGAAACAAAAATAAAAATAAACGTTGCTGCAGTTTTCACTCAACTACAACAACGCTTATATTTTGTTGGTAACTATTTCTTTTATATGTTGAAATCTTTCTCCGTCAGAATAATACGATCGGAATCGTCTGTATTCTTTCCGAAGACTCTCTTAACCAGTTTCTTTGCAGATACCTTCTGTGAATGTGCCATTGCCTCATCCATAATTTCTTTTACTTCCGCAACTGTCACTGCATGGTCCTCTCTCTGTAATGAATCAATCCGGCTATATAATGCCAAAATACTCATTTCATCAATCTTGTATCCGTTTTCCTGCGCATACGTCTGACCGAATGTAACCAGCTCATCATTAATAAATACCGGCACTTCCAAACGACTTGTAAACTTTCTACGGAACTCTCTGTTTGAACTCAGCAAGCGATCCAAAGGCTTTCTCTGATCTTCTAATACGATCAGCAATTCTCCCGTATCACTTTCCATTGCCTTATTCAATCTTGCAACCGTCTTTTCATTCATCTTACCGGCTTTTTCAATAATCAGCGCTCCGCCATACAGTTTTTCAAAAATATCACTGATTTTCTTTTTATTTAAAGAATCGCCTGTTACAATTGCAACTTTTCCTTGACGAATCTTCCGCTGTTTTTGAATCGCCTTCACAACATCAACAGCAAGAACAGTCTTTCCATTGCCCTTATTACCAATAATTAATAAGTTTCCTGTACAAGAACTTCCTTTTCGATTTGTACAATTCTTATCTTGCTCCAGCACATCCACAAGCTGCTCACTCATACCACGAACAGGAACGAAATAGGAGAACAATTTCTTCTGTTCATCTGTCAGTCCTGCGCGAGTACCGATTCCACTCTGTGCCTTCAGATCGTATCTTCCATGTACTACAAATCCTGTGTCTGAAATAGACAGTGCATCCGAAATTTCATCCAGAGGCAATGGTGCTGTCTTTCCTGTTGCAATCAGCTTTGCAGTTTCCTTCCGGCTCAGTGGAGTCGTTGCTGATAGCAAATCAATTTCATCGTCATCATCCGGAATCTCACGATCATCCATTTCATCAAAATGCTTCTGCGGCCGGAATTCTTCTTCAAAGCTCTCTGTTACAGACTGAAGATCATCTTCATATAAATCATCTTCATAATCTTCTTCAAAGTCTTCTGCCAATTCATCATCATAGACTTCTTCGTAGTCTTCTGCCAATTCATCATCATAGACTTCTTCGTAGTCTTCCGCTAATTCATCGTCATAGACTTCTTCGTAATCTTCCGCTTCATCCTCATAGACCTCTTCAAAGTCTTCTGCTTCATCCTCATAAACTTCTTCGTAGTCTTCTGCCTCCGCCTCGTATGGTTCTTCGTACATTCCGAATGATTCTGCTTCTGCAGCATCTACTGCATCTTCTTTACTCCATACAAACGTATCTTCATCCTCATCTAAGAGATCGTCATAATCCTCAAATTCGTCTGATTCATCTTCCATACGAAGTTCATCTGCTAAAGCGCCCATATTTTCATGCGGCTCATCGTCTTCTTCATAATAATCTACTTTCGCTACAGGTTTCTCCTCCTGCGGCGGAATATTCCCTTCGATCTCATCAATCAGCCTCTGAATATCTGGTGACAAAATCGGTGTTGTACCCCTATTCTTATCTTCCATAGCTCCTTCTTTCTCAGAAACTGTCTCATCTGCTTCCGGGATCCAATCCTCTTCAGCTTCTTCAACAAATTCTGGCTGTTCTCCCCCAACGCCAGTCTCACTTTCTTCATACTCTTCTTCCAGAAAATCCATAAGATTCATCTGGCCTGCAATCTGATCGCCATCCTCTTCTCTTTCCTCAAAGACACTTTCGCTGACATCACCCTCAGCTATTTCTTCACTTTCAGCGTCTTCTTCTATCACTTCTTCATCTAATTCCGGATCCGGTCTTAACTCTTCCAAATCCGGGTCAACTACGATTGTTTCTTTTTTCTTTTCTTCTGCGACTTTCTCTGCAAATCCCAAATCTGCAACAGACTCAATCTCTTCTATCTCACTCTCCAGTTCCGTCAGATCTTCCTCTTCTTCCTCTTCTTCTACTTCTGCTTCTTCTGAGGTTTCCTCATCTGTTTCATCTTTTAGCTTAATATTCAAGAGACTCTTCAGGGCTTCGTCCAGCTTCATTGTATTTCCTATCTTTTTCTTGCTGGTCTCCTGTATCTGTTCTTCACTTTCATTTAACTTGTCTTCCAGTTCTTCTTCCACCTCTTCATCAGAAGGTTCCTCTTTCTTCTGGTACTGTGTCAAATCCGGAAGTTCTTCTGTCTCAGTCGTTGGTTTCTCATATCTGCGGTCATATTTTTCCTGCTGAGACGGAGTCAATGGCTTATACTGCATCTTCAATTCCATTGCCTGATATACATACTTCCCTTCACTAAACCACAAAATCAGATCATCACATTCTTCCAGACATTCTGCTGTCATACCTGCTTCCTGATATAGCTTAGCCAGCTCATACGCCCACTCCTCAATATATTCTGCCTTCTTGAACTCCTCCAGCGCATGAATCTGCTGCTCAATAGGAGCTCTCTGAGCCCGGAGAATCTGATATTTCAATATATACTGGTTCGGATCTTTTGGAGCAAGCTCAATAAAATCATCATAATAATCGATTGCCTCATCTACATTTCTTGTCTTTAATGCAAGTGTACATAGACGTGATACGATCTTTCGGCTCCCTTCCGCACGACTATAAGCAATCGTCAGAACGTCATAGCTCTTCTGATAATCTCTATTCTTTTCATATATCTCGCTGACCGTACTTAACATTGTCGTGTTACGTACCCGTTTCCAGTCAATGCTGTCCGCAATCTCTGCCGCCTTATTGTATGCGCCGTCATTCATAAGTTCAAGCATCTGTTCTGTCTTCAACTTATACTCATACTTGTCCACTGCACTCACCTCATCAACTTATTATAATTCACTCATTAGTTTACCATAACAGAACCGGATTGTCAAAAAAAGTACATCCTCAATTGACATTGAGGATGTACTTTTTATAATTATTTAATTGTATACTTTTATAATATTTATAAAATCGGAGGAAACTCTCGATTCAATTCCTGTAGGCTTAAACCCTTTTTATTATATACTATTTATTTCATGATTTACAATTCAGATCCTTACGGTATTATTTTCATATTCTAAAACATATCCTTTAATTATTCCATCTATAATTGTTCAACTGCCACGATATCATTACTTCAATACCCTAACACCTTACTTAATTATTCTTTCGATAACTATTGTATGTCCTTTATGAAATAGTATTCTTTCGATGTTTCTTTACACATCTTTTGAAATCGAATTGAATGTGGTATGTATCTTTTCAATATGTCTGTGAATATTAAATCTTAACAAATATTTATATTCATCATCCGGTCTTCTACTACTTCTCCGACTCGTCTGTTATTTTCATTCTTTTTCTTTACCGAATGTCCTTTATCGTGTATAGGTAAAAGCCACTTCATCACAGGAACTTCTATTCACCATACCACTGACATATTGAATATAAAATGCTGAAACGTTGTCCATGGGACTCTTACCTCCTTTTCTTAATATTCATCTTATTTCAAGAAGTTTTAATTTCTTGTTTTTTGATTGACCTTATAATAGCACACGCCTTTCAAGTTGTCAACCTTTTTAAGTATATATTTTATATAAATTTATAATTATATTAATTTCATACAATTTTCTGATAATTACGTATTTGATAAAAGAAGAGATCATAGTCCAAATAATAAAAACAGAAAAAATCCAGCCCTGAAATGATTTTCTCTGACCGGGCTGGATTTCAACTATTTTCTTTTTATACGTTTCTTTTATAAGAATTCTTTTATGCTCTTATAAATGCCTTCTGCATCTAATCCGTATTTTTTCAGCAGTTCTACTGCAGGACCGGATTCACCGAATGTATCCTGGATTCCGATTTTTTTCACAGCCATCGGAGCTTTCTCACACAATACATCACAGATTGCACTTCCAAGGCCTCCAATTACAGAATGTTCTTCTACTGTAACCACTTTACCGGTTTCTTTTGCTGCTGCAACAACCAGTTCTTCATCCAAAGGTTTAATTGTATGAATATTAACAACTTTTGCTTCAATTCCATCTGCCGCAAGCATCTCTGCTACCTCCAGACAATTTCCTACCGGAAGACCGCTTGCAAAAATAGTAAGGTCTTTTCCTTCGCGAAGCACAACACCTTTTCCGATTTCAAATTTATAATCTTCTCGATCGTTAATTACCGGCACTGCCAATCTTCCGAAACGCATGTATACCGGTCCCTGATGCTCATATGCTGCTTTTACTGCTGCACGTGCTTCTACATCATCAGATGGATTGATTACAACCATGCCCGGAATTGTACGCATCAACGCGATATCCTCATTACACTGATGCGTTGCTCCGTCTTCTCCTACAGAAATACCCGCATGAGTAGCGCCGATTTTTACATTCAGGTGCGGATATCCGATAGAATTACGTACCTGCTCAAATGCACGTCCTGCCGCAAACATTGCAAAAGAACTTGCAAATGGTACTTTTCCTGCTGCTGCAAGACCTGCTGCAACTCCCATCATATTGGACTCTGCAATACCGCAGTCGATATGTCTCTCTGGGAATACCTTTTTGAAAACTCCTGTTTTTGTAGCTGCTGCAAGGTCTGCATCTAATACAACTACATCTTCATGTTCTTTACCGAGTTCAGCCAAAGCATTACCGTAGCTCTCTCTTGTTGCAATTTTCTTTACATCTGACATAATGCTTCACCTGCCTCTTCTAATTCTTTCATAGCCTCTGCATACTGCTCGTCATTCGGAGCAACTCCATGCCAGCCAACCTGATTTTCCATGAAGGAAACACCTTTTCCTTTGATTGTCTTTGCAACGATTGCTGTCGGCATTCCTTTTGTTTCTCTTGCTTCCTTAAACGCTGCTTCAATCTGGTCGAAATCATTTCCATCAATATTGATTACATGGAAATTGAATGCTTCAAACTTCTTATCGATCGGATATGGAGAGTTAACTTCTGTAATTGCTCCGTCAATCTGAAGATTATTATTATCTACGATTACTACAAGGTTATCCAGCTTGCGGAATCCTGCCAGCATTGCTGCCTCCCAAACCTGTCCTTCCTGAATCTCTCCGTCTCCTAACAATGTATATACTCTGTAATCTGCATCGCTCAGCTTACCGGCAATTGCCATACCCACTGCTGCTGAGATTCCCTGTCCCAGAGAACCGGAAGACATATCCACACCCGGAATGTGTTTCATATCTGGATGTCCCTGCAGATAAGATCCTACATGACGCAGTGTCTTCAGATCTTCTACCGGAAAATATCCTCTGTTTGCCAGAGTAGAATACAATCCCGGAGCTGTATGTCCCTTAGACAATACAAAACGGTCGCGATCTGCTTTCTTCGGATCTGCCGGATCAATATTCATTTCTTTAAAATACAAATATGTAAAAATCTCTGCTGCAGACATAGATCCACCCGGATGTCCGGACTTTGCGCTATGTGTCGCAGTTACGATGCCTTTGCGAACCTCGTTCGCAGTCTTCATCAATTCAAGTTTGTTCATGAGTTCCTCCTTATTATTCACCAAAAACAGCTTTATAATCTGCCTGGAATTTTTCAATTCCTGCATCTGTCAGCGGATGATGTGTCATCTGCTCGATTACTTGGTATGGTACTGTTGCGATATCTGCGCCTGCAAGAGCGCAGTCAGTAACATGTATTGGGTTGCGCACGCTTGCTGCAATAATCTCTGTTTCAATTCCTGCCACTTCAAAAATCTGAGCAATCTCAGCAATCAGATCTGTTCCACGAACAGAAATATCATCTAATCTTCCAAGGAATGGAGATACATAAGTTGCTCCTGCTCTCGCTGCAAGAAGTGCCTGATTTGCGGTGAAGATCAATGTTACATTTGTCTTGATTCCTTCAGCGGTCAGCACCTTGCATGCTTTCAATCCTTCTGTAGTCATCGGAATCTTAACAACCATATTCGGATGAATTGCTGCAATTGCACGTCCTTCTTCGATCATCCCCTCAGCGTCAACAGTTGTAGCCTTTACCTCTCCGCTGATTGGTCCGTCAACGATTGATGCAATTTCTGCAATTACTTCTTCAAATACGCGTCCCTCTTTTGCGATTAAAGATGGGTTTGTTGTTACTCCGCAGATCACACCCATGTCATTTGCCTTTTTGATATCCTCTACCTTTGCTGTGTCAATAAAAAATTTCATTGTATTTCCCTCCGTTTTTTGAATGATAAATAGAATCTTTTACTTCTTAATTCTGATTATAGTCAGCAAAAAACAAACGTCAATAGACCTCATAATTATTAATAATTTATACGCATTAATAAATGGCAATTATTAATATTTCACAGCGATAAAACGCACTTTTTCTCAGTATTTTCACAAACACAACATGCATTTATTATTAATAATATCAAAAATTTGTTTATTTTAATTTGATTTTCTTGATTTTACTCTTGGACTCGCAGTCGTCCCACGCTTTACCAATCGTGGTTCATATTCCACATGATAAATACTTACCGGCTCTAATTCTGCATACTTCCGTTCATGAGTTTTCATCTTCTTCATAATAATGTCGCAGGCATCACGCCCTTTATATATAACAAAATGCTCGATTGTTGTCAACGCCACTTTATGCATCCCCGCAAATAAAGTATTGTCACACCCCATTACCGACATATCTCCCGGCACTTTATATTTTGCATCATACAGAGCATCCAGGATTCCAAACGCGATCATATCATTGAGCCCCACAATTGCCGTCAATTGTTTCTGTTCTTTGAGAAGTTCCTGTGTCAGATCGTATCCGATCCGATATTCGGAATCAATCCCCGTCACATCTTCATCGATGGATTCATTTGCCGCTTTGATCACAACATGATCGCCCAAACCGGCCTCCTGAAATTCTTTCAAAAATCCCTCTACACGTTTGGAGCGCTGCTTTTGCCGCACTGTTAGAGGCGGAGCGATATACGCCACATCTCGATGCCCCAATTCCAACAGATGACTGGCCATGATGCGCCCTAGTTTGGAATTGTCTAATTCCACTGCATCTACATCCAGCCGTTCGTTCTGATTATTAATTACTGCAAACGGAATCTTCTGCGACATTTCTTCTATCATAGGAAGAAACATACGGCTTGGATTACACATATAAATTACGCCATGCGGATTTAAAAACGGAAGCATCTTTAAATAGCGTTCTTCCAGTTCCAGATTTCTCTGGGTGTTGCACACAAACAATCCATATCCCTGCTCGATTGCTCTGGATTCAATGCCTTGCAATAACATGACATAATAGGGATTTGTCAGATTCGGGCAGAACGCAACGAGCAATTTTTGCTTCTTGCTCTCTTTACGCGCACGGCGTTTCGGCAGTTCGTACCCTAGCTCCCGCGCCGCATTTTCCACTCGCAGAATAACGTCTTTGGAAAATGATACGTTATATTTTTTATTTAGCACCATCGACACTGTTGCCTGAGATACGCCGGCACGCCTTGCCACATCAGAAGAGGTTACTTTCTTTTTACTCATAACATGCTCCTCCTCTGTTTGTTCTTATAACTCTGTACGTCCGTCCAGCGCCCGCAAAAGTGTTACTTCATCAATATACTCTAAGTCTCCACCTACCGGAACACCACTGGCGATCCGGCTGACTTTAATCCCTGCAGGCTTAATCAGCTTGCTGATATACATCGCTGTTGTTTCACCCTCCAGGCTGGAATTTGTTGCAATGATCACTTCGTCAACATCTCCCTGCAGCCGCTCCATTAATTCTTTCAGCCGAATATCCCCCGGCCCGATTCCGAGCATCGGAGAAATTGCTCCATGAAGCACATGATAAACTCCGTTATACTTTCCGGTCTTCTCATAAGCCGCAAGATCCCTCGGAGTTTCCACCACCATAATCGTCTTCTGATCTCTGTCCGGATTTTTGCAGATTGGACATAACTCCTGATCGGTCAATGTACAACACTGAGCACAATACCGCACATTGTTTCTCGCATCCACCATCGTCTTTGCAAGGTGCTCTACCTGCTCCTTCGGCATATTGATCACATGAAACGCCAAACGTTGTGCTGACTTCGCTCCAATCCCCGGAAGTCTTGAAAATTCTTCGATCAGCCGGCTGATTTGATTACTATAGTACTCCATTTATAAGCCGAAGCCTCCCATTCCCATGCCACCTGTGAGTTTGGACATTGCTGCTCCGGACTCTTCTTCTACCTTGCGCAGCGCTTCATTTGTAGCCGCCACGATCAGGTCTTCTAACATCTCGATATCATCTGGATCTACCACTTCTTCTGCCAGTTTCACTTTCAGCACTTCACGCTTGCCGGACACAGTGATCTCAACTGCTCCGCCGCCTGCAGTTGCAGTAAATTCCTTTGTCTCCATTTCCTTTGCCTGTTCTTCCATCTGACGCTGCATCTTCTGTGCCTGTTTCATCAGATTTGCCATATTTCCCGGCATACCACCGCCCGGGAATCCACCTCGTTTTGCCATGTCTTTAATCCTCCACTGTTATTTCCATATGAATGACATTTTCCATATGTCGTTCCAAATCCACAAAGGTATCTTCAAAACGTCGGCCGTCTTCTACCTGCCGCACTTCTACCTCTACTTTTTTGCCGATCCGCTGCTCGATCAATGACTCTAGTTCTTCCTTATGGTCTTCCCGCCCTACAATTGAGGCGCCCATCCCATCCGGAAGCACTACCATCAGCCGATTGTCTCCGCCCAGACTCAGTCTGGCCTTTTTCAGATAAGTCCGCACCGGTCCCGATGTCTCATCGGCTATCGACCGGAAGTTTTTCACAACTTCCTGCACATCCTCCGGAACTGCCAGCGGCGCCTCCGGTTTCGGCTGTTTTTCTGTCTCGATCCGCTGCTCTCTCTCCGGCTCACCACCATATTGACGTACCGGAACACCTTGCTCCAGTTTTTCCTCTACTGCACGAATCCGATCCAGTAAGGAGTCCTGACTCACTTCCATCGCCGGTGTACATAATTTAATCAACGCCACCTCCAAAAGCACTCGCTTCTGTGTCGCATACTTCAATTGTCCGGATAATTCTGAAAAAATACGGATATACCGCAGCAGCATATCAACCTCGATCATCTGCGCTTCTTCCTTTAATTGCGCCAGATTCTCACTGGATACATCCAGAACATCTTCTATACTATCAGACGTTTTCACCAAAAGCAAGTTCCGAAGATACCAGGTGAAATCTGCTGCCAGCTGTGTCAGCTCTCTTCCCTGCATCACCAGCTCTTCCACCATATCCAAAACCTTCGCTACATCTCTTGCCAGAATACTTCGCAGCAATCTGCTGAATACATCCGTATCCACAGCACCAAGTACCTCCAGCACATGGTCATACGTCAGTTTCTGACCAAGATAAAATGCAATGCACTGGTCTAACAAGCTCAACGCATCTCGCATCGATCCATCTGCCGCCTTTGCAATATAGCGAATTGCCTTTTCCTCGACTTCCACCTGTTCCGCGTCCATCAGTTCCTGCATCCGGGCTGAAATCGTATCAATCGTAATCCGCTTGAAATCATAGTGCTGACAACGAGATAAAATCGTAATCGGAATCTTATGTACCTCCGTTGTTGCCAAAATAAAAATAACATACTCCGGCGGTTCTTCCAGTGTTTTCAAGAGTGCATTAAATGCTCCGATAGACAGCATATGCACCTCATCTATGATATACACCTTGTATTTCCCCTCGGTCGGACGGTAAGTAACCTCTTCCCGGATTTCACGAATATTATCCACACCGTTATTTGATGCCGCATCGATTTCAATCACATTCATAGAGGTTCCCGCTGCAATGGATCTGCACATGGCACATTCGCCACATGGACTTCCATTTACCGGATGTTCACAGTTTACCGCCTTAGCAAATATCTTGGCCACAGTTGTCTTTCCCGTTCCCCGCGTACCGCAGAACAAATATGCATGCCCAATTCGATTCGCCTTAATCTGATTCTGTAATGTCGTAATGATATGTTCCTGTCCTTTTACATCTTCAAATGCAGTCGGACGGAACTTTCTATATAATGCCGTATATGACATGGAAAACTCCTTTTATTTTTACTTTCTACTTGCCTTACTCATCCTTCTCGCCAAAACTGATCCCCAGTAATTTTGCCTCTTTGATCAAGCTGCAATTGGGATCCACATACTTCAGTTTACCGGCAACTTCCTCTAACGGAACTGCAGTTGTTTCATTATTTATCATCGCAACCATATATCCATACTGCTCGTTCAGGATCAGCTCTGCAGCCTTAGCGCCAACTCTGGAAGAAAATACTCGATCGTAAGGGCATGGTGAACCGCCCCGCTGGGTATGTCCCGGAACAGTGATCCGCACTTCTTTCTCTGTCTTCGCCTGAATCTGCTCTGCCAGTTCATAAGCAATCGACGGATATTTCCGCTTTGCCAGTTTCTCTTTATACTCTTTCTTCTTTAACTTCGCATCTTCCTTGGAAATCGCACCTTCCGCAACTGCCAGTATTGTAAATGCCTTGCCTGCTGCACTTCGTTTCTGGATCACGTTCGTAATTGCTTCAATATCATACGGAATTTCCGGAAGTAAAATAATATCTGCACCGCCTGCAATTCCTGCATGAAGCGTTACATGCCCTACTTTATGCCCCATTATTTCTATAATAAACACACGACTGTGAGAAGTTGCAGTTGTATGAATCCGGTCAATGGTATCTGTCGCAATATCTACCGCACTCTGAAAACCAAATGTCATATCGGTTCCCCACAGATCATTATCAATCGTCTTTGGAAGCGTAATGATATTCAATCCTTCTTCTCTGAGAAGATTTGCCGTCTTATGCGTTCCGTTCCCGCCTAAGATCACCAGACAATTCAAGCTCAATTTGTGATATGTATGTTTCATCGCGGCAACCTTATCAATCCCATCTTTATCCGGCACCCGCATCAGCTTAAACGGCTGTCTGGAAGTTCCCAGAATGGTACCGCCCCGGGTCAGAATCCCGGAAAAATCCTTAGATGTAAGCATTTTAAAATTACCGTAAATAAGTCCTTTATATCCATCTTCAAATCCGAAGATTTCCACATCATCCCGCTCGGAACAAATGCCTTTTACCACTCCGCGCATAGCAGCATTCAACGCCTGACAGTCTCCGCCGCTTGTCAACATACCGATTCGTAACATATCTGATTCCTCCTGTTCCTGATTCCTCTTTTTTTCTGATTTATTTTAACACACTTTCTGTCATTTTCATAGATTCAAGGATTATTCCAAAATCTGGACTACGATCTGCCACAGCCAGAATGCCAGATAGCAGAGCATTCCCAGATTCAAGATTGTCGTGCGGAACCGCTGCCCCTTTGGAATCTCAAATTCTCCCGAATTGCACTTTATTTTCTTTACGTGAAGTGCCCAACAGATAATGCCTGCAATCACAAGCAATAATACAAAAATCGAATATCCAAAAAAGAAGAGAATCTGAACTCCATAATTTGTCAGCAATGAAAGCATTTCTTCTGAATTTCCCGCCACATGTTCAACTTGATTGAAGAAGTCTGATTCCAGCATTAAAATTCCCGGAATCGAACCCATAAAATTAATTGTCGCATGGAGCAGTACCGTATACCGCAGACGCCCTGTTTTCACATAAATAAATCCGAAGAACACACCTAATCCAAATGCATATGCAAACTGGTTCAAATTTCCATGAAACAATCCAAACATCAAACCCGACAATACAATGGCAACCCCTTCGCCATATGCAGCCATTCGGTCAATGAGAACTTTCCGGAATATATATTCCTCAACAATGGGAGCCAGAATCACCATAACAATGAGCGCCGTCACCGGGGACAACCCGCTTACAACCTGCTCCAATGGATTTGCAACCGGCGAGCCTTTTATGACGCCAAAGGCTCCCGTCAAAAACAGCCCCACCAGATTTGCAAGGTACATCAATACATAACTCATCAAAAAAGCGACCAGCCATTTCCCCACTCCCATTTTGTGCTGTGGCAAATGAACTGTCGGTATCCGCCGCACCATACACACCAGCAATGGCATCGCAATCAGATAGTTCGCAGCCGAAGATACGAACAGAGCTACATTGATATCTGACATCTGCTCCGGGGCAATCAGCACTGCAATCCGCCCAACTATCAACTGCACAAGAAAGGTCAGAACAGATCCTGCAAAATATGCCCCTCCGATTTTCGAAAAATGTTTCCTTGCAATTCTACTATCCTCCATCGCGGTTCCTCCGAATTTCTTTTTGTTTTATTGTTTTATTATAGTAGAACTTCTTTAATTATGCTACACTCTATATAATATAATTTTAAAGAATCAATTTTATCAAAAAAGGAGTTTTTCCTATGACAATGATACGACCTTTTTGTGGCATCCACCCTGCCCCATCCCTTGCCGCAGCGATTGCGGCGCTCCCCTACGATGTATATCATCGTGCAGAGGCAACTGAAATCGTGCAAAAAAATCCTTATTCTTTCTTAAAAATCGACCGCGCGGAAACTCAATTTCCCCCAGATACGGATATGTATTCTGAGGAAGTATATTGTCGTGCAAGAGACACCTTCCATGCAATGCTCTCCGACGGTTCCTTTGTTCAAGACGACACACAGTGTTTTTATTTATATGCGCTGACTATGGAGAATCGCACACAGACCGGAATCGTAGGCTGCGCCTCCATAGACGATTACCTGAACAGTACCATCCGCAAACACGAAAACACACGCGCAGAGAAAGAACTTGACCGGATACGCCATATTGATACTTTGAGCGCGCAGACCGGACCAATATTTCTTGCCTATCGCCGCAATCCGGAACTTCATCAGATAATCCGGCAATACAAATGCACCCATCCACTGTTTGACTTTGTAAGCGAGGATGGCATCCGGCATCAGATCTGGAAAATCGCCGATAAAAAT
>Scrappy_p2__coassemble_742_pt1 | contig 29355 bp, 24 predicted proteins | sample Scrappy_p2__metabat2_low_PE_009 | metagenome-assembled genome bin Scrappy_p2
ACAAAATACTATCAACCTTATTAATGGAACTTTTTATATCTAAATAAAATATGTAATGATTTATGGCAGACTTTCCATAATAATAATATAATTCTTCTTTTTCTTCTCCCAAAATCATACAAATTTCACTATATACTTTTTGAAGTTCTCCCCAAATATTTTCTCTATAAGATCGGCTTGCACTATTTTGTGTAACATTGACTGTATATGCATTATAAGCTGTAACTTTAATATTCTTACATTTACTAAAAACTTCTAAACAAAAACATAAATCCTCACAATATGGAATATCCTTGCAAAATTCAATGTTATCCTTTTGTATTTTTTCTCTTAAAAATAAGTATCTCCATGCACTTCCTTGTAAAACGTCTTTTCCATATTTTTTATAAATTGGAACACTTAACATTTTTTCTTGCAAAAAAATCAATTTATCTTTAGAATATACACCTGGTTTCAAAGGCTTTTTTTCCTCTAATATTTTTCCATTTATATTTCTAAGTACACCATACATTATAATATCATAAATAACGTCATCTGACATATCTTCACTAATGATTTTTTCTATATTTTCTGCTTGTACAATATCGTCTGCATCTACAAACATTAAATACTTTCCCTCAGCTTCTGCAATTCCTCTATTTCGTGCACACGATACGCCTTGATTCACCTGAGAAATTACCCGAATTCTTTTGTCTATAATATTTTTGCATATTAGCTCTGTATGATCTTTTGAACCGTCATTAACTACAATTACTTCTATATTTATTAACTTAATCTTTAAAATACTATTTATGAATGTTTCAATTGTATCAACTGCATTATATGCTGGTACAATAAATGATATTACTGGTTGCTTATTCATAAAATTTTCTCCTAAAAACAGATATTATTTGCTTTCTGTTTCTAATAACTCACATATCTTCTTTGCCGCATGACCGGTTCCATAATATGCTTCCTTTTTATCATAATCAATCACAGTATTCATAACCTTATTCACAATATCTTCTGCATTTGGTTTTGCTAGAATATTATGATTTCCAATCAAAGTTTCTACCCATTCTGTCTGATCACGAACTGTAACACATGGTGTATCCAGTATGTACGTTTCTTTTTGCAATCCGCCAGAATCAGTAACTGCTTTCTTAGCATGTTTCACAAAATAAAGCATGTCCAAATAGCCCATCGGTTCAACAAAGATAATATTGGAATACTGATGTTGTTCTCTCAATTGACTAACTAATCCTTTAGTTCTTGGATGAACTGGAAAAATAACAGGTGCATCTAACTGTTCAAAAGCACTTAACACTTCACTTACTTTGTTAATAGAATCTGTATTTTCTGCACGATGTACAGTAGCAAGATACCATGATTCAACCGGTTCTACATCTTCATAAATACCTTGTAAATGTGAGAAATAATAATCAGCCGGTTTTTCATCTAACATCTTAGAATAATAAAGCACTGCATCACACATAACATCTCCAACATTATACACACCATCTACAATAGCTTCTTTTTTCAAATTATCAACTGCTACATTAGTAGGACATAATAATAATGTTGAAATACGATCTGTTAATATTCTATTCTGCTCTTCTGGCATACGCATATTATATGATCGCAATCCTGCTTCTACATGAATAATTGGAATATGCAATTTAGATGCTGCTATTGCACCTGCTAAAGTTGAATTTGTATCCCCATATACCATTAAATAATCTGGTTGTTCCTTTAAAAGCACATCTTCAATTCCAATCATCATTTCTGCTGTCTGACGTGCATGTGTTCCAGAGCCAACTCCTAGATTTACATCTGGTTTCGGAATATGAAGTTCTTTAAAAAACACGTCTGACATATTATTATCATAATGCTGTCCCGTATGCACCAAGATTTCCTCATGTTTTTCTCGTATCACGCGGGATACTGCCGCAGCTTTAACAAACTGCGGGCGTGCTCCTACTATTGTAACAATTTTCATTTCATTATCTCCTATAAAACTTCGATATTCTCACGATTTTCAATATTCTTCATTACATTCTTTGTATCAAAGATTGCCACAGCATTTTTCTGGATCATATCATAATCTACATTCGTATGAGCTGCTGTAACCATAATCAAATCATAAGATGCAATAATTTCCGGATTAATTTCTTTGATTCCCTGATGCTTTTCACCTTTATATTTATACTCTGCAATCCATGGATCATAGAAATCCACATTAGCCTTTTCACGTTTCAATACTTCAATCACACGAAGAGCTGGACTTTCTCTATAATCATCAATATCCTGTTTGTATGCCACCCCAAGTACAAGAACCTTTGCTCCATTCATTGCTTTTGCCTGACGGTTCAAAATCTTACTAGCTCTTTCTACACAGTATTCTGGCATCTGATCATTAATCATCATAGAACTTTCAATCATAGATGTATGGAAACCATATTCTCTTGCTTTCCATGACAGATAATACGGATCAAGCGGAATACAATGTCCACCAAGTCCCGGACCTGGATAAAATGCCTGAAAACCATATGGCTTTGTTTTTGCAGCATCTACGACTTCCCACATACTGATACCTAATTTATTGCAAAGCATTGTCAACTCATTAACAAGTCCGATATTGATATTTCTGTATGTGTTCTCCAGGATTTTTTCCATTTCTGCAATTGCAGGAGAAGATACTTCATAAACATCTCCCTCCAATACCGCACGATACATTGTAGCAATAACTTCTGTTGCATCTTTACCAATTGCTCCCACAACCTTCGGAGTATTCTTTGTTTTGTAGATTAAGTTACCTGGATCTACACGTTCTGGAGAGAATCCCAGGTAAAAGTCTTCTCCACATTTCAGTCCTGACCCTTCCTCTAAAATCGGTTTGATCAATTCCTCTGTTGTTCCCGGATATGTTGTTGATTCCAAAACAACCATTGTTCCTTTTGTCAAATATTTAGAAATCTCTTCTGTTGATGATTTCACATAACTGATATCTGGCTGCTGATGTGCATCAAGTGGTGTCGGAACACATATTGCAATAAAATCAACATCTTTTACAAAACTAAAATCTGTTGTAGCCTGCAACATACCGCTTTCAACAAGGGATTTTAAATCACTATCTACAACATCACCGATATAATTATGTCCCTCGTTTACAAGTTTTACCTTTTCCTCCTGTACGTCAAAACCAATAGTCTTAAATCCAGCTTTCGCTTTTTCTACCGCGAGAGGCAGTCCTACATATCCCAATCCTACAACACCAACTGTAATTGTTTTTTCATTAATTTTTTTTAATAATTCTTGTTTCATTTTTCTTCTCCTTTTGTTAAATCTTGAATTACTTGTTCAGCACGAGCCTTCCAAGTATTTTTCACAATAGTTTCTTTTAATGAATCTTTCTTTATTTCTAAGATTTTTTTATTATTACATAAATCTTTTAATAACATTTGAAGTTTCAAAACATCATGTTCAATACTCCAACCTATACCCATATTTTCTACAAATTCACCTGCTGCAGAATCTTTAGTTGCAATAACCGGAACTTCATGCCCTAGATATTCGAATAATTTTATTGGCATTGCGAAACTACGATATCCTCTACTTTCAAAAAACAACATACATATATCCGCTTTCTCATAATATACTTCTAGATCTTTTCCTGATTTATGTATTATTGATATATTTTTATTCAGATAACACTCATATTTTTCTTTTTCTTTATTCCATTCTTCTTCTCTACAACACACTATTAAATTGACAAAATCAAGTGACGTAACTGCTTGAAATAATTTTGTCAAATCATAAATTTCCCCAATTCCACCCACATAAAATAACGATATTTTTTTTTCATTTTGCTCCTTTGTCACTTTCTCTCTCTTGATGTATTCACACCCAGGGGGAAGCTCTGAAAATCTTTTTACAACATTCACATATGGTCTCATTTTACGTGACGGCAAATACAAAATGTCAACTAATTGATTATATTTAAACAAGTCATAATAATAAAATGGAATTGTTATAATTCGTTGATAAAAAGGAACGAGCTTTTTATAAGTTTCAAATTTCCAATATACATCTCGATAAAACAAACCTATTTGTATATCATTTTTTTTACAAAACTTCATAAACCCAAAATCCAAACCAAAATATCTAGGAAAATGATTTTTTTCTGTTAATAGAGTTGGAGTAGTACTATTTTCAGCATATAAAAAATCATATTTAATTCCATCTTCTATATTCTGCTTAATTTTACTTATTAATTCTTTTCTTTGCTTTCCATACCCCCATATGCAATCAACCAAATATCCATTTTTTTCAAATGCCTGTATCATTTTTATAGGTCTTATATTTGAACCTGATTTGGCATTTGGATCAATCTTCATAGGAATATGAAAAATACATCTTTTCTTCTTACTTTCCATACTTTCCTCATTTATTTTAAATTATTATATGTGATACCCTCTTTTGTTAAATTGTTTATAAACGGTCTCCATCTTATCAACATTATCATTCCAATTATAAGCCTTTATGACATGTTCTCTTCCTTTTCTTCCCATCTCTTTCCGCATATCTTCATTTAAAATTAGCTTTTTTAATTCTAATGCACATTGATTAAGGTTTTTGCTTGATACCAATACGCCTGTTTTTCCTTCTATCAAAACCTCCTTAAATCCATCAATATCAGTAGCTATAACCGGAATTTCCATTGCCATCGCCTCTACTAACGAAACGCCAAAGCTTTCACGATGACTCAATGCACAAAATATATCCATTTCATTCAGTGCTGCTGGCACCTCATTATTTGATATCTTGCCTTTGAGAAAAACATGTTTTTCTAACTTTAGTTCTTTAACCCTATTTTCTAACTCCTGTTTTTGTTCTCCTCCTCCATATATGACTAATTGCATACTTTCTCTTATATTTTCATCAATTGTTTTATCAGTAACAAGTAATTGAAAAACATCTATTAATTCCTTTATTCCATATAAAGGCTTCAACGATTTTATATTTCCAATAACAATTGACTTTTTATCTTTTTTTTCATATTGATTTGGATCGAATTTTTGAATATTAACGCCAAATGGTATTACTTCTATTGGAAAATCTGGTTGTTTCAAAACTTTTTTTAATTCATTAGCCATGCATATACTAGTAGACGTGATTTTTTTTGCATACATTATATTTTTCTTTAGAATTTTATATTTCAAAAATCCTTCGTTTGGAAAACTATACACATCACTTCCCCATACTGAAAGTATAAATGGTCCTATCCTTGCAATTCTTGCCAAAGTACCATAACCACTTGCATAATGTACATTAATAACATCTGGTTTAAAACTGTTTTTCACACTTCTCAATTCTAAAGCATTCAGATAATATCCTTTTGCCCCGCCGTATTGCAAACAATATGGAACAACGCTCTCATTCAGAACATCTTCTTGTGGTTCATGACCTTTTATAAATACAAGCATAACATCATGTCCACGCTCAGATAAAGAATTAACCCAACGAACTGTGTGTGTACTATTCGCAGCAGCAATAAATAATATTTTCATTTTTTTACTTCCCTCTTATAATACTATTTTCAAACAATTCAAATAAATAATATTATTCTTATATAGACTTATACAATATTTCTTCCACTTTATTTGTCAATGATAAATAATCATACTCTCTTGATATAAATGACATATTTTCGCAATACTGTATATACTCCTGAGTAGATAATTCTTCCATCTGAGAAATAGCTTCAGCATAATCTTTTGCTTGTTTAAATTTTTTAACTATCCCCAAATTATATTTTTGAATCAAATCATACTTAACCGGAAGGTTACATAAAATTGGTTTTTTAGCAGCCATATATTCAAAGAGTTTATTCCAACTACAACCATATTTGTTTAATCCAGCTGCTTGTACATTGATAATATTCAAATCTGATTGAGTTAAAATATATGGAACATATCGTTTCTCAATTCTTCCTCTAAAATATACTTTTAAGCCTAATTCTTTACATTCTTTTTCTAACTGTGTTTTCTCTGTTCCATCTCCATATATATATATTTTAATATTCTCATCCGTCAAATACTTTGCAGCATCAATCAGGCTTTGCAAGTTATTTACTTTTCGGATTGATCCCACATATACAGCTTTAAACACATCCTTTTCTTCCATCAAGTCCTTGTCTATCTGATAGTGCTTGCAATTATATTCAAACTCTTCCAAATCCACTCCATTATTTACATGGTTCACCTTATCCAGATTAATTTTCTTATCCCAGCCTTTATCTTTTATGTACTCTTTTCCGCCTTCCATCGTAAAAATCAACTGGTCAGCTTTTTTATAAATCCACTTTTCCAGCTGATACAAAATCTGTATAATTGGATTTTTTCTGGACATTCCATTATATTCCACAATAGATTCCGGCCACAAATCTCGTATCTCAACTACAACCGGAATCTTATGCATCTTTCCGAACAATAGTGCAAAAAACGCCACAAATAAGTCTGGAGAAGATGTATAAATCACATCCGGCTTTTCTTTTTTATAAAAACACCGCATTGCTTTTTGCATCTTAAAAGGTGTGTCTATCATATTGATAATTCGGTCAAGTCCATTCCCTTTATAATCCCTGCTTCTGACAAAGGTATATTCTACCCCATCTTCCATTTCTTCTTTATATAGAGATTTGTCCTTTATCATATTGATATCTGTGTTATGGATTTTACTGGATGTAAATATTTTGACATTATGCCCTTTTTTCTGCAGATATTTAGAGAAATAGTAATGTCTCACCAATCCTCCCATACTAGGCGGAATCGCATAATGATTCACAATCCATACGTTCATGTATCTCTCCTCCATTGAACAATTCTGTCTGCATTTTACGCTTTTCTTTGAGTTTCTTTCTCACTTAATGTAAAACAGCACCAACAGTTGCAAACATTGTCTTAATATCTTTCCAGAAACTAAATTCTCGAATTGCCTGTAAATTATATTTCATCTTTTCAGGCAATACCTGATGAATGTATACTTCATCTGCATCCTGTGCATTTTCCAGCAATCGTTCTTCATCTTTATATTCAATACTAGCAATTGAGGTTACTCCAGCCGGAAGAAGCAGTGTTGCTCTCATTTCATTTGTATAATGCGCAACGTATTTTTCTACTTCTGGTCTTGTGCCTACAAATGTCATATCACCAGTTAGTATATTCAATAATTGTGGCAGCTCATCCAGTCGGCATTTTCGAATTACTTTCCCTACTCGAGTAACACGAGCATCGCCTTTTGTAGTCACCTGTGTGCCTAAACGATCCGCATGATTGACCATTGTACGGAACTTAAAAATTCGAAATGTTTTCCCATAGGTAGTAACTCGCACCTGTCGAAACATCACTGGCCCCTCGGAATCCAATTTAATAATAATACTCAGCACAAGAAGTATTGGTGATAATAAAATCAACAATACTCCAGCTACTATTATATCAAAAATTCTCTTTGCAATCAAACTTTTCTTATGTTGCTGCAAGATATCGTAATACTCTTTTACCTCTTCCACTTGCATATCTTTTGGAAGTTCATTCCATTTTCTCATAACTTCATCCTATTCCACACACTTCTTAAATATATCGATGATATAATCTACCTCTTCATCCGTTAATTGTGTATGAAGTGGCAATGTAATTGCATTTTCAAATAATGCATAGGCATTCGGATAATCCTGAATATCAAAACCTAACTTTTTATATGCAGACAACATTGGTAACGGCTTATAATGTACATTTGTCGCCACACCATACTCTGCCATTCTTTTTATGATTTCATTGCATTCTTCCCGCTTTTTCCCTTGAATTCTAGTCAAATACAAGTGTCCACTGGAAGCAAAATCATCTCCATAATGTTGCAAAACACCTACCGGAAGTCCTTTTAATCCCTCATTGTATTTTTCTATAATTTCTTTTCTTCTTGCTAAAAGTCCCGGATATCTTCTCATCTGAGCCAGACCAATTGCAGCCATAATATCCGTCATATTACATTTGAAATATGGCTCAACAATATCATACTCCCAAGCCCCAAGCTGAGTCTTTGCCAAAGCATCTTTGGACTGCCCATGAAGAGAAAGCAACATATATCGTTTATATACCTCTTCATTATCTACGCCTTCGATATCTTTCCAGACAACTGCACCACCTTCGGCTGTTGTAAGATTCTTTACAGCATGAAAAGAAAAGCTTGTGAAATCTGCCAATTCTCCACAACGTTTTCCTTCTCTCTCTGCTCCAAATGCATGTGCCGCATCTGCAACTATCGCAATACGTCCAATTTTTTTCTGGATTTCATTATCGGCATGAAACAAACTCTTCTTTTTATTTACAATTTCATATATTCTTTCATAATCACAAATAACGCCTGCGATATCAACCGGAATAATTGCCTTCGTCTTTTCTGTAATTGCATTTTCCAGCTGATCATAATCCATTTCATAGGAATCTTTTTTTGTATCAATCAATACCAGTTTAGCACCTACATGACAAACCACACTAGCGCTTGCAGTATACGTATAGGCTGAAGTAATCACTTCATCTCCTGGTCCGATTCCAAGCACGCGAAGTGTCATCTCAGCACAAGCAGTTGCAGAATTTAGACAAACTGCTTTGCTTGTATGGCAAAATTCTGCAATTTTACGTTCAAACTCTTTTGTTTTTGGACCTGTTGTGATCCACCCACTTTTTAATGTATCTACAACTTCTGCAATCTCTTCCTCTGTGATATCCGGTGGTGAGAATGCTATATGCATATTTTTCATTTGATTTTATCCTCCACAACTGCACCTTCATGACTTGCTTCACCAAGGCTGTTTAACGCTTTATAATAAGCTTCATCTCTTGCTTTATCTTCTGGTCTGATATGATATGTCGGAACGATTCCCGATACAATCTCTTTTACTTTTTCAGACTCGTCGATTGCCGCCTGTTCCAATTTCTTCAGTTCGCTCAAGAATCGAACATCATCAAATTCGATTGGTTCCCCAATATAAATCAAATCATTATCCGTTTTCTGAAGTCCTTCTTCTGCAATGAGAAGCTCTTCATATAATTTTTCGCCCGGACGTAAACCTGTATACTTAATATCCATATCTACACCTAAAGTATACCCTGACAAACGAATAAGATTCTTCGCCAGATCGGCAATTTTTACCGGTTCTCCCATATCTAGAATAAAGATTTCTCCACCCTTTGCATAGGCGCCTGCCTGCAAAACAAGGGAAACTGCTTCAGGGATTGTCATAAAATAACGAATAATATCCGGATGTGTAACTGTCACAGGTCCTCCTGCTTCCATCTGTTTTTTAAACAATGGTATTACACTTCCGTTGCTTCCAAGTACGTTTCCAAAACGAACAGCCACATATTCTGTATCAGAATATTTATTGAATGTTTGAATTACCATTTCACAAAGTCGTTTTGAAGCGCCCATAATGTTTGTTGGATTTACAGCCTTATCTGTAGAAATCAAAACAAAACGTTTCACACCGTATTTATCTGCTGCACGCGCTGTCTTGTATGTTCCAAATACATTATTTTTTATTGCTTCATTTGGACTGTCTTCCATAAGTGGAACGTGTTTGTGCGCTGCTGCATGATAAACAACATCTGGACGATAATGTGACATCACCCATTCAATACGTTTTGTATTTCGTACTGAACCAATTAGCACCTCCAAATGCAGCTGCGGATATTTCACTTTTAATTCTTGTTGAATATCATACGCATTATTCTCATATATATCAAAAATAATCAAGCATTTTGGATTATAGTTTGCTATCTGACGACATAACTCGCTACCGATAGATCCTCCTCCACCGGTTACTAACACTGTTTTTCCAGTAACATATCCTGCTACACTATCCAAATCAATATGAATACTGTCTCTTCCCAAAAGGTCTTCAATTGATACTTCTTTTAATTTAGACACACTTACTTCTTCCGTAATTAACTGATACATTCCCGGAAGAATCTTCAACTTACAGTTTGTCTGATTGCATATCTGCAAAATCTCTTTTGTTGTCTTTGGAGAAGCAGAAGGGATTGCAAGGATAATTTCTTCCACCTCATATTTTTCTGCACTCGAAATAATTTCATTACGATCTCCAACAATCCGAACACCCTGTAAATATTTTCCTTTTTTAGATGGATTATCGTCAATAATACATACTAAGTTTCGATTTAAATGACGGCTTGTCTTAATCTCATGAACAATCATGCTTCCAGCTTCACCCGCACCAACTACCATTGTCTTAATTGGCTGACTCTCTGTTTTACTTACAGAACGCTGCATCGCTCTTAAAAACCGGTATGAAAATCGAGTAAATATGGTTGTCATTACCATCAAGAAGAAGTATATAATATAGTAGCTTCTCGGAACATGTAAATTAAACAATAAGAATCCAAGTGCCTGGAATGTTGTAGATAAGATGCAGGCAGCCACAATCAGTACTGCTTCATGTACTCCGGCATAAGTCCATACACTTCGATATAAATTCAAAACAATAAAAATAATAATCGTTGTAATTACATTAATCCATGCATATTGCTCTATGCTCATCAAATACTCCGGCGATATCCATTCATGATGCCCTTCATGCCGGATCAGCAATGCTAAATAGGAATTTAACAGAATTGTTACAACATCCACAATTCCTAAAAAAAACATTCTTGTTTTGGAGCTTCTAAAATCTATAACCTGTTTCATTTTTCTTCATCCTCTTTGTTTCAAATTGTTACAAAATCTTTACACTTTTTCCATGATACCAAATTTCTTATCAAAATACAATATTTACATTGTATTTTTTATCGTATACTTAACAATAGAAAATGGTACAAACTCTGATTACACCTTAGTTTGTACCACTTTTTCCATTTTACAATATTTACTTATCTTTTAATTCAGCGTCTGCGCACCTTCTAATGTTCCAGTGCCTTCCTCTACGATATTCGCTTGCTCTATGATACGACGGATAGATTCTTCATCTTGATATACAACTGATAAAATTTCTCCACCGGCAGAATAACATGCATCTTCTCCTGTCTCACCTTCTGCTGACAAGGATAAGATTGACCATTGCGGATTCTTGCTTAACTGATAACGAATCAGTGCATTGATCTGTTCTTGTGATACATTTGTTTCTACATTTCTTCCAACAGTTTCCAAAATGCTGTTTGCCTTGAGAAGCATTGTTGGTGATAACATTTTTTTAATCATCGCTGTGATCACTGCCTGCTGGTCTTTTCCTCGCTGCAAATCTCCGCCTTCCACATTTTGCCGTTCTCGTGCAAACGCCAGAGCCTGTACGCCATTAAAATGGTTTTTCCCCTCCTGGACATCCATTACATATCCGGAGTCTTCGCTTGTCGTAAACGAGTATTCTGATTCCACGTCCAGACCACCAAGTATATCAACAATTTCAATTAAAGCTGTAAAGTTTAGCTGTGCATAATAATTAATTTCCGTCTCATACAGTTCTCCTAAAGTCGCCATAGATGTATCAATTCCATAACTTCCTGCATGAGTCAGCTTATCATACATTCCCTCTGAAACCCCCGGAATTGTTACATAATAATCCCGCGGAGTTGTGACTAATAAAATCTGATGTGTCTTTGGATTTACCACTGCAATAATATTCACGTCACTTCGCTGTCCCTGATCTACTGTGTCTTCATATACATCCAATCCGCTGATATACATCGTAAACGGCTTTGTTGTAAGAGAATCATCTGTTCCTTGTGAAACATTCAGAGAAACCTTTGCCTGTGTGGAATATATCACCCTTACCTTTTCTCCATACTCTTCTAATTCGCTCTCAATCACATTGCTGTATGCCGTGTTGTAAACAATCGCCTGCACCTCTCCACTGTAGAGAGCTTCTGCCTGTTCTTTCAGGTTATCATACTGGATGGTTTCGACATCCTGTCCCAATTCTTCACTAATCGTTGCTAAGGCGCTCTTCATCGTATCTGCGCCTTTATCGAATTGGATTCCAAACTGATACTCTGCCGCATCTTCCAGTTTTTCTGCCGGGTCAGAATCTAATACAGCTACCACTACTTTTTCTGTCTTAAATGCATTTCCGGAAATCTGTCCAATCAGATTTGTTGTTTTCGCGATATAAAAAACTCCGACACTTAATCCTGCAATCATAAAGATGCCATATACTTTTCCAAGTATTCCGGACTTCTTCCGATTCACTTGCGTCAAAACGCAAACCAACCAAAGGCACAAGAGCACAAGCCCCGCCAAAGTAATATATTTCATTGGCAGCATCCCCAACCAGGTAAGCGAAATCAGAAGAAACACACTTACTATAGCCTGCAGTATGATTAATAAATAACCAAACGTATTCTTTTTTCTCTTCTGCCGTCTTTTCTTCCCCTGGGTTCTCTGCTTTTTTTGCTGTTGTTTTTTCATTGTTCCCTTCTCTTCCTAACTATCTATTCTCCCAGTCCGTCTTGCACGATCTGAACCATTGTTTTCAGCGCTTCATTTTCATCTTCACCATCGCATGCAACTGTGATTTCATCTCCACTTTTGATACACGCTCCCAGAACACTCAATACGCTCTTGGCATTGGCATGAAGTTCTTCTCCCCGGTTCTTTCTTTCTATGGTAATCTTACATTCAAACTGTATTGCGGTCTTGCAAAAAAGTCCTGCCGGCCGCAAATGCAAACCTGTCGGGTTCTTAATCACAACCTGTTCCCTTACCATATGGAATTTCCTCCTATTCCTTTGTTTTTTCTGTTTTTTCTGTTTCTTCTTTTTTCTCAGAAATAGTGATTGAAATCGTCGGACTATCAAGCAGGGTAATCGCCTGATTCAATTCAACCTCTACCGGAACCTCATATGTTCCCGGCTCTGTATACCCTTCCAAATCTACAGATACAGCGTTTTTTATATCCAACTTTTCCAACAGTGCTTCTTCAGCAGCAAATCGGATTTCCAAATCTCCTGTTGTCTCCACTGTCGCACTTAATCCATCCTGAAGATTATTAATACGTATTGCTCCAGTTGAAAGCAGGATTGTTCTGGTTCCTTCTTCTTCTACCATGACCGTCACGACGACATTTTTCGTCGCTTCCTCTGTCAGCTCTACGCCCTCCGGTAAATATTTAGAGATGTCTACTGTATATTCTTTTCTAGACTGTAAATTATCTATATTAATTTCGCTGCTAGGTATATCCAAAACAGTTAAATCATCCAACTCCTCTTTTGTACCATATACTTCTACGCTTTCCGGTTCGTTGCTTAATCCGGTCAGATGATATCCTTCTACCGGTGTTCCTGACACATTAAAGTTAAGTTTTACTTTTTTCGTTGGAAGCACCTGAACATTAACAGTAATACCTTTATCTCCAAGATTCGTCTGTAAATTGCTCTGGTCCATGACATTTCCATTTCCATCAAAGATAATAAGGTCTGCTTCCTTTACACAGTCTTCCGAAATACCCATCACATCAATACGCGCAACAACTCTCTGAATATCCTCAATTGTACTCTTCGCCCCACTGATCTGAATTCGCTCCGGATTGGTTGTCATTTCTCCTAGTTCATATCCATCACGTTGTTTATTTTCTGTGGAAACTGAGATTGGAAAACTCTTCGTCGTACTGTCTTCTACTTTCACCTGTACATTATTTGGATTGCATTCCGTTGTCACATCCAAATTTTCTTCGTACCCTCTTACACTTGCTTTAACCGGTACTATTCCGGTACTGGTATCTCTTTCCCGCAAGTCAATAACCACTTTAATATCTTTTGACTCAAGCTTATTTAAAACTGAACGACGTGCATGAACTACAACTCTTATAGACTCAAGTTCATCCTCATCCATAATTTTGTATTTCTTTCCGTCATTTATGACAATTTCTTCATTTTTCACACTATATGAGACATCATTAAACACCTTACTATTAATAGGATCATCAATATTAACAACAAATAACCACAATAACGCCGAAAAAATGAGCGCAATAATCTTTAACCCCAGATTATTTATCAGTGCATGCCAATATCTTTTCCAGTCAATGGTTTTTATATTTTCAATTATCTTTTTCATGCTTCTGCCGTCCTTTCCGCAGAACAAACCGCTTCTTTGTATCCGGCACGCGATATTGAATCTGACCCAGTCTGGTTGTCAGATATTCCGGTGTCACTCCACGCACCAACTGACCGCCCATTGCAATAGAAACCTTACCTGTTTCTTCTGACACAACGATAATCAGCGCGTCACTAACCTCACTCATCCCCAATGCCGCACGATGTCTGGTTCCCAGATCTTTACTGATCTGCATATTGTCCGACAACGGCAAATAGCAGGTAGCAGATGTAATTCTGTCCCCACGTATAATAATTGCACCATCGTGAAGAGGAGTATTATGTTCGAAAATATTAATCAAAACCTGTTCTGATACCTTACAGTCTAATTCAATTCCTGTCATCTCATATTCTGTTAAATGGATTGCCTGTTCTACGACAATAAGCGCACCTGTTTTTACACTTCCCATTGCAAAGCACGCCCTTACCAGGCCTTCAATCGTCTCATCTGAAAAACGTTGATTTTCCTTATTCTTATCCCACAATGTAAAATTGCTTAATAGATTTTTCTCACCCAACTTTTCCAGCGCACGTCTTAATTCCGGCTGAAATACAACCACTGCCGCCACAGCCAAAACATTGATTGCAGCTTCTGCAAGATAGAGAATTGTATGCATCTTAAAAATCGCAGCAACCAGAATAAATGCTCCAAGTGTCAGCAATCCACGCAAAAGCATCCACGCTTTTGTATTCTTAATCCAGAGCATGATCTCATATACAATCACTGTGATGATTAGAATCTCTAATATGTCTGTAAAATGTATCGATGGAAAGTACCAGTCATCTATATATTTTCCCATAAAATTTTGTATCCACAACTGCATCTTTCCACCTCCATTCTTTTTTTATTTTTTGTTTTCCTCTATTTAGCCTGCTTTGTTTCATCCAGTCCCAGTTCTTTATTCAGACTTCTAGTCAGTAAAATCTCTTCTGTGCTTTCTATTGTATGCGTTTCCGGCATTACATTTTCCTGTTTTCTTACATTCCTCTGTAATGCATCCGCCTCATCTTGCCGAGCATTAATCTGCTTAATGCTCTTTTCTGGAATAGTCACTCCTACCTTCGGCACAGCCTTTACGTAGTAGTGATACTCATCATCTTCAAATTCTAAAAACTCTGTTCTCGAATAATCTACGGATAAGAACAGAACTTCCAACAACAGACCAACTCCTACCGCCAGAACACCACTTCCAACCAGGCTCACATAAGATATATGTAGATTCAACGCCACATTACCTCCGACTGCAACGATAATCGCTGTAACTGCTCCTGCTCCGGCAGCAATCTTCCATGCATGATCTACAGAGCAGCGCCGTACGCCGTATACAACCAGCACACATAAAATAACAACTGCTGTCATCACCAGCATTTCTTTATTTACCAGACACTGTTTGATAAAACTGACTCCACCATCTGTTAATGCTGAAAGCCCTCCGCCGTCTTTCAACGTGCTGGAAGAGGATTTTACTAAGTGCAACATATAATATGTGAAGGTTCCACACACAGCAGGTACAAGGCAAATCGGCGTCCCTAGCAAGCCAATTGCTACCGGTACTACCAAAGGAACTTTCAACGCAAATCCAACTGCAGTCAGCAGCACAAGCCACGACCTTCTTGATGTAAATCGGAAATAAAAAATATACATAAGCAAGAAGAATACTGCTGCCGCCGCCGCAATAACAATGGATAATGTGTATAAATGTGCAAGCACTAGCACAGTAGCCGCCATAGTCATAATAATCAACGGAAAAAATGCACACACTGCCGCAAGTCCGAATGTTACGATCAAAGATGAGGCCTTTTCCATAAATCCCACATTGGAATTAATTAGCCCGAAAACAAGCAGGCCCATAAAAAAGCGAAGTCCAACTGTAATATAGAAAGAATACTTAGCATAAATCCCTTTCAATTGTTCTTTCATAACAAGTAATGTCCCCATCATCTACCTCTTCTCCTTCATATTTATCTTTTCCAAACAAGACAGATCCCGGTAATATCTCTTGATGCGCCGCTTCGCCTGATTGTGTTTTCCTTTATAAAAATTACTAGAGCAAACCGCATAAATAATAATCAGAACCAAATAAAGTCCAATCGCAATTCCACCCAACAATATCATTTTTTCAAAGTTTAGATTCTCCAATAGCCCTTCTATGTTGCAGAGAGCAAATATACCGGCAACAAGTACATATCCTATTGTAATCCATAATATCGTAATCAATGTATTCAGACTGGCATAGTCTTTCTTAAAATAGGTACTGATTCGTAAATCTTTCTGATAATCCTTCTTCTCGTATGCAGACATTCGTGTCATCAAACGGATTTTTCTTTTATCTAACATTCTCTGCCTCCTGATTTTCACCGAACTTTTTTCCTCCGGATCAACCTGTCACTATTGTGGTTATAATTTCCCATCATTTGCTAGTATAGCATATACTCAGAGTCCTTGTCCAATGCTTATAGTCAAAAAATACACTTTTTGAACGCCTGCCTGCTTTAACACCTTACTAATCCGATGAATCGTATTTCCAGTTGTATAAATATCATCAATCAACAAAACCGTTCTTTGGGGACTCCAAGACCTCCGTACTCCAAATGCATTCTGCAAGTTTTCCTCACGCTCTCGGTTTCCCAATATTTTCTGCGGTAATGTCTTTTTCACTCGCAACACAACATCTGACTCTACAGGGATACTTAGAATTCTCCCCAATTCCTTTGCAAGCAGTTCTGATTGATTGAATCCTCTGCTTCTTTTTTTCGAAGGATGAAGGGGTACTGGAATCAATTCATCGATTTGTTTCTTTCGAATCCATCCCCCACATCGTTCTGCCATTTCTTCCGCAAACAATTCCGCATAATATCTCTTATTCTGAAACTTAAACCGATAAATCGCTTCCGCAGCTTTTCCTTTATGCAGCCAGACACTTCTTCCCTGCTCAAACGCCAGATTATGTCTTCTGCAGTCCTCACAATACATTTCCGTTTCATCCACCGGTTTCCCGCACTTCATACAACGCGGTTCTTCTATATACGGAAGCTGTTTTCTGCACTCTCCACAGATTTTCCTCTTACTTTGTACTTGTCCGCAAAAAGGACAGACTGGAGGATATAGAAAATCTAAAACTCTTCTGTAAATTCCTGTATTCTTTCTGCCAGACTTGTATAACGTCTTTGTTCGCTTTCGTTCTGTATCATTTCCTGAAATACACTTTCACTCCCTACAATTGTCAAACATTTTTTTGCTCTAGTTACCGCTGTATAAAGCAGATTACGAGTATACAGCAGACGGGGTCCCGGCAGGAGTGGAATAATCACAGCGGGATATTCGCTTCCCTGTGATTTATGTACTGTAATCGCATATGCCAGCTCTAACTCTTCTGCCATTTCAAATGGATATTTTACCTTTCGATGCTCGTCATATTCCACTTCAATTGTTTCATCATATCGACTGATTGCAGAAATCACTCCCATATCGCCATTGAAGATTCCCTGCCCACTGTCTACGGTCAGACCATACTTTGTCTGTACCTCCCACTCGAGCTGATAATTATTTTTAACCTGCATCACTTTATCGCCCACGCGGAAAATACATCCTCCGATTTCTTCTTCATCTTTATTTGGCTCTGCCGGATTCAAATATCTTTGCAATATCTGGTTCAGCCGTTCTACACCTAAAAGCCCTTTTCTAGTCGGCGTCATCACTTGAATCTCATTTTGTGGCGCCCCCACATATCTGGGAAGTTTTTGCTGGATCAATGCAATAATCACACGGATAATGATATCCGCATCCTGCCTTTTCAGGAAAAAGAAATCCTTGCTTTTATTATCCGGCACTACTACTTCTCCGGCATTGATTTTATGGGCATTAACAACAATATCACTTTCTCCGGCCTGACGGAAGATCCGGGTCAGCGTAACCACCGGAAAACATTCTGAATGAATAATATCTTTCAGTACACTTCCTGCCCCTACTGATGGCAGCTGATTGACATCCCCCACCAAAATCAAACGTGTTCCTACTACCACTGCGGAAAGCAGCGCATGCATCAGGGAAAGATCTACCATCGACATTTCATCAATGATAATCACATCTGCTTCTAACGGATTTTCACGATTTTTCAAAAATCCATTAATATTCCCTTCCTCTTCCGGATTGCCGCTCACTTCTAGCAAACGATGAATGGTCTGCGCTTCATATCCGGTTGCTTCTGTCATCCGTTTTGCCGCGCGTCCTGTAGGTGCCGCCAGCAGAATATCCATCCCTTCACTTTCGAAAAACTGAATCATTGTATTGATTGTAGTTGTCTTTCCCGTTCCGGGTCCTCCAGTCAAAATCAGCAATCCATGTTTGATTGCTTCAATCACTGCTCGATGCTGCATAATATCCAGTTTAATTTTTTCCCGTTCCTCTACCTTTTTCAGCCGTTTTTCCATCATTTCTTCCGGCATCTCACAATCAATATCCAAATCATGCAGCATTTTTGCCGTATTCAGTTCCAAATAGTAATAGTGAGTTGGATAAATACGTACTTCACCATTCTCTTCTTTTAAAACAATTTTTCGATTAATGCAAAGATCCATAACATATTTTTCAACATCTCCCAGCTTAACTCCAAGTAGCTGCGATGCCCTCTGCACCAATACGTCCTGCGGCAGATAGATATGCCCCTCTCCTACCGCCTGCTGAATCACATAGAACAAACCGCTCCGTATTCGGAAATCTGAATCTGCATGGATCCCTATTCGAAATGCAATCTCGTCTGCTGTTTTAAATCCGACACCATCAATATTATCTGCTAATTGATACGGATTTTCTTCCAACACCTGATATAATTTATTTCCGTAGTATTGATAAATTTTTACTGCTAATGTTGTAGAAATCCCATATTTCTGCAAAAAGATCATCGCTTTTCGCATATCTTTTTTCTCTTCTACCTGAACGGAAATCTCTCTCGCTTTTCGTTCACTGATGCCTTTTACTTCTGCCAGCCGTTCCGGTTCCTCTTCTATAATACGAAACGTATCTTCTTTAAACCTTCTTACAATCCGTGCTGCAAGTGCGGCACCGATTCCCTTGATTGCACCGGAACCCAGATAACGTTCTATTGACAGCAGATCCTCCGGTTCTTTGACTTGATGGCTATGCACCTTTAACTGCGTACCATATACATTATGATTGACATAATCTCCTTGTATTTCCAGTAGTTCTCCCTCATTTATATAATGAAAACTTCCCACACAGGTAACCTCTCCGTCTTCTGTGTCAAGATTGAACACTGTATATCCGTTTTCCTGATTTCGAAATACGATATGGTCTACATATCCGGTTACTGTTTCCACCTTAAGTCTCTCCTGTTCTTTTTATATTTCGATTATATATAATAAAACAGGCCCCGTATTGGCAACCTGTTTTTCTCCTCTTAAAGTAACTTAAAATCAATACTCTTTGTTTCCACTCATAAATTCAACAAACTGTCCGGTTCCAATTGCCACTACCTTTAGCGGATCTTCCGCTGTTACGGTATGGATTCCGGTCTTTTCCTCAATCAATTCTTCCAGTCCTCGCAGCATTGCTCCGCCGCCAGTCAAAACGATACCTCTGTCCAGAATATCTGCTGATAATTCCGGTGGAGTCTGTTCCAATACACCGATAACCGCCTCTACAATCTGGCTGGTTGTTTCCCGCAGCGCCTCTTCTGTTTCTGATGAGGTAACCGTAACCGTTTTGGGCAAGCCAGTCACCAGATTTCGACCTCGAACTTCCATTGTTTCTTCTTCTACCAATGGATAAGTTGTTCCAATCTTAATTTTAATATCCTCTGCTGTTCTCTCTCCGATGAGCAGATTGTGCTTTTTCCGCATATAACGCACGATTGCCTCATCAAAATCATCTCCTGCTATTTTGATTGAGGTATTCACAACCGTTCCGCCAAGAGAAATAACTGCAATATCTGCTGTTCCGCCGCCCACATCTACGATCATATTACCACAAGGTTTTGAAATATCAATTCCAGCCCCAATCGCAGCCGCTACCGGTTCTTCGATCAGATTCACCTCACGCGCTCCGGCTGCATAAGTAGCTTCTTCCACCGCTTTCTTTTCAACTTCTGTTACGCCACTTGGAACGCAGATACTGATCCGTGGTTTTTTAAACAATCTTCTTCCCAAAGATTTTCTCACAAAGTACTCAATCATCTTTTCCGTTACTGTATAATCAGAAATCACTCCCTGACGCAGCGGACGAACCGCCACAATATTGCCTGGAGTTCTCCCCAGCATCAAACGTGCCTCTTCTCCGATGGCCTTGATTTCATTTGTATCTCTGTCAAATGCTACCACTGAAGGCTCTTTCAACACAACTCCTTTTCCCTTTACATACACAAGCACACTTGCAGTACCCAAATCTATTCCGATATCCACAGACATTGAAACGCTCCCTTCTACGAATCCCCTTTATATTACCAATTATCATCATTTGTATTCAAAATCATCATTTGTACTCTCTGTAATCTACAGTCTCCCCTTCACAAATGGATACTTTAAAAGACGCATTATCAGTATAATCAATTTTCCATGAAATAGAAACCCTTAATTTATATTTTTTCTGTTGTTCCAGAAATTTATACAGTCTGCACAATAAATGTACAGACCGCATAAATGCTCATGTTAATTTTTTTTCAAAATTGCATCGATGTATTTTCCTGTATAGGAATGCTTATTTTTCGCTATTTCTTCCGGTGTTCCGGTCGCTATGACTGTTCCACCTTTGTCCCCACCTTCCGGACCAATATCAATAATATAATCTGCAGTCTTTATCACATCCAGATTATGCTCAATTACGATTACAGTATTGCCATCATCCGCCAGACGTCGCAGAATCTCCGCCAGTTTATGCACATCTGCAAAATGTAACCCTGTCGTTGGCTCATCTAAGATATACACGGTCTTTCCTGTGCTCCGTTTACTCAATTCAGTGGCTAACTTAATGCGCTGCGCTTCTCCACCGGAAAGTTCTGTAGATGGTTGTCCCAAACGAATATAGGAAAGCCCTACGTCATTTAACGTTTCCATCTTACGCCGGATACTTGGCACATGTTCAAAAAACTTAACCGCTTCCTCTACCGTCATATTGAGTACATCATAAATACTTTTTCCTTTGTATTTTACTTCCAGCGTTTCTCTGTTATACCGCTTTCCTCCACATACCTCGCAAGGTACATACACATCAGGTAGAAAATGCATTTCTATTTTCAAAATTCCATCTCCGGAACACGCCTCACAACGTCCGCCTTTTACATTGAAGCTGAATCTTCCTTTTTTGTATCCCTTTGCTTTCGCATCCGGTGTTGCAGCAAACAAATCACGGATCAAATCAAACACGCCTGTGTAAGTTGCCGGATTGGATCGCGGAGTTCTTCCAATTGGAGATTGATCAATGTCAATCACCTTATCCACCTGCTCCAACCCTTCAATCCTTTTATGTTTTCCTGGAATTGTCCTTGCCCGATTCAAATCACGTGCAAGATATTTATAGAGAATCTCATTTACAAGAGAACTCTTTCCAGAACCAGAAACTCCAGTCACACAAGTCATAACACCAAGCGGAAATTCTACATCAATATTCTTTAGATTGTTTTCCTGTGCTCCGATTACTTTCAAATATCCGGTTGGTTTTTTTCTTTCTGTAGGCACCGGAATCTTCTTACGTCCGCTTAGATAATCGCCTGTGATTGAAGTTTTACATTTCATCAATTCTTTGGCTGTACCGACAGCGACAACTTCGCCTCCATGCTCTCCGGCCCCTGGTCCGATATCTACAATACAATCTGCTGCCAGCATCGTATCTTCATCGTGTTCTACAACAATCAAAGAATTTCCCAAATCTCGCAACCGTTTTAACGTCATCAAGAGTTTGTCGTTATCGCGCTGATGCAGACCAATACTCGGTTCATCTAAAATGTATGCCACACCTACTAGCCCAGAGCCAATCTGTGTAGCAAGCCGAATACGCTGTGCCTCTCCGCCGGAAAGGGACCCTGTTGCTCTTGCCAGAGTTAAATAATCCAGTCCCACATCCATCAAAAACTGGATTCTGGCCTTGATTTCTTTTAAGATCTGATCTCCGATCAAATGTTGTGTATGATTCAATTCCAAATCTTCCAGAAACTCCTGTAGTTTATCGATTGAAAGCGCTGTTACATCCGAAATATTCTTATCCCCGACAGTTACTGCCAATGCGCTTTGTTTCAATCGCTGTCCTTTACATTCAGAACATGGGGTAATATTCATAAACGTCTCATATTCTGCCTTGGATGTTTCCGAATGCGTTTCCCGGTATCGACGCTCCACACTTTTAATCAATCCCTCAAAAACGACATCATAAATGCCTTCTCCACGCTGCCCTTTATATGGAACCTTTATATGTTTTCCATTGGTTCCATAAATCAATACATCATGGATTTCTTTCGGATACTCTTCAAACGGCGTATCCAGATCAAAGCCATATTCCTCTGCCAATGCGCATAAGATTGCATTTGTAAAACTACCTTTGTCCGCACAGGACTGCCATCCCATCACAGCAATTGCGCCTTGATTGATACTTAGAGAAGGGTTTGGTATCATCAATTCTTCTGAAAATTCCATCTTATACCCAAGACCAAAACATGCCGGACACGCACCGAATGGATTATTAAACGAAAAACTTCGTGGTTCGATTTCTTCGATACTAACGCCGCAGTCCGGACAGGAAAAACTCTGGCTGAAATTCAATGTTTCTCCATCAATGACATCTACTGTCAACAAACCTTCTGCCAGACTCAAAACATTTTCGATAGAATCTGCCAGTCGCTTTTCAATCCCCGGCTTTACTACAAGACGATCCACAATAATCTCTATATTATGTTTGATATTTTTATCTAATGTAATCTCTTCAGACAACTCATAGAGATTACCATCTACTCTTACACGTACATAACCGCTCTTTTTGGCACGTTCAAATAATTTTGCATGGGTTCCTTTTCTCCCACGAACTACTGGCGCTAACAACTGTATCTTTGTACGCTCCGGCATAGACATAATCTGATCCACCATTTCATCTACAGATTGTTTTTTGATTTCCTTTCCGCATTTTGGACAGTGCGGAATTCCCACCCTTGCATACAGCAGACGAAAATAATCATAAATTTCCGTTACTGTTCCTACTGTAGAACGTGGATTGTGATTGGTTGACTTTTGATCAATTGAAATAGCTGGTGATAATCCTTCAATACTCTCCACATTTGGTTTTTCCATTTGTCCCAAAAACTGTCGTGCATAGGATGACAGTGACTCCATATAGCGTCTCTGCCCTTCTGCATATATCGTATCAAATGCCAATGAAGATTTTCCTGAGCCACTTAGCCCTGTTAACACAACCAATTCATTTCTCGGAATATCTACATCTATATTTTTTAAATTATTTTCATTTGCACCGCGAATTTTGATATATTTTCGCGCGTCCATCTTTGTTCCCATAATCTGTCTCCTGTATTTGTACTGTTAATAGAATCTTTTCCGAATCATATGGATACGATATCTTTTATTCAGAGCCTTCCAATTCCTGTAAAGATTGCTTTAACTCCATCAACTTATCTCGCAATTCTGCTGCCACCTCAAAATTCAGTTCTGCTGCCGCTTTTTTCATTTTCTTCGTCACATCCGAAATCAGCTTTTCTAATTCTTTCCGGCTCATAGATTCCGGGTCCTTTTCCAGCTTCAATTGTGCACGATCCACTTTTTGAGAAATACTGATCAAATCTCTCACTGCTTTTTTAATCGTCTGCGGTGTAATTCCATGCTCTTCATTATACCTCATCTGTATCTGACGGCGTCGCTTTGTCTCTTCTATCGCCATGCGCATAGAATCTGTAATCGTATCTGCATACATGATTACATGTCCTTCTGCATTCCGGGCCGCACGCCCAATTGTCTGAATCAAAGATGTCTCTGAACGCAAAAAGCCTTCTTTATCTGCATCCAAAATTGCAACCAGCGTAATCTCCGGAATATCTAACCCTTCTCGCAAAAGATTGATTCCCACTAATACATCAAAAACATCCAAGCGCATATCCCGGATAATTTCTGTTCGTTCTAATGTGTCAACATCTGAATGCAAATATTTAACTCGTATACCGACTTCACGCATATAATCCGTTAAATCCTCAGCCATTCTCTTCGTCAGAGTGGTTACCAAAATCTTATTTTTCTTCTCAATTTCTTTTTTAATCTCTCCTAATAAATCATCGATCTGCCCCTCTACCGGACGTACTTCAACTTCCGGATCCAAAAGTCCGGTTGGACGAATCACCTGCTCTGCGCGCAGAAGTTCATGTTCTTCTTCATACGTTCCCGGTGTTGCCGACACGAACAAGACCTGATTAATTTTACTTTCAAATTCTTCAAAGTTCAAGGGACGGTTGTCCTTTGCCGATGGCAAGCGAAATCCATAATCTACTAATGTAGACTTTCTCGACTGATCCCCATTATACATTCCACCAATCTGTGGCACCGTCTTATGCGACTCATCGATCATCATAATAAAATCATCCGGAAAATAATCAATCAATGTATATGGAGGCTGTCCCGGTTTCAACCCGGAAAGATGTCGTGAGTAATTTTCAATTCCGGAGCAAAATCCTGTTTCTTTCAACATCTCAATATCAAAATTCGTTCGTTCTGCTATTCTCTGCGCCTCCAATAATTTATCCTGACGCTTAAACTCCTTGACCCTGTTCTCCAGTTCTACTTCTATATCCTGCACCGCCCGATTAATATTCTCCCGATCTACAACGTAGTGTGAAGCCGGAAAAATCGCTACATGTTTTAACTCGTCTTTAATCTCCCCGGTCAAAATATCAATTTCTGTAATCCGATCAATTTCATCTCCGAAAAACTCAATTCTAATTGCAGTTTCAGACTCATACGCCGGGATCACCTCCACGACATCTCCGCGTACTCGGAAGGTTCCGCGATGAAAATCCATGTCATTACGATCATATTGGATCTCAACCAGTTTCGCCATCAATTCATCGCGTTCTTTTATCATACCCGGACGCAAGGAAATCACCATATTCTGATAGTCCATCGGACTTCCCAAACCATAAATACAAGACACACTAGCTACAATGATAACATCCCTTCGCTCTGTCAATGCCATTGTTGCTGACAGACGCAGCTTGTCAATTTCATCATTAATCGAAGAGTCCTTGGCAATGTAAGTGTCCGAGGAAGGCACATAGGCCTCTGGTTGATAGTAATCGTAATAGGACACAAAATATTCGACTGAATTCGATGGAAAGAACTCTTTAAACTCTCCGTAAAGCTGTGCTGCCAAAGTTTTATTATGTGCAATGATCAATGTAGGCTTGTTTAATCGAGCTATTATATTTGCCATGGTAAAGGTCTTCCCAGAACCCGTAACCCCTAGTAAAGTCTGGCATTGGTTACCTTCTTTAAATCCTTTGACAAGCTGTTCGATAGCTTGTGGCTGGTCACCTGTAGGCTTATATGGAGATTCTAATTTAAAGATTTTTTCTTCACTCATACACACTTCTCCCTCTGTTATTTTTGAATACTTAGGCAGCAATTACACGAATTTTTTCGTGTAATCAGGATATTATTTTTCTTATATAAATCGTAAAACACGCATTTTGTTGTTTTTCAGTATCATTTTCATCGTTTTTAAAGAACAAATGTTCTTATTCCATTCTACATTATGTGCCATTTAGTGTCAACTTTTCTTTTTAGTAATTTCTTGTATTGCCTTGTCAGGAGTTTTCTTGTACGAAAACAGGAAATAAAACATTGCTTGTCTTAAGAAAATTCTATTCTGCTTTTACAGTTTTAGTAGATTCTTACGCATAAATATACACAGCATGTAATATTTACTATATTGATTTAAATCAAGGTGAAAAGCTGATTTTATTTAAGCCTTTCACCTATCCTTGTCATAGAATATCTTATTTACAAACTTTTCTTCGTAGTCTCATAGGGTTCTGGAAATATATTGGTGACACCCAAAAATCAGGTGCTTACTTTACAAGCAAGCCAGAATTTATCTTAACAAATTTCTGGTTACTTCACTTACATCAACAATCTATGGATGTCTATCAAATTTTTGTTTTAGTTGCAACAAATATCTCGACGGATAGTATTTTTTACAACGGATTTCATTATATTTCAAATAATTTCATTATAGTAATTTGAATGCATCAAAATACACACTCTTTTTGCACGACTTACACAAACAAAACAGATTCTATTTGACTCTCTTAACGCTTCTGGATCATTATCAGTCCACCACCCTGGAAAATGTCGTTCTTCCATTCCCATCATTATAACAACATCAAACTCCAACCCTTTTGAACTATGCCGTGTTGATATTGTTATTTGGTTATCTGGCTTTCCTATTTAATACATGTGCTTTCTGTGCAATTTGATTTAAGTTATTTCCAATCTTATGAAGTTCCCGCATCATCGCATAATAATCTGGTGGCGGTGTGTCTCTTGGAACAACACCAGAAATCAACTGTCTCAGGTAAGATTCCCGGTTCAGTCCGCTTTTCTTTACTTTCTTATCCAACGCCTCCGCTTCTTTTTTGTTCAATCGAAAAAGGATTGCTACATTACGTTTTCTCAACGCTCCATCTCCTTTACTTTCTGTATAGAATCTGGTTCCTGGCGAATCTGGTGTTTTTCTTTATCGTAGCTGTAAACTCTGTCTGAAAGAATTTCCTGCCGTTCCACTTCATTTTTTATTTACTTCCCGTACCATTTCACCAAGCATTTTCGGTTCCATCTCTCCATTATCCGGAACAATCAGAACTTCATGCACCGATGACGGCAAAACATAGAATCCTTCTGGAAAAAGTTATTCCAGTTTATTTAAAACTTCTGGTTACGTAATCATAGATGCCCCATATTGCTTTTCTACATTCGTAAGCGCATACAACATATCATGTGAACGAAGTCCAAATTCAACACTTTCATTTAAAAGATTCGTTGCATGTCCTTCTTCATTAAAAATGCTCAACATCATTTCGTCCATTGACTGAAGAATCGGTGTATTTACAGGCTGGGTATTTGCTCTGGCCTGATGGAACATTTCTTTTGCATCCACATTCCACATCTTAACATGTTCATTTTTCACCTTCATAGTCGCTTTTCCATCGTTAGACTCTACCGGAAAATCCACATAACAGATAGCCGACAGATCTTCGATATTTTCATGAGGCATTTCCTGTAACATTCGTTTGTTTGCCTGGGTGTTTACAAGCAGCACTGCCAGATGTTCCTTCACTGAATCATAATCCATTGGGTTGATACCACAGTCCACAAACGTGGCATTGCCTGCTTCTTCCATGCATTTTGCAATTTCATTCATCACTTTCTCAACAGGTTCACCCAAACGTATTTCATTAAAGAACGACCCTACATAAACAACTGGGCACACATTTTCTTCCTGTAGTCTTACCTGTACTCCTATCATCTGGACTCCATTATTTTTATTCATCTGCATTACCTGAAATTCTGCATTCTCATATTTTTCTGGGAGAAAATTCCTGATGTCCTTTGCTACACTTTCCGCAAATACCTTTTCTGCTATCATCTCTTTTACAATCATTTCTTCTGTTCTCCCTTCTTCTTGTTCATTTTCTTTAAATATTCCTGATACCGTCTTTCTGCTTTCTTCTTGTCTTTCATTGATACTTCAACCTGCATCTTGTATCTCCTTTCTTTTTGTCTACTGAATCTTGTTAATCTGCAACAGGCACATCAACACTACTCCTATAATGCCACCTACTAATACTCCACAAACAAACTTCAACATTGTTACTTTCTCCTTTTTCATTTTCTGAGGGTTTCAGGGATTCTCCCTGACAAGCTGCCGCAGACTGCCAGACAGGAAACCTGTGTGGCAATCCAAAGGCGTTGCTTGCTAGTATTGTGTATTCTTCTGCACCCGCCTCACTGTTCCGGGTATCAGAAGATTTACTTGCCGAAAAAGCACTTGCTTTTTTTATTTTTTCAGTTCACAAATCCCGCAAGTTTCACACAAGTATTCACACTTTGTGCATCGTACATTTTCATCAGTTGCCATACATTCTTCACTTGCCGGACAATACTTTTGACAACTTTCACACTGCTCCGTACAGCTTTCTTCTAACACTTTCTCAGCAATAATTCCAAGTAATTCACTCTGTTCTTTTTCCTCTTTCAACTGTGTTTCCAGAAAAATCTTCAACAGTTCTTCGCTGTCTACATCGTCTTCCATCGTCAAAATCAGCTCTTTCCTATGCACGATCTTCAGTTCATATCTTGCAATTTTCATATTTTTTCACCTTCTATCTCTCATATTTTTCATGACCAGACATAGTCTTTTTTGTGCGTTTTTCTCGCTTTGTAATTGCCAGATTTAACTTGATACAGAGCAGATCGTTGTAATCTTTTCCTTGTTTTGGTGGTACATCTTTTATCTGATATTGCTTCGGAAGTACTGTAGAAATTGCTTTTGTGGCAAGTCTTCCAATACGGTCATTATCCAAATGCAGAACGATTGTCTTCACCTCTGGATGCATTTTTAACGTCCTGGCCGACGCTGCAGGGACTTTACTTTTTTCAATTTCTTTTGCTGGCTGATAGACACCTGCCAGTGACAATAAATGTTCTCTCCTCCACTCTTTCCCGTCTAATTTCTGCACCGTCGCATAGGATAACAAATCAATGGCTGACTCAAACAGATGCACCGTATCATTGGATTTCTCTGTGAAAATGGAAAAAGAATAGTTCTTATCGCTTCCATTTGCTTCTCCTATAAAGCTGGTTCCGATTCCCCTAATGGCTGCATATTTCGGATTATCTTTCTCATCCATCCCTACAAACACCGCATTGTGATGAAATGCACTTTCATAAACTCTTCCGGACTCTAGGCAAAACTGAATGATTTCCTTATCAATCCCACGTCCAGAAAGATACACAATCACTTTTTGATCATTTTGATTTTTCTTTGGCAACAGTAGCTGTTTCTCCATCGGAACACTCTTAGATACAGAAAGAGGCAGCTGAATATTTGCCCGCTCTGCAAGCAATTCAACCGCCTCTAAAAAACTGTATCCTTTTACTTTAATCAGATAATCCAGTGCTGATCTGCCACCGGTTCTCTGACTCCACCACATCCATT
>Scrappy_p2__coassemble_903_pt1 | contig 21774 bp, 19 predicted proteins | sample Scrappy_p2__metabat2_low_PE_009 | metagenome-assembled genome bin Scrappy_p2
GTACATGAATAAGTACATTAGTATATGGAATGAGAGAAGGCAGTATCTGTTATAGGTACTGTTTTTTTGTGCAGATAACTTTAATTATTATAATTTTATGAAACATAAAATATGAAAATCGAAAGAAGTACTGGCATATTTGTCAATCTTCAGAGATGCATTGTATACAAATAATAAAAAAATAGAAATTGTTGCATCATACTATATATTGTGGTAATATTTGTTTGACATACAATAAATAGTGAAAGGTGACAGGTTGAATGAATATAAATGGGCTCATTTATGATCTCCCAGAAGCCGAAGGACTTCGGGAGACTTTTTTTGATATGAAGAGGGATTTTCCAGAGGAAGAATATAGTCTGAAAAAGCTGGAAGAAAAATACGCTACATTCTATAAAACAGAGGTTCCTAGGGAAGAACAGATGAAAATGCTAGTGAAAGCGGCTGTAGAACTAACTACACAGGAGGCACCTAAGTGGGAGATGATCGCAGCAAGGATTTATCTCAATATAGTAAAAAATGATCTGAAAGAAGAGATGCGGAAACGTGGGATAACCTCTTTCTATAAGAAAATATGTTATCTGACAGAGGAAAAACTGTATGGCGCTTATATTTTGGAAAGTTATACAAAGGACGAGATTAGAGAGTTTGAAAAATTAATGAAAGAAGATCGGGATTATTTGTTCAATTATTCTGGACTGGAATTGCTTCTGAATCGTTATGTTATTCGAGATCAAAAGGGGATCCTTCTGGAGAGCCCTCAGGAAATGTTTCTTGGCATAGCAATGCATTTGGCAATGAAAGAAAAGAAAGATCGTTATACATGGGTGGAAAAATTTTATAATATGTTGAGCCTGCTTCAAGTGACAGTTGCGACGCCAACTCTTTCCAATGCGAGAAAACCCTATCATCAGCTTTCCTCCTGTTTTATTGATACAGTGCCGGATAGTCTTAATGGAATTTATAAGAGTATTGATAATTTTGCAAAGGTTAGCAAATTAGGGGGCGGCATGGGAATGTATTTTGGAAAAGTGAGAGCAAGTGGAAGTATGATCCGGGGATTTGAGGGCGCAGCAGGCGGTGTGATCCGCTGGATTCGTCTGGTCAATGATACGGCAGTGGCAGTGGATCAGCTTGGAGTACGACAAGGAGCTGCAGCAGTTTATCTCGATGTATGGCATCGTGATTTACCAGAATTTCTTAATTTAAGGACAAACAACGGAGATGACAGGATGAAGGCTCACGATATCTTTCCGGGAGTATGTTATCCGGATTATTTCTGGGAGCAGGCCAGAGACAATCTGGAGGGAGAATGGCATATGATGTGCCCACATGAGATTCTGATGAAAAAAGGGTATGCACTGGAAGATTCCTTTGGAGAAGAGTGGAAGGAAAAATATTTGGATTGTGTGTCAGATCCGCGTATTCAGAAGAGAGTGGTTCCAATTAAGGATATTGTACGCATGATTATTAAGAGTGTTGTTGAGACAGGAACGCCGTTTGCATTTAATAGAGATCATGTAAATAGGGCAAATCCAAACAGCCACAGGGGGATTATTTACTGTAGTAACCTTTGTACGGAGATTGCACAAAATATGAGAGAGATGGAAGTGACAGATGAGAAAATTACAGAAATCAATGGAGAGCAGGTAGTTGTAACTGTAACAAAACCGGGGGAATTTGTTGTTTGTAATCTGGCGAGTCTTTCTCTTGGAAGAATTGATGTTAATAAACCAGAAGAATTGGAGGAAATTACAAAAACAGCAGTACGAGCGCTTGATAACGTGATTGATCTAAATTTCTTTCCGGTACCATATGCAAAAATCAATAATGAAAAATATCGGCCAATTGGACTGGGGGTAAGTGGATACCATCATATGCTGGCAAAAAACGGGATTCCCTGGGAGAGTGAAAAACATTTGGAATTTGCGGAGAAGGTGTTTGCAGATATTCATTACGCAGCGATAAAAGCGAGTATGGAGATCGCAAAAGAAAAGGGAACTTACCTCTATTTTGAAGGAAGTAAATGGCAGACAAGTGCATATTTTAAAGAGCGAAATCTGAAAGAAGATCGCTGGCAGCATCTGGCGGAAGAAGTACAGAAAAATGGAATGCGAAACGGATATCTAATGGCAGTCGCGCCTACCGGAAGTACAAGTGTAATAGCCGGAACAACGGCGGGGCTTGATCCGATCATGAACAGATATTTTCTGGAAGAAAAAAAGGACGGTATTCTTCCTCGTGTAGCACCAGATCTTACAATGGATACATTTTGGTATTATAAAAATGCACACTATATTGATCAGACATGGTCAATTCGTGCCTGTGGAATAAGACAGCGTTATATTGATCAGGCACAGAGTATGAATCTTTATATTACAAATGAATATACGTTTAGAAAAGTGTTGAATCTGTATCTTCTTGCGTGGGAAGAAGGGGTTAAGACACTCTATTATATCCGTTCTAAGAGTTTGGAAGTAGAGAATTGTGAGGTATGTTCAGCATAATGTTGAAAAAAGCTTGAGAAAGAACAGAAAAAGGAGAAAATGAGAAAAATGGCCGAGTTAAAGAAAAAGCCACTGTTTAATCCAGAAGGAGATACGGAAGTGCGGATGCGTCGGATAGTCAGTGGAAATACGACAAATTTAAACGATTTCAATAATATGAAATATGGATGGGTGAGTGATTGGTACCGGCAAGCAATGAATAATTTCTGGATTCCGGAGGAAATAAATCTCAGTGCAGATGTCAGAGATTACAGGATGCTTCCAGTTCCAGAGAGAAACGCTTATAATAAAATCTTATCGTTTCTTGTATTTTTAGATAGTATTCAGACTGCAAATCTGCCGAATATCAGTGAATATATTACGGCAAATGAGATTAATCTATGTTTGTCAATCCAGGCATTTCAAGAAGCTGTGCATAGTCAGAGCTATAGTTATATGCTTGATACGATTTGTGAACCGCAGGAGAGAAACGAGGTACTGTATCAGTGGAAAGAAGATTCACATTTGCTGAGACGAAATAAATTTATCGGTGACTTGTACAATGAATTTCAGAAAGAGAAAAGTCTGGACTCCTTTGTACGCACGATGATTGCAAACTATATTTTAGAAGGAATTTATTTTTATAGTGGATTTATGTTTTTTTATAATCTTGGGCGAAATCAGAAAATGACAGGCTCGGTGCAGGAAATTCGGTACATCAATCGGGATGAGAACACACATTTATGGTTGTTTACGAATATTTTGAAGGAACTTCAAAAGGAATTGCCAGAGTTATTTACAAAAGAGAACGAAAAAGAGTATCGTGCAATGATTCATGAAGGATGTGAGCAGGAGATTGCATGGGGACATTATGTGATTGGAGATGCTGTGAGTGGCCTGAATCATAAAATGATTACAGATTACGTAAAGTATCTCGGGAATCTGCGCTGTAGAAATCTTGGATTTGAACCGATTTATGAGGAACATTTGACGGAACCGGAGAGTATGGGATGGGTCAGTCAGATGTCTAATGCAAATATGATTAAGACCGATTTCTTTGAAGCAAGAAGTACTGCTTATGCAAAAAGCAGTGCACTGATCGATGATCTGTAAGAATAATATTATACTATGCATGTTTTCAGCGGCCTGTTTGGGCCGCTGTTTTTTAAAAATAACAGTCTTTTTGCACAAAACAGAAAGCGTTTATACTGTAAAAATTATGAAAAATTGTCAAAATTGATAAATTTTGTTATAATCAAAAAAAAAGGACATTTGTCCTTTCATTTGTACCGTATTTGGATAATAATAAAGAAAAGAGGTCATTACACCAATGGAAGTATTTAATGAATTACCATTGAAAAAGAGAGAATATATGAATCTTTTATTCCAGAATTGTACAGAAGAAGTTTTATATTATATGACATTAGTAGAAGTGGAAGCAGACACAACATTAATTAAAGCTGGAGATAAATGTAATAATATTTACATTATTTTATCTGGAAAAGTGACAGGAATAGACTGGCCAATCAATGAAAGAGCATATTCATTTAAAGATTTCGGGGCAGGTGATTTTTTCGGAGAAATTGAATGTTTTGCAGATTTGACAAATTATCGAATCAGTGTAGTAACAGTAACAAATTGCAAAGTTTTAGTGATTCCTGCACCTATTTACATGGAATGGATTCATAATGATATTGAGGCGTTATATTCGAGGACAAAAGTAAATATGCGACGTCTTATTACTCAGACGACAGATGCAAGGAGATATTTATTTTTGGAAGCGAAAGAAAGATTAGTTTTATATTTAGTACGAAAATATGAACAAAAGGTTTCAAACGATAAATCTGTAGAATTGAATTTAAGTCAAACGAGAAATCAATTGGCAGAGGAAATAGGATTTTCGATTAAAACATTAAATAGAAATATAAAGATTCTAGAAGAAATTGGATTTATAAAAGTGTATAAGGGAAAAATTTTTATTACAGAAGATTCTTATTATAAAATGAAAGATTATATGGAGCAGCATATATATGGAGAAATATAATATGTAAAGGAGGAAGAAAAATGTATGTAGGAAAAAAGGTAACACGTGTTGATGCTCATGATAAGGTAATTGGTCGTACCAAATATACTGATGATTTATGTGATAAAAGTGCGTATATTGCACGAATTTTACATTCAACAATCGCACATGGAAAAGTATTGTCAATAGATATATCAGAAGCAGAAAAAATTCCAGGAGTTATTAAAGTTTTGACTTGTTTTGATTTAGGCGAAAAGCACTATTTTCCTACTGCTGGTCATCCGTGGTCTACAGATCCGAATCATCAAGATGTAGCTGATAGATTATTGTTGACAGATGAAGTTCGATTTTATGGAGATGATATTGCAGCTGTTGTAGCAGAAGATGAAGTTTCAGCAGCGCAGGCGTTGCGTGCAATTAAAGTTCAGTATGAAGAATATCCATTTGTATTGGATGTACAAGAGGCGATGAAGGATGGCGCTCCTCAACTCCATAAGAATTTTCCTAATAATATTTTAAAGCACACAACAATTAATAAAGGAAACTATGAGGAAGCGATTAAGGAACCGGGATTGATTAAAATCGAGGGATGGTATGAAACACCACCAGTTCAACATTGTCATATTGAGAATTTTATCTGTACAGCGGAGATGGAAGGCGACAGGATCACCATTGTTGCATCCACACAGATTCCTCATATCGTTCGAAGAGTTGTTGGGCAGGCCTTGGGAGTTGATTGGGGAAAAATCCGTGTCATTAAACCGTATATAGGTGGTGGCTTTGGAAACAAACAAGATGTTTTATATGAACCATTATGTGCATGGCTCTGCACAAAGGTGGGAGGTCATCTTGTTAAGTTAGATGTACCGAGAGAAGAAACATTTGTATGTAATAGAACTAGACATTCTATTCGCAGTCATATTATTTCGTGGGTTCGTCAGGATGGAACATTTGCTGCACGAAAATTAGAAGCATTTTCAGATCAAGGTGCATATGCGTCTCATGGACATAGTATTGTAGCAAAGGGCGCAGGGGCGTTTCCACAATTGTACCCGTGTGATAATGTAGAAGTCGATGCATATACTGTTTTTACAAATAAACCAGTTGCAGGAGCGATGAGAGGATATGGTATACCACAGGCAATGTGGGCTGTTGAATGTCACACAGAGGATATTGTGGCAAGATTAGGAATGGATCCAATTGCATTTAGACGACAGAATCTGATGCAAAAAGGTTATGTGGATCCATTTTCTAAAAATGAATTATATTCGGATACATTTAATCAATGTCTGGATAAGGCAATGGCAGAAATTGATTATGAAAGAAAATATAAAGAATATCAAAATCAGACTGGAGATATCCGGAGAGGAATCGGAGTTGCAATGTTCTGGTATAATACCGCAGTATGGCCAATTTCGTTGGAGACCTCTTCCTGTCGAATGGTTTTGAATCAAGATGGTTCCCTTCAGGTGCAGTTAGGAGAGACAGAAATTGGACAGGGCGCAGATACCGCGTTTGCACAGATGACTGCGGATGTTGTAGGGGTGCCTTTGGAAAATGTACATATGATGTCTTGTCAGGATACAGATGTTACTCCATTTGGTACAGGCGCTTATGCATCAAGACAGACGTACACAGCAGGATTTTCAATCCGTCAGACAGGGCAACTTTTGAAAGATCGTATTTTAGAGTATGCACATGATCTGACAAGAATGCCGGCTTATAATCTGGATATTATTAATGGAGAAATTGTCCGAGTGACGGATGGTAGGGTATTGATGTCTCTGAAAGAATTGGCAACAGAGGCGCTGTATAGTCTGACAAACAGTAAACATCTGACAGCCGAGAGTACTGCTCAGATTAAATCCAATGCATATTCTTTCGGATGCACAATAGCTGAGGTAGAGGTTGATATACCGATGTGTCAGGTGAAACTTTTGAATATTGTTAATGCACATGATGCAGGAAAATTAATCAACCCGGCATTGGCAGCAGCTCAGGTGCATGGCGGAATGAGTATGGGGATTGGATTTGGTTTAACTGAAAAAATGATGTTTGATGAAAAGACAGGACGTACCTTGAATAATAACTTGCTTGACTATAAGTTATCTACTACGATGGATCATCCGAGACTGAAATCTGTGTTTGTAGAAAATCAGGAGCCGACCAGCGCTTATGGAACAAAGGCATTGGGTGAACCGCCGGCATGTTCTGTAGCTCCGGCTATTCGAAATGCAGTATATCAGGCTACTGGAGTTGGAGTCAATGAAGCACCTGTCAACCCGCACAATCTGTTCCGCAGATTTGTGGAAGAAGGTATGTTTGAAGATGAGAAGTAGAGCAAAGGAGGGTTACGATTATGTATGATATAAAAGCACTTTATGAAGCAGAAAATGTACAGCACGCCATTTCACTTCTTATGGAACATCCGGAAGCACAGATTATCGCAGGGGGAAGTGATGTACTTGTGCAGATAAGGGAAGGAAAACGAGCAGGAAAAGAACTGGTCAGTATTTATATGATTGATGATATGCGCGGAATCAGCTACGAAGAAGATGGCGCAATCCGCATTGGTTCTCTTACCAGTTTTTCTCATATAACAAAGGATCCGATTATCCAGAAACACATCAATGTACTGGGAGAGGCTGTGGATAAGGTAGGAGGACCGCAGATACGCAATATCGGAACAATTGGAGGAAATACATGTAATGGTGTGACTTCCGCAGACTCTGCATCTACCTTACATGCATGGGATGCAGTAATAGAAATTACAGGACCGGAAGGTGTCCGCAGAGTTCCGATTCATGATTTTTACATAAAAGCTGGAGTTGTTGATTTGAAACCGGCAGAGATACAGACCGCAATCATTATTCCAAAAGAATCTTATGAAGGTTATTATGGACATTATATCAAGTATGCAATGAGAAATGCAATGGATATTGCAACAACAGGATGTTCTGTAAATGTGAAATTGTCTGAGGATAAGAAGACGATCGAAGATGTTCGAATTGCATATGGTGTTGCAGGACCGGTTCCGATGCGTGCGCTGTTCGCAGAGACAAAGGCAAAAGGAAAACCGGTAAGTAAGGAAACAGTAAAAGAATTTGCACAGGCTGTATTAGAAGATATCAATCCACGAGACAGCTGGAGAGCATCCAAAGCGTTCCGCCAACATATCGCGGTTGTATTAGCGGAACGTGCACTACGGGAATCCATTCGTCTGGCAGGAGGTGAAATTGATGAGTAATCAGTATAAATTAGTAAGTTGTACCATCAATGGAAAAAAAGTAGAGAAAATGGTAGATGTGCGAGCATCATTGACAGATATGCTCCGAGATGACTATCGACTGACCAGTGTGAAAAAGGGATGTGAAGTTGGAGAATGTGGAGCATGCAATGTAATTATTGATGGAGAATGCTATAATTCCTGTATTTATCTTGCCGTTTGGGCAGAGGGAAAAGAGATTCTCACATTGGAAAGTCTGGCAGGTCCCAATGGCGAAATCTCAGATATCCAGCAGGCATTCATCGATGAGGCCGCTGTTCAGTGTGGATTTTGTACTCCGGGATTTATTATGAGTGCAGTAGAAATCCTGGAAGCAAAAAGAGAATTTTCCGATGATGAAATCCGTAAATTACTGTCAGGTCATTTATGCAGATGTACCGGATATGAAAATATTTTCAAGGCAGTAAAGAAGACCATGCTGAGAAGACTAGGTAAGAATGCAGAGGCAGAATTGGTATAGGATATAGAAACTGAAAAATAGCCATTATCGTATTATAATGCGTAGGTCATAAGAAAGGGCAGTGTCTGGGGTGGACACTGCCCTTTCGGTATAAATATATAGGGGGATATAATGTTTGACAATATAAATTCGTGGTGTTATCATGCATTTATTAATATAAAGTATATAATGCGAGACCAGTGAATGATGGAGGAATCGACAAATGAAAGAAAAGTATATCAAGCAGATCATGAAATTATTGACATGCTCGAAAAAGCGAAAAGAAGAAATTAAGCAGCAACTTGTTTCAGATATTGATGCGGCAGTTACTTCAGGGGAAAAGGAAGAAGATGTGATTAAGAGGATGGGAACGGCAAAGAAAATTGCTGATGCATTTAATCAGAGTTTTTCCCCGGAAGAAGTAAAGGCATACAAGAAAGAACTGCGAAAAAGAAGAGTGCTTGATATCGTTTTGGTTATGCTAGTCATTGCTTTTGGATTATGGTGGATGATGCCAAAAAATAAAGTACTTGAAGATAGTGATCGTTTTCAGACTGCGACTGTAGAAGCGCAGGCAAAAGAAGTTGTGCAGATGCTGGACAATGGAGATTATGACGGATTGCGTAAAATGGCAGTGGACAAGCTGGCGCCAATGATCAATGAGGAAGAGGTGGAGCATGCAAGAGACAATCTGGCAGAAGACTGGGGGAAACTTTTGAACTATGGTTCTATCTATATGGTTGAAAGTGTGCAGAGAGGACAGCATTCTGCAGTTGTGCAGATGAGCATTTCCTATGAAAATGCAAGTGTTACCTATACAATTAGTTTTGATAAGAATATGAAATTAAATGGTCTGTGGATGAAGTAAACTGTGCGTGGCTTGAAAAGAGGGAGATTGCATGGATTGGATGATGTTTTTTATAATCGGCGGATGTAATGTTGTAACTGTTTTGATTTGCCGATATGCGTATCAGATCAATGATCAGTATAAAAATGGAATGATTCTGGGCGTACATATTCCTGCATGGGCAGTGAATCAAGAGAATGTACAGACAATCTGTGAAAGGAGCAGCAGGCTTTGGAATCGATATCACTGGGGAAATCTGTTTCTCAGTATTGCAGTCTGCCTGTTGGGATTTATCTCTACGGAAATTTCGGTTATTTTGTGGCTCATATGGATGACAGTATATATCATTGGATGCTGGCTTTTGCTTGTAAAGATTTATCGGGAGATGTATCGGCTTAAAATAGAAAATAACTGGTATGATGAGCAGACAAGGCGTATACGAATCCGGCAGGAAAAAGAGACAGGGCAGCAGGTGACAGAAACCGTGGATGATGATGTATATTGGCTAAATGGCTGGTATAGTAATCCGAGGGATAAGAGAACTTTGGTAGAAAGTAAGTTTTGCAATGTCAATATGGAATTTAACATGGCAAAACCTGGAGTGAAGGTGTTGGTGGGAGTTTTACTGGCGGTGACAATTGGAATTATTATATGGTGTATTTCTATGATGATTCCTCTAATCCACATGGAAACAAATTTACAGATAAAAGAAGGGCAATGTTGTTTCTGTATAAAGAACGGACTCCTGTGTTAAAAATCGAATTGGAAGATGAGACGATATACCTGAACAGTGAGGATGAGGAAGAGACAGTTGGATGGTATAAGATGGTAAAATAAGGTAAATCAGAATTAGAAAAGGGCTGAAAAACGGTGAAAGACAATGCTGTTTTTCAGCTTTCTCATTTTGTATAAATAAGAAATTATATTGACAATATCGAGTGTCGATAATATAATAATGATAGAAATATCGATACTCGATATAAAGGTGTGTTATATGATTGTAGGATGCGAGAGAGGTGAGAATGTATGAAGAAGACAAGAAGAACGTTTCCTTTCTTCCGGCCGCGTGAATGTGATGGATTTGCTGAGTATCTTCAGAGGCAGTCTATGCAAGGGTGGCATTTTAAAGAATGGCGATTTGGAATGGTGTTTGAAAAAGGAGAACCAAAGGCAGAAAACTATCGTGTGGAAATTTTTCCCAAAGGTGCTGATATGGATATGAGACCGGGGGAAAATACGAAGGAATATGCGGAGTATTGTGAGGCTGCGGGGTGGGAGTTCATTGATTCCAGAGGAAAAACCTGCATTTTTAAGCAAGAAGTGGAGGACGCAGTTCCAATTGTAGAACAGGAAGAACGATTTGAAACAATTTTGAAAGCGGAGTGGAGCGAGTGGAGAAATAGTTTCTTAGTGGCAATGCTGTTGTCGGCTTGGTATCTTTTTGTATTCTGGACGATGGATTTTGAACACTGGGCATTTGCAGGTTTATTGTTATCCATGTTAGTTTCCATGCTGATTTTTGCAGTTTTTGGAATTGGTGATGCATTATATTTAATGTACTGGAGCAAAAAGCAAAAACAAAGAATTTATATATGAAAGTTCTTATTTGTGGGTGATTGACAAGGTGTGGGATATTGTGTGGAACAAAACAAAACCTGCACACGACTGTAAGGAACTTTGGGGCGCTGAAAAAGCATATTTGACAGGGGGAGAAAGGTTCTACTGGTATTATATCCAATATCCGAATGCGGTCGTTGATATGCGTATTTATACAGAGCAGGAGTTGAAACCGGAGGACATTGCAGTTATGCGAGAAAAGTTAAATCTGCCTTAAAAGGGAGTCGGCTTGTAGAAAAGAGGTGGCAATATGAAAGAAGTCAAACGAAGGTTCAAATATTTTAAATATCGGGAGTGCGATGCATTTGCAAAATATCTTGAGGAACAGGCTGCAAAGGGATGGCATTTTAAAGAATGGCGTTTGGGGCTGGTGTTTGAAAAAGGAGAACCCAGAAAGGTGAAATATTCTGTAGAAGTATTTCCAAAAGGAGATGACAGGGACAGCAGACCGGAGAAAGATGCAGAGGAATTTGCTGAATACTGCGAGGCAGCAGGATGGAAGTTGATTGATGGTCAGCGGAAGTTCTGTATATTCAAAGCGACTCGGCGTGACGCCGTTCCAATTGCTACACCAGAAGAACGGTATGAGAATATCTGTAAAGCGGAACGGGAACGGTTATGGCTGCCATTTGTATATGTGCCTTTTGTTTGGATTATGTTTCAGGTTATGTGGGGAGATGGGTATAAGTTTCTATTTCAAAATTCGGAACTGTGTTTTGTAATCATGATGCTGATATTAATGTTTGGTTCTATAGTAGATGGGCTGTCGGCACTTCTCTGGAGGCGGAAAAAGAAACGACAGATTGTAGAAGGGGAAACTCCATTTTATAAAAAAACAATCGGGATTCATTATTCTGAAGTGTTTTGGTTGGCACTTATTATCGTGAATGTATTACGTGTGATGGAGGCAGAAAATGGAGGCGTAAAGGAGGATATCTTGATTATGTTACTGCCGGTAGCTCCAATATTTGCAATTGCGCTTAGTTCAGCGTTTGCCTCTTTTTTTAAACCTTCTGTTGAGCATCGTATGTTACTGCAATTACTTTTGGGATTTGGCGGAATCTTGATTATGGGCGGTGTGTACAGTTTATTATCAATGCAAGATTCATCGGTACCGGTGAGTAAAACTACAGCCCCGCTTTTGCTAGAGGATTTTCAGGAAGTAACCGGGGAACGATTTATTTCTGGGGAAGAGTCAGAAACATTTCTTGGAAAGAAATATGATTATTATCTGAGCTATGGAAATGACGAACTGCGTTCAGTACAGATGCAGTATAAAGGTTGTGAGAGCCCTTATAAATGGGTAATTGATCGAGTGTGGAAAACCAGAGAAAAATGGAGTGGTTCTGAATATGCAGGAGACTCAGAAAATACAGATATTTTAGGCGAATTTGATTGCACAGAACTATGGGGAGCGCAAGCGGCTTGGTGCTATCAATCAAATTTTTATATTGAAAAATATTGTTATGAGATACGGTATCTGAATGAGGTGCTGGTTCTTCGAACGATGGAAGAACTGGATGCAGAGGATGTGAAAATTATTCGGGAAAAGTTGGAACTTGATTAAAATAAGTATTGCATGCTATTTTATTTGGAGAAGGAAAGGAGGAGAATGAACAGATGGCAAGAGAACAATTTCAAACCTTGACAGAGCCCATGTATTATATTCTCCTTGCTTTGACGGAAGAGTGCTGCGGGGTAGATATCATGGACAAGGTGGATGAGTTGTCAGCCGGACGGGTAAAGGTTGGACCTGGAACATTGTATGCGATGCTTTCGAAATTCGAAGACAATGATGTGATAAAGCGTACAAAAGAAGAGGGAAGAAGAAAATGGTATCTGATTACAGATGAAGGTCTTAAGATGTTGATGCAGGAGTATGAGCGGCTGCAGATTATGGTAGAAGATGGGCGAAGATATTTTTATAAAGATATGTAGAGTATGATTTTATGGAGAGGCGACAGGCTTCTCCATTTTTTTCGGTATTTTTGTGGTAGAGTAGCAGGGAAAAAGAGAAAGGAGAAGATTTAGTTTGAAAAGTAGAAAACAGAGAGTAGTAGTAATCAGTTTTTTGATATGTGTGCTATTATGCAGTTGTAGTTCTTTTGATGTGTCTGAGTATGTAAAAGCGGTATTGGATAGTTCATATAAAAATCAGACAGAAATGTACAAAGAATTGACCGGAATTACAGACGCAGACGCACGTAAGATTTTTCAGAATAATCTGGATGTTACAATGCAGGCATTTAAATCTGAGAAATTGTCAACGGAATTGGAGATGCAGTATCGAGAGTTGTTTGGACAGATTTTAAAGCAAGTAAAGTATTCTGTTGGCGAAGCTCAAAAAGAAAAGAATGGGAATTATCAAATAATTGTTACAATAGAACCGATTACATTGTTTGATGATACATATTATAGTTTTCAAGCAGAAGCGGAAGTGTATGCAAAAAATATTACGGATGCTGTGATGAATGGAGAACCTATGCCTTCAGATGAAGAAATACAGGAACAAGTATATCAATTATATTATAATATTTTAAAAAATGCTGTGGATTCGGGCGTAAAGTATGGTCAGGCAGAAGATATAAAACTTCATATTGGAAAGAAAGATAGAAAAACATATGAAATTAGGAAAGAAGATTTGCAGAAATTAGATGGGAAATTAATTTCAAGAAAACTGTTACTGGAGGATGAACATTCTTGACAATGATACGTGGCAATGGTATCCTTTAGAAGGAATAATTCGAAGAAAAGGAACGTGAATACAGTGACGATTTTTAAAGGAGCAGGTGTAGCTATTATTACACCGATGAAGGATAATTTTGAAGTTAATTATGAAAAACTGGATGAGATTCTGGAAGAACAGATTGCCGGACAGACAGATTCAATTATAATATGCGGAACAACAGGGGAATCTTCTACAATGTCTGAGGAAGAACATTTAGAAGTAGTACGCTTTGCAATTGAAAGGGTAAACCATCGTATTCCGGTTATTGCAGGTGCAGGATCAAATTGTACAGCAACTGCAGTGCAGATGTCGAAAGAGGCAGCAGAGGCAGGGGCAGAGGGAGTACTGCTTGTTACTCCTTATTATAATAAGGCAACACAGAATGGGTTATATGCACATTATATGAAAATTGCAGAAGAATCTAAGATTCCGGCCATTCTTTATAATGTACCAAGTCGTACCGGTTGTGGATTACAGCCAGAAACAGTTGCAAGGTTAGTAAAAGATTCGGATTATATTGTAGGAATTAAAGAGGCATCTGGAAATATTAGTAATGTTGCAAAGATTATGCAGTTGTGTGATGGCAATATCGATATGTATTCTGGAAATGATGATCAGGTAGTTCCGTTACTTTCACTTGGTGGAATTGGTGTTATTTCTGTATTGTCTAATATTGCACCAACATATGTACATGATATGGTATATAAGTATTTGAGTGGAGATGTAGAAGGAAGCCGAGAGATGCAGTTAAAGGCATTACCACTTTGTGACGCATTATTCTGTGAAGTGAATCCGATCCCGGTAAAGGCAGCAATGAACTTGCTGGGAAAAGAGTGTGGACCATTGCGTGCACCGCTTACAGAGATTGAACCACAGCACAAAGAGGTGCTTAAAAAGGCGATGCAAGAGTTTGGACTTTTCTAGTAGAAAAGAGAAGAGTGGGATGTGAAAAAACTCAATCGAGTTTTTTCACATCCCTTTTTTATTTCTTAGTAGCAATGATTTTTTCGGCACGTTCTAAAGCTGTTTTTATATTTGGACAGAAGTTATCTTCTCCAACCATTTTTATAAAGTTAGATTTTTTCATAACTCTCATTGGTTGTTCATTAACATGTGAAAAGATTACCGTAATATTTTTTTTGTGACAGAATTGCACAAGGTCGGTCAAAGTATTCAATGCAGTAATGTCTAGGGCAGGTACACTACGCATACGTAAAATTAAACAAGTGGTAAAGTCTTTAACAATAATATGTTCAATAGTATCTGCAGCGCCAAAAAACAGTGGACCGGTAAATTCATATACGCGAATCTGGAGTGGAAGTTCTTGCAAATGTTGATCCATTTTTTTACTGTCGTGTTCAATGTAGGTCCAGCCTTTCACTTGTGTTTCATCGCTCATACGCTTGATAAAAAGTAGACATGCCAAAATCATACCAATTTCAATCGCGACAACCAGATCAAAGGCGATGGTCAGTACAAATGTGAGTAAGAGTACAGCAATATCACTCTTTGGAGAGGTTTTAACAAGCCGGAGAAATGTGCGCCATTGACACATGTTGTAAGCAACAACAAAGAGAATAGCAGCGATAGTTGGCATTGGAATTAATCCGGCATAAGGCATTAATAATACAAGGACAATGATTAGTGTTACAGAATGAACTATACCTGCAATTGGAGTACGGCCTCCGTTTTTAATATTGGCAGCAGTTCGGGCAATTGCGCCTGTGGCAGGAATTCCGCCAAATAATGCAGAAGCAACATTACCAGCACCCTGTGCGATAAGTTCCATATCAGAACGGTGCTTACTTCCGGTCATGCCATCAGCGACAACGCAAGATAATAGCGATTCGATTGCTGCTAAAATGGCAATAGTAAATGCGTTAGGTATAGCAGATTGCAATAGTTCCAGATTTACCTTTGGTAAGTGAAAGGCAGGGAGATTATTACTGATTGTGTAAAGATCTCCAATTGTATTTACTTTTAAAGGCAGAAATTTGACCATTAAAATACCAGCTATTACAGCAAGAAGAGAGCTTGGTATTTTTTTAAAGAATATAGGAGAAGCAATTAAGATTGCAAGACTGACAACGCCAACAATCAGAGCATCCATATTTATAGTCATGAGATTTTGAAAAAAAACGTTTAGTTTTTCTAATGTTTCAATAGGTGTTATTCCTGTAGGATAGGTAAGACCCAAAAAATCCTTTAATTGTCCGATCACTATCGTAACAGCAATACCAGATGTAAATCCAGTAGTAATTGTAAAAGGAATAAATTTAATTAGACCGCCTAAGTGACATAATCCCATGACAATAAGAAAAATACCAGCAAGAATTGTGGAGATGATTAGACCATTTATGCCATCGGTAGCAACAATTCCAGCAACAATAGTGGCGAAGGCAGCAGTAGGACCAGAAATCTGAACAGTACTGCCTCCAAGTGCAGAACTAACAAACCCAGCAATGATAGCTGTAAAAATACCGGCTTCAGGCCCGACTCCTGAGGCTAGTGCCAAAGCAATGGAAAGTGGTAGCGCAATAATTGCCACGATGATTCCGGCAGTAACATCTTTGATGAATTGAGTACGACTATACTTTTTAAGAGTCGTATATAACATTGGTTTTAAAGTTTCCATAAAAAATCCCCCTCGATTGTAATAAGTTATTGTAAAATATGGCTTTACAGCATGACAATTATAGCATAGATCAAAGAGATTGGAAAGACTAAGAAAAAAATGCTTGACAAAATGAATATAAATGAATATAATATTTAAGTGTCAGCGACACAAATAGAAACATAGGGGATTGGTCAAATGGTATGATAGGGGTCTCCAAAACCTTTGGTGGGAGTTCGATTCTCTCATCCCCTGCTAAGTGAGAAGAGCTTAAAAGCCTTAATTTCATGGGCTTTGAGCTCTTTTTTTAGCATAAAAAAGAATGATGAAATTATAATAGTGAGCGAGCAAATATAGCAGCTCCGATCATTCCTTTTCCAGAGAATGGTTGTGAATAAACGTAATCAAATCCGAAAGACATAACATCTTTACCGGTTAGCAGATTAACTTGTGTAGCAGACGGTGTGAAATTTTTTCTGTAAATTGAGATCTTCTATGATAAATGAGCGGCTTAATGGCAGTTTTCTGCGGTTAAGCCGTTGCCTATTTACCTTGAACCCATCTGGATTTTTTTTTATAATGATATAATCATACAACCTAAACTTAACTTTAGGTCAAGAAGTTTTTGAAAGAAGGTGCCATATGTACACAATTGGTCAGGTAGCTGAACTGTATAATTTGCCTGTTTCAACGCTGAGATATTACGATAAAGAAGGATTTATTTAAATGCTGGTATTATGAAACTGCTTTAAAAGATGGGAATGAGGAGGGATTTTTATGTTATTGACTATTGCATTAATTTTATTACTTGGCATGTTTATGGGATGGATATGTAAAAAAATAAAACTTCCAAGTTTGTTGGGAATGTTGCTTACAGGTATTATGCTGGGGCCATATGTGTTGGATTTGTTGGATGAAAATATCCTTGGAATATCCTCAGAGTTGCGGAAGATGGCGTTAGTTATTATTTTAACCAGAGCAGGATTAGGATTAGATTTATCCGGATTAAAAAAAATAGGGCGTCCTGCAATTCTTATGTGCTTTATTCCGGCTTCATTTGAGGTGATTGGTGTCATATTACTTTCCCATCAATTTATGGGGGAAACGGTACTGGAAGCTGCAATTATGGGGGCGGTGTTGGCCGCAGTGTCTCCGGCGGTTGTAGTGCCAAGAATGGTGAAATTGATGGAAGAAGGGTATGGAACTAAAGAAGGAATTCCACAGCTAATTCTTGCAGGAGCATCTGTAGATGATGTATATGTTATTGTTCTATTTTCAACTTTTATTAGTATGATGCAAGGAGATAAAGCATCTGTCATTCATTTTGTTAATATTCCGATTTCAATAATTTTGGGAATTGTGTTAGGGCTATTGATTGGCTCTGTTCTTGCGTATTATTTCAAAAAAGTACATATAAGAGATACAACAAAGGTACTTATTATTTTAAGTATTTCATTTTTACTTGTTGTAATGGAAGATGTGCTTGTAACATCAATTACTTTTTCTTCCCTAATTGCCATTATGTTTATAGGCATAGGATTACAAAAGAAACGAGAAGTGGTAGCTAGAAGGTTATCTGTAAAATATGAGAAATTATGGGTGGCAGCAGAAGTATTTTTATTTGTGTTGGTAGGAGCAACTGTAAATATTGCATATCTCAGCAAGGTTGGAGGAAGTGCGCTTATTGTAATTATAGGAGCGCTTTTGTTTAGAATGTTAGGGGTGTTTGTATGCTTATTCGGAACAAATCTAAGTAAAAAAGAAAGAATATTTGTGATGTTGGCATATACACCAAAAGCCACCGTGCAGGCTGCAATTGGAGGAATACCTCTTTCCTTAGGATTTGCGTGTGGAGATCGTATTCTTACAGTGGCAGTTCTTGCAATCGTTTTAACAGCTCCGTTAGGGGCGTTTGCGATTGATTTGTTTTACAAAAAATTATTGACAAAATGAAAGAAAAACTTATTCATAAAACTTATTGATAACTATAAGCTATAATGTTAAGATAAAATAGTATAAGAATGCATTTTATGATGGTTTATATCGAAAAAGGAGGATTTCATTTTGCTTACGATTCAGAATTATGTAAAGGCGAAAACATTGGAAGAAGCTTATGAATTGAATCAGGCTAGAAGCAGCCGGGTAAAAGGCGGTATGATGTGGTTGCGATTGAGCAATGCAAATGTGAAGACAATGATTGATTTGTCGGAATTAGGATTAGATCAAATTGAAGAGACAGAGCATGTCATAAAAATTGGTGCAATGTGCACATTGCGTCAGATAGAGCAGAGCGAAGAAATTCAAGCATATTGTGGAAATGCAGTTCAGGAGGCTGTTCGGCATATTGTAGGAGTACAGTTCCGAAATCAAGCCACTGTTGGAGGCAGCATTTATGGACGCTATGGATTTTCGGATGTATTAACTTGTTTATTGGCAATGGATACATTTGTAGAGTTATATAATGGTGGAACAATTCGTTTGAGAGAATTTATAGAAAGAAAAAAGGATAAAGATATTTTGCTTTCTATTATTATAAGAAAGCAGCCAAGAAAAGTTCGTTACCTTTCTGTACGTCAAACCAAAACAGATTTTCCTGTGTTGACCTGTGCTGTGGTTACTGGAAAGATACATGGCAAAGAGTATTGGTATTTTTCTATCGGTGCAAGACCGATGCATGCTGCTTTGCTTGAAAAAGAGTGGACAATCCCGAATGATGTGACAAAGGAACAGATTGATGCGTATGCAAAGGAAGTGGCAGATAATTTCCGGTATGGTTCAAATATGAGAGGCAGCTCCAGATATCGGAAACATCTGGCTCAGGTTTTGGTTGCGCGTGCAATGGAGTCAATTATTACGGAGGGACGATAAAAATGGAAGTACAGTTTCGATTAAATGGAAAACAGGTGAAAACAGAAGTTGCGGCCGACAGCATTTTACTAGATGTCTTACGTAGTTTGGGGTGCGTGAGTGTAAAGTGTGGATGTGAGACAACAAACTGTGGCCTTTGTACCGTATGGATTAATGGAAAGACACGTTTATCTTGTTCTGTGTTGGCTGCAAGTATAGAAAATCAGGAAATAACAACTCTGGAAGGATTGCAGGAGGAGGCAGCAGAGTTTGGAAGATTTTTAGCAGAAGAAGGAGCAGAGCAGTGTGGGTTCTGTTCACCGGGATTTATAATGAGTGTATTGGCTATGGTGCGCGAATTAGATAATCCAACGATTGAGGAGATGAAAGAATATTTAGCAGGTAACCTTTGTCGATGTACAGGTTACATGGGACAGTTGCGTGCAATTCAAAAATATATGAAGGCGAAGCGGATGCAATTTCAGAGATCGGGAGAGGAGGGACAGGCATGAAATATGTAAATCAAGGTATTCCAAAGGTTGATTATGAGGCATTGGTAACCGGGCAAGGGGTCTATGTAAATGATTTGGCACCAACGGATTGTCTTGTTGTAAAAGTGTTGAGGAGTCCCCATGCGCATGCACTGATAGAAGAAGTCAATCTCAACAGAGCAAAAGCTGTGCCTGGGATTGAAGCTATTTTTACATATAAGGATTGTCCGAATAAGAGATTTACGTTGGCGGGGCAGACTTATCCTGAACCGAGTCCGTATGATCGCTTGATTTTGGACCAAAGAGTTCGATTTGTAGGAGATCCGGTGGCAATTATAGCTGGAAAGACAGAAGATGCTGTAAAAAAAGCTTTGAAATTAATAAAAGTTAAATATAATGTATTAGAACCGGTACTGGATTTTAGAAAAGCGAAAGATAATCCAATATTAGTACATCCAGAGGAAAATTGGAAAAGTTGTGTTCCGGTAGGTGCAGATAATAAGAGAAATCTTTGTGCGCATGAAGAAAGCGGAGAAGGCGATGTGGATGCGGTTTTGGATTCGTGTGATTATGTGGTAGATGAGGTATATCATACAAAAGCAAATCAGCAGGCGATGATGGAAACGTTTAGGGCATATTCATATAAAGATACTTATGGAAGGTTAAATATTGTATCTTCTACACAGGTTCCGTTTCATGTGAGGAGAATTATGGCAACGGCGCTGGATATCCCGAAATCAAGAGTGCGTGTGATTAAACCGAGAATCGGAGGCGGATTTGGTGCAAAACAAACTGCAGTAATGGAAATGTATCCGGCGTTTGTAACATGGATGACCGGTAAGCCCGCTAAAATGATTTTTACAAGGGAAGAATCAATGATTGCTTCTTCTCCTAGACATGAGATGGAATTACGTGTTCGAGTTGGTGCCGATAAAAATGGGATTATAAAAGCGATAGATGTCTATACATTATCTAATACAGGAGCATTCGGAGAGCATGGACCGACTACAGTTGGATTGTCTGGACATAAATCTATTCCGTTATATGGAAAGACAGAGGCTTTTCGTTTTGCATATGATGTTGTTTATACAAATACAATGTCAGCCGGAGCGTATCGCGGTTATGGTGCTACACAAGGAATTTTTGCAGTTGAATCGGCAGTAACGGAACTGGCAGAAAAGATGAATATGGATCCGGTGAGATTAAGAGAAAAGAATCTGGTAAAAGAAGGACAGATTATGCCAGCATATTATAATGAACAGAATACCAGCTGTGCATTAGATCGTTGTCTAGAGAAGGCAAAAGAAATGATCGGTTGGGATTCTAAATACCCGGCAGTTGATATGGGAAATGGAAAAGTGCGTGGTGTTGGAGTGGCAATGGCGATGCAAGGTTCCGGTATCTCTGCGGTGGATACAGCATCTGTTTCGATAAAGGTAAATGATGACGGATTTTATACATTGATGATCGGTGCGACTGATATGGGAACTGGATGCGATACGGTATTAAGCCAGATGGCAGCAGATTGTCTGGATTGTAGCATGGATGAAATTATTGTACATGGAGTAGATACGGATGTATCTCCGTATGATTGTGGTTCGTATGCGTCTAGCACAACCTATGTTACAGGGATGGCAGTTATAAAAACATGTGAGACTCTTCGTGAAAAAATATGTGCAAAAGGAGCACAATATTTGAATTGCGATATCAATGATGTAGAATTTGATGGTGAGAAAGTAACCAATCTGAAGAATGGTGAATCTATTTCACGTGCGGATATCGGCAATCGAGTTATGTGTAATAACAATGAAGCGTTAAGTGCAAGTGAAGCACATACTTCTCAGGTATCGCCGCCACCATTTATGGTTGGAATGGCAGAAGTTGAGGTTGATCGTGAAACAGGCGAAGTGGAACTGATTGATTATGCAGCAGTTGTAGATTGTGGTACTCCGGTTAATCCAAATCTTGCAAGAGTACAGACAGAGGGTGGAATTGCACAGGGAATTGGAATGGCGCTTTACGAAGATGTAGTTTACAATGCAAGTGGAAAGAACTACAGTAATTCCTTTATGCAATATAAGATTCCGAGTCGTTTGGATGTGGGAACAATTCGTGTAGAATTTGAAAGCAGTTACGAACCATCCGGTCCATTTGGTGCGAAATCGATCGGAGAGATTGTAATTAATACCCCATCTCCGGCAATTGCAAATGCAATTAGCAATGCGGTTGGTGTGAGAGTTCGTGAACTTCCGATTACAGCAGAGAAAGTCTACTGGGGAATGCAGGAAAAAGAATAGAAGAAATAGAATAGATAGAGGATAGAAAAATGGCATGTCATCATTGTGATATGTACCCAGAATCCTGGACACATATTTATATGAACTAGGCTGAACACA
>Scrappy_p2__coassemble_1144_pt1 | contig 15282 bp, 15 predicted proteins | sample Scrappy_p2__metabat2_low_PE_009 | metagenome-assembled genome bin Scrappy_p2
TGTGTTCAGCCTAGTTCATATAAATATGTGTCCAGGATTCTGGGTACATATCACAGCCGCGCCGCCTCAGAGCATTTAAAAAACACTATTTTGTTATTTATTTTAGTGATGGAACAAACGGATTCCGGTAAATGCCATTGCCATATCATATTTGTTACATGCAGCAATTACATTATCATCTCTAACAGAACCGCCCGGCTGTGCCACATATTTTACACCACTCTTATGAGCACGCTCAATGTTGTCCCCAAATGGGAAGAACGCATCAGAACCAAGGGCTACATCTGTCATTTTATCCAGCCATGCACGTTTCTCTTCTCTTGTAAATACTTCCGGTTTTACTTTGAATGTATTTTCCCAAACACCATCTGCCAGAACATCCATATATTCTTCTCCGATATACAGATCAATTGCATTGTCGCGGTCTGCACGTCCGATGCCATCTTTAAACTGCAATCCCAATACTTGCGGAGACTGACGCAGCCACCAGTTGTCTGCTTTCTGACCAGCAAGACGAGTACAATGGATGCGTGACTGCTGTCCTGCACCGATACCGATTGCCTGTCCGCCCTTGACATAGCATACAGAATTGGACTGTGTATATTTCAGCGTAATCATAGAAATTGCAAGATCAATTTTTGCCTCTTCCGGAATTTCTTTATTCTCTGTCACAACATTTGAGAAGAAATCCTCATCAATCTTCAATTCATTTCTTCCCTGTTCAAATGTAATTCCAAACACTTCTTTATGTTCCAACGGAGCCGGCACATAATTCGGATCGATCTGAATCACGTTGTAATTTCCTTTTTTCTTCTGTTTCAAAAGCTCCAGAGCCTCCGGTTCAAATCCCGGTGCAATCACTCCATCGGAAACCTCACGTTTAATCAGTCTGGCTGTATCCACATCACACACATCGGATAGTGCGATAAAATCTCCAAAAGAAGACATTCTATCCGCGCCTCTTGCTCTTGCATAAGCACATGCCAGCGGTGACAATTCTCCCAAATCATCTACCCAGTAAATCTTTGCCAAAGTCTCTGTCAACGGAAGTCCTACCGCTGCACCTGCCGGAGATACATGCTTAAAAGATGTAGCTGCCGGAAGTCCTGTTGCCTTTTTCAGTTCAGAAACAAGCAGCCAGCCGTTGAACGCATCCAAAAAGTTAATATATCCCGGACGTCCACACAACACTTCGATTGGAAGTTCACTTCCATCCTGCATATAAATACGGGACGGTTTCTGATTTGGGTTACAGCCATATTTCAATTCTAATTCTTTCATTTTGCGCTCCTTATTTATTCTTATTTACAATCTTTGTCTCATAAGCACCTGTCTCGATATCAATGTAACGTACAAACAGAGAGACTTTATTTTCTTCATTCAAACTGTTCCACAACAACTCTGCGAACACGTCTATATCATCCGGTATGGAAACCAGTTTCGGCTCGCCTTCAAAGCTCGGAAGTGGATTGCCGTCATGCATATAAGTATGAATAAAATGACCTTCTCCTGCTGCCGGATTCTTATAAGAAAATGTAAAACGATGACAACTGTCCGGATTGCCGTTATTGCTCTTTAAGATTGACATCGCATAATTATAACCCCCTTTTTCCACGTGCATAACACCGGAAATACGTGGTGTATAATTCGGTGCGTCCGGCTCAAACTCTCTGGAACGCAAAGACTGTTCGAAGGTCAGTTGATCGTCCATACCTTCGTAAATGGTATCTGTCTGATCCCCATTTGTTACAATTGTTTTATTTCCAAGAACACGCACCGGTGCATAAATAATCAAACTTGGATCTGTCAACTTAGACGGGTCAAATGCCTGTGTACGGATTCCTTCTCCCTCTTCCACAAACACACGATTGCGGCTGTTCTCACTGCGCCCCATAATAAAATACGCAGCAACTGCCTTTTTCCCATCCGCGCTCTTTCCAAGAATAATTCCTCTTCCCGGATATGCATTGTTCTTTAATTCCTGTTCAATGGATAACATATTCATAGATAGCTCTCCTTTTGTTATAAACTCATTCGTCAGTTTCACATCTTTCATTATAATCGCCTGTTTTTATAAGTTCAACTAAAAAGAGAGCTTTGATTCTGTAGATTTTCTAATATGAATTGATTAGGAGTGATGTCTTGTGTATATTTTCACACATCCCCAGTAACTTCCCAGCATGGACAATATCCCAATCACAAGCCCGATTGCAAACAGCATCCAAGGATTCATGTTCAAAATCCATGTAAAAGAGAAATTCAGTTGAGTAAAACAATATGAAATTGTTGCCACCAACACTAACGCTATGTATAAAATTGTCCCTTTTTTATTTCCCAGAATATAAAATCCCACACTGAATACAGCTGTCGTAACAAGGGAAACAACCACTCCCAATGCACAATACGACAGACCTGTCTGAAGATCTGTTGTCTTCCCGCCATATACATAAATCAACATCATCAATACGCTAATTACAGCATTTATGCCGACATATATCATATTATCTATAAACCTTGCCAGCACAATTTCTTTTTTCGTAAGTGGATATGTCAGCATAATGTCATCAAATTTCACCATCTCATCCTGTTCCAATGCTGCCTGCAGAACAGATACGGTGGTCATTGGAATACATAACACCAAAAACAGGGGCAGCGCAACTCTATCCGGGCCGATTATAAATGCACAAAGAAAAAGCGCCAAATATCCACCCAGGTTTCCCAACAAATTTTTCGGAATACAAAAGGTATCATAAAAATCTTTTTTCACAATCCCCCACATTCTACATTTCTCCTTTCACATAAAATAACATGATATCTTCCACTGATGCCCTTTCCATCTCCAGCTCTGGAAATACACGCAGAATCTCATTTTTATTTTTGACAAGCACCTTGTACTCATACGGCTCTTTTTTGAAAGATACGATATCTTCCTCTCTCAACGTTTCAAAGAAATCCTTTCCACAATGCAGGATTCCATAATCATCCCGAATTTCATCATAAGTCTTCACAAACTGTAATGTTCCGTCGTGAATCAACGCGATATAATCCGCCACTTTATCCAAGTCGCTGGTAATATGAGAAGATATCATCACCGTATGCTCTTCCTCCTCGGTAAACTCTCGAATCAAATCCAGAATCTCATCCCGAAAAACCGGATCCAGCCCACTGGTCGCCTCATCTAAAATCAATATTTTCGGAGCATGACTAAAGGCAATTGCAAACTCCAGTTTCATCTTCATTCCCTTCGAAAAAGTTTTTAATCTCTTATCTTCTGGAAGTCCAAATCTTTTCAAATATCCATGATATCTTTCCACATCCCAGTTCTGATAGACCTTTTGCAGCATCGCCCCGATAAACTTGGGAGTATATTGCAGATTATAATGACTTACATCATAAATAACCGCAATATCTTCTTTGATTTCCTTTTCCTGCGTCTGCAAATCTTTTCCTAAAATTTTGATTGCATCATACTCTGAGCGAATCAATCCTAACAACGATTGAATCATTGTGGACTTGCCCGCACCATTGGCGCCGACCAAGCCTAAGATACTCCCCTTCGGAATATTTAATGTAATATTCTTCAAGGAGAAATCTTCGTATACCTTTGACAAATTCTGAATTTGAATAGCATTCTCTACCATACGTTTCATTCACCCTTTACTTTTTTCTCTTTTCAACTACTCGTTTTCACAATAGAATACTTCTAATATCTCTTTCAAAGATTCCAGTGATACCCCATTCTGCCTTGCAAGTTCACACACCTCTGACAGATTCTCTTCAATCTTACGCAGATTTTCCTCTCGGATAAAATCTTGATTTTGTGCAGAAACAAAAGTCCCCTTTGCCGGAACGGTCACAATGAATCCATCTTTCCCCAAATCATCATATGCCCGCTGTGTTGTAATCACACTGACATGCAGCTCCTTCGCCAATTTCCTCATAGACGGCATAGAATCTCCCGGTTTTAATTCACCACTCATAATCATCCCTTTAATCTGAGAGGTAATCTGTTCATAAATCGGTTTCGTACTCGCATTACTTAAAATAATTTCCATCATCTAATCATCCTGTTCCAATAAAACCTGTGCACTAGTTTCATAACTGTACTTAAGTTACAAGTACAGTATATACTCTGTTGCATATACTGTCAATATCGAATATATACAGTTTAGCATTTTATTATAAAAACAAGTTTGTAATTAACTCACCACTTACAGAAGTGGGCGTCTCCTCGACCGAGATAAATAACAAGGAGATGGTTCAGCACTTATCGCCGAATCATCTCCTTGTTAATTTCTCTTTTCCTAAATCAGATTCTCTAATTTTTCATAAAACTGCTCATAAAAATCCCGTTGAAAATCATAAGGTTTCCGATAGAATACATAAAGCAGACTCAATCCTATCTGTTTGACCGCATCTTCCTCATTGCTTTCTCGGATTTCTTCTCCAACCTTTTCCAAAAAATCATGCCAGTCCAATACAAATTGTTCGTATTTTTTCAGATTCGAAATCCCCAGCCATTTATTGATTTTCACCTTCGTGCGATGCGTTTTCCTGCACTCATGTATTTGATGAAAATACTGAAAACTTCCATTTTCATAAATCCGTCCCAGCGGAAACAATCTGCAAAATCCCGGTCGAAAACTATGAATCCCGCAGCGTCCCTCTTCATTCAAAAAGGAACAGTGCTCCTGCTTTCCCACCATATTGAAATGCGGCAGAATCAGACCATCCACCACATCAAGCCCGATGACACCGGAACTTCCTTCTTCTCCATCCAAATTTCGACTCATCAATTCGTCAAAACTTCGATTCAAATTTCTGGTCAACTGATACACATCATATGGGTCTAATAAAATAGAACTCCCCATTCCCGTACAGCAATCAGAACAACCACTACATTCGTCACATCCGATCTTTGCCATATCATTCGATGAATACCGTTTTCCGTCCGACACCTCATTAATATCCATTTCTCGTTTCATAATTCATGCCTCATTTTCTATTCTAATCTCATCTATTCTAATGACCATTTCCCATTCTGTAAAAATCTAGCCACCATTTCATTTGCGCCTTCGACAATGTCCGTTTCATACCCTAGCAGCTCCAGTAAACGAATTGCATTTCTGGAATTGGAACGCCCTTTGTATAACCGATAATCAAAAAGAACTTCGCCATCCTGAATTTGTTCTTGAAAATGATAATTTTCAAACTCTTTTTCCAGCCAAAATTCCCTCTATCGTTTGATAACATTCGATATCCGGCTGCAAGCCACACCGCTGTGTCTGACCACCTTCCGGAGTATACACGCCAAGACCGGATATTCCAAATCTTATATTCCCCGACAACTGACTCACAGTGACATTTCCATCAGCACCAATCGAAGGATTTCCAGCAACAATCGCATTCGGTGCCTGTCTCAAAGACATAATCGTAAATTCACTCTGGCTTTGACTTCCTTCATCCATTAGAAGAATGATCTTCCCTGAATATTGAGCAAATGTACGGATATCATTTCCCCCCTCCTTCAAAGTCCCATTCCTGCTCACCACACCTCAAAACTACTGACTTTTCGCGACTCTTACGGATAAAAATCATCTCATTCTGCACAAGATCTTTATATGTATCGTCTGATTCATTTTCCAAATCATATAATTCAAGTTCTGATTCCGGAACTAGAATCATATAACTAATTCTTAATGTTCCTTTTAACTCTTTTTCACCAGCGGAATTTTTTACAACTATTCGAATAATAGGTACAATACTTTTCTTTATTACTTTAGTAGCTCCAGCTATTTGATAATCTGAATCCTTGGGCGAAGACATTGGCACATAATAATTATATCGTCCAATCTGTAAAACTACTCCCAAATATTTTCTTGTGTACGTTCTGGAATTAATTTTATTGGAATATACGTTTGGAAAATCCTTACTAGAGAAAAATAAGGGAGCTAACGCTCCCTCTGAGTTTAAAATTCTCCACTTATATGGCAGGAGCTCTCCCGAAGATAGCTTTTCTATCTATAAATAGTATATGCTCTTTTTCTAAAAATAGCAACTCATTCTTCCAAAAACTCCCCAGAACCGAAGCTCTGAGGAGTCGAAAAATTTTTTTTGAAATTGTACGTCCCGAAACGTATAATTAACGTTTAGGTAACTTGAAATGCTTGTTTTTACTGGGTTCTTGGAATGTTGTGTTGCAAACACGTTACAAACGAAGGACTTCTCATTACTTCTCAACACACCTCTAAGTTGCATGAGAGAGAATAAAAGGAATAAAATATACCAATATGCTATGAAATCAAAGTTTTCGATACTATATTATTTTGCTTTATATGTTTTACAATATTTTTCAAAACACTCAATATAAAATTTAAGATCATCCACACTTGGAACATCCACATTTATCGCTCTCGCTTGGTCGTGACACCACGCTGAACATTCTGACATTCCACGTTCCAATTCTATATATAAGTCTCTTGTAAATGGCGCTTTCTTAAGTCTTTGAGTCTGAACGCATGGATTATACCTTTGTATCGCATCATTAAAAAGTATTTCTTCGACAGCTCTTTCCCAACTTTCCCTTAGGAGTTCACACCATTCTTTTGCCCTGTAATAATAAACATCCATGTTACCCGAATTGAAAACCGCAACAATTTCTTGCAAGTCATTCTTAAGCTTTCCTGTTCTTTCTTTCACATTCATTCCCTGCCACGAAATTACTGGTGAAATATCCCCCGGCTCATCACATACCTTGCGTATGGTTTCTTGTCTAAATGTAATGCCACTTCTTTCTGCTTCTGTTTTCAATTCCATAAAAAATGTTATCTCATGTGTAAATATAATAACTTGGCGTGCTTTTGCTTCTTCTACAAGTCTATTTGCAATCTTACTTCTTCTCTTATGATCTAACGAACACACTGGATCATCAAACACAATACCTATATTCCTATCATCCATTTTTACTTCTGTGAGAAAATTTGCAATAGAAATTGCTCTTTGCTCCCCTTCACTAAGCACTTTACCAGGCAATTTCCCTTTGATTTGAAGTTTCTTTAGTGTCCGTCCACTACTTCCACGGGAAACAATATTAATATCAAAATTCGCGTTTAATTTTCTACATTCTTCTTCAAAAGTTCTTAGATAATCGTCAGTTACATATTTTTCAAATAGTTCTTTCTGTTTGTTTGTAATATTTCTCGTCTTAATCTTACACTTCTCAGCTAAAGCATCCCACTTAAGATATTTTACATATGACTCAATTATCGAAAGAATATCTATTACTTTGGTCTTATCTATATACTCGTTTTCCATTTTAGTACATTCAGCAATACGTTCATTTATACTGGCTTGATTTAAACCGCTCTGTTTTTCTTTTACTTTCGTTATCAATCCTGAAATATCAGGATTGCGTATTACTACTTTTTCTCTTATCTCTTTTTCATTTTCCAAAGAATCAAAAACTTTCTTTCTAACAGAATCTGCCATTTCAAATATCTCGCTAACACTTTCTGTTTCTGCCCTAAAATTTTCCATCAGCCATTGCTCTTGGATAGATGATTCTACTAAAAATGATAAATCCAATCCGCTCAGTTCTTTTTTCGAAGTACAAATCGCCTCTTTTGCAACATTATAATTATTTTCAGCATCACTTTCTAAATATTTCCAATACTTAAAAATTAAATCCTTTTCGCTTATTTTGTGCCCACATAATGGACATCTATCATGCTTGTTAATTTCATCATAATATTTTTTTGCAGTGCTAATAAAATTTTGCCATTCTTCTGTTCCAAGCTTCTCAATATCATCATTTTTAAATAATGCTATTCCATCTTTTTCATGTACTATTCTGTTTCTTTTAAGAGAACAAATCTGCTGATTGTAAGCATCAATCTTCATATCTGATATAGCTGCTTTGAACAATTCGTACTTCTTTTCAGCGTTTTCCAAAAACTCAAGAACCTTACTAATTACGAAGAACTGTCTATTAACATTCAGTGCTTCAAGACTGACTCTTTCTTTTTTTAATTGTTCATATTTGTCTTGCTCTTCTTTCGTTACTGAAAATTCTTTTTTTATATCTTCTACTATAGTCTTTTCTGATAGCAACTGCATACTATTTAACGCTTTTCCCTCATTAGGAAAAAATTTAAAGTTGGGTTGTCTCTCTTTTTGCATTCCCTTTCAGCATCTAATTTCTTTTGTATTTCCAAGCATCCTGACAGCATTTGATCAAAGAACGATAATTCACTCGGAGCAAAATCAATTTTCGATTCTTTATTCATATCTTCCGCTGCACTTTTTGAATCAAAATTTCTAATAGTTTTGAATGGATATTCTTCTTTGTTATCTGGATATCTATATTCAACAAACTCTCCATCAACACAAAAACTAAAATTTGCCGACACATCTTCTACTCTATCCGCAAAAATATTAGGCAATATCTCTTGATCTCCCCTCGAAATAAAGGCATTGTTTAGCAACCGGGTATATCCTGATTTTCCACTTCCGTTTTCCCCATAAATTACCGTCAATCCCTCTGATACACTTAGTTCTGTGTCCGACTTCAGTTTGTTTACACCATGTAAATTTTTTACGCCTTTCCAAATAACATTTGGTCGTTTATCTACATCAACAGCTACAAGCTGTATGACATCAGTTTCCATTTCACCATCTTCTAATTTCATTTCCATTTTAAAAAGAATATAAATTTCATCAAGAATTTTTTCAGATATACTCTTTTCCTTGAGTATTTGATAACTAAGTTTTTGTTGCCATTTTGGTAGAGTTTCAACCCACTTCAATATATCATCTGTAAGCACACCTTATCCCCCTCGTCATTTGATTTACTAACACTATTGCCAATTCTATACTCTGTGTTTTAAATTATTGAAAACCACACTAAATATTATCCTCTACCATTTGTCTCAATTCCTCAGGTTTTACAATATAATTTCTAAACCTATGCAGCATTCGATGGCAATTTGCACATACACAAATCAAGTCTGTTTCCGGATTAATGATAACTTCCTCATTTACTTCCGATAATGGCTTGATATGATGTACTTCGATATATCCCTTGCCAAGTTCTCCATATTTTTCTTCAAAGTCAAATCCACAAATCATACACTTTGTTCCATGAATCTTAATTGCAGCTTCTCTATTCTTTAAACTCCGCTCATACTTGGTTGTATAATATGCAACTCTTTTTCCCTCCGTATATAAATCTTCCGTCTCATCGTCGAGATTTATATTATATGGAGATTCTTTTCTCACTCTATGTACAACTTCACAATTCCAATGATACCCCCGATAAAAATCATTTTCGTATTCTTTCGGAACTGTTTCCAACACTTTCTCAAGAGATTCTTTATACAAGATCTTTGTAAAATCTTTCCCTGTAGGATCTACTTCCTTTGTAAAATAATGATTCTCTCGAAGATTCCTAACGTATCTTGTCTCGCTAAGACGTCCATCTGCACTCTCATTAAATGCATTCATTAATGCTTCCGGTAAAGAATTCACACTAACATTGCGCATCGAAATTCTTCCTTGTCCTGCCCATGCACCAGCTTTATCATTACTTTCCGTATAAACTCGCACATATTCCTCTTCTTTTGCCAAAAATCCTAAAACTTCATAATATTCATTTTCACTCTCAAAGTTCAAAATGTTTCCCCAATTTAACTGCATAGAATTCCCCTTATCCTCTAAGTCCTAATTCCTTTGACACTTTTTTTATTTGCATGATAAAACTATCTTCTTTACGTTCATCCGACATATCTGTTTTAGCAGTAGTAGACCATCTATATATCTGTTCAATACTACCATATCCCCTCTTAAATATTCGTGCATATTTAACGCAGTTAGCTTTAGTCGGTGCATCTGATAATATTATCTTCAATTCTTCATCTGCCCATTTTTGCCCTTTTTTAGAAATATCTCGTTTATCCTCATTCTCTTTTTCAAATTCAATCAAAAGATTGCTAACTACATTCATTTTTTCGTCAAATGACAGATTATCAATATCACAACTTAAAGCTGCAAATAATTTTTCTTTAAATTCCTTCTTTTTCATGCAAATTCTCCTCCTAATCGTAATATTTTTCAATCCTATCCAACAATCCTCCAAAATCCATTTCCGGCACTTCTAAAAATTCTTCTGTTTCCAACCCCGTATTAAGAACTGTTTGATATAAATAAAAGTCATAAATAATCGGTTCATGTTTTTTATTTAACAAGTTATCCCTGATAGTCCCTGTTTTTGAAATCAAACACAAATATTGATATGACCTATCTATATACTGTGTATTATTATTCGGATGAGCATAAGTAAAGTGTTGCGTAGGTGTTAATGCAATCAAATTCTCTAAATAATCGGCAATCGTTGGATACTCACTTGCCGGGAAAATATGATGCATCTGTGTTGCCGGATCTACGATGTGCCTTTCATCATATACTTCTGTTTTTCCACTTCGATACAAATCATTAAACCTACGCAGATTTCTTTTTGCCCGGTTGATTCGATAAGTTGTCATATAATCCTCGTCTGGCTTTGGTAAGGTTATCTCATACTCAACTCTCGTCATATCTTTGGGTTTCTCAGATAAAACATCTCTCCAATTCCGCTGATTATAAAGAATCATATCCTGTGTAATAATATCTTTCGATATACGTCCACGCTCCGTACCATACTTCTTATACTTGCAAGCTAATGGATTCAACACTTTCGCAAATATGCGACCACATTCTGTTGCTCCATTGATTGGGGTATTGTTAATCGTAAACTTTGTATACCCGTCTTTTAATTCTTTAAAACTGTTCTTGTCTTGCAATCTAAAGAAATATTCAAACAGCCTATGAATACCACTATCTTTAAGCACTTTTTCAATATAAAGACAAAGAAAATTAAAACTATTTCGTTCACGAAAACTAATATACTCCAATAGCTCCTGATTAACTACAGTATAGATATATCCTCGTCCGCTTTTCTCTCCATGAATAATTCCAGCTGCATCCAGCAATTTAATTGGTTGTCCGAAATATTTATCATATTCATTAGATGCCTTTTCTGTAGGGTCGGGTTTACTAAAAATCTGTTGCACGTTTTCCGTCGTATAATCACTATACCAAATATCATTTACTGTAAAGGACTTGTCCTCTTTATTGCTTGTGTATTCTACAATGCAATCAGATACCAAACACACAACATCCATCGTACACTTTTGATCAATCCAACGTCCATTATGAGTCTTTCTAATATCATAATCATGTTCATCTAAAAATTTTTGTATTGTCGCATTATCCATTTCTTTGTCCCCTCAAAACTCCATAAAAGAATACGCTTGTTGCATCTACATTTAACGAACGGGTCTGATAATTTCTCGCAATCTGATAGAACTTTCTATATTCATCTGAAGAAAAATATTCCATTTGTTCCTCTGTCAACTCTATATCTTCTCTCGGTATCAAAACTGCGACAGAACCATTTACCACCGCATCACCCACATTTCTCATAACTCTCGGTTTATACGTCATATTAGGTGTCAAATATACATTTCTATTACCTACAAACTTATATGCACTAAACGACTCCACGGTATCCTTTTTTATATACGAATCATATCCAGGTATATCAATAATTTTTTTTCCATCATCACTAATATTTCGCGACTTAATAACTCTTAGACAATTTTCCTTATTGTCCTGTGTAGTATTTGTGCTTGTAATCTGCCTATCTCTAAACACAGTAAATTTATTAAAATCAAGCCTCTTTGAAATATCATCAAAAAAATCATCTCGATATATAATCCAATATGGATATGTTTTATCTGTTATGTATTGTTGCTTTTGGAGTATGCTTTTCTTCAAAGTCATCGATTCAATTCTAGTAGTTTTCGGTTGTCCGTTCGTATCAATAAATAAACAAATGGTTTCTACCAATACTCCTTTGAATCCATTTTCCCCATAGTCTTGTATACAATCAATTTTTTTAGTTGCAAGTAAATCTCTTGTTGCCCGAAACTCAGGAGTATTTAAAACAGCCTTAGGTGTAATCATTACAACATACTCGGATATTGCTAAGGCTTTCTCTAAAAAAAATTCAAAAGTATTTGTAGTATCCTTATTCAAATTATTTCTCAGATACTTTTCCGCTTCTTTTACCCTAAGTTTTGAAAATGGCGGATTTCCGATTACTAAATCATACTTTTCTCTAAAATTGTACAATAAAGTATCTGCTTGAATAAAACGGATAGTAACATTAGCCGGAATCTGCTGCTTTGACAATAACAATTTTAGGATTTCTAAATTCGTCCCATCAATGTCAACAACATCTATATCAACCTTTTGTATATCCTCATATTTTTTGAAAATAAATGGTAAAAAATTACCCACTCCAACAGACGGCTCCAAAATACGAATTTCGTTTTTCGCAATATCTGGAAGTTTTTTGAATATCTCGTTAACAATAAATTTGTTTGTATAGTAAGCAGAATTATTTTCTCTTTTAGAATTTGATAATTCAGCAATACGTGCTAACGTAGCAACACCCAAGTTCAAAGGGTTTTCCTTTATAAACAGAAGCAACTTATCTGCTTTATCCAATTTGTAGTTTTCAATTGTCCTATTTATAATCACATTATTATAATGCTCTTGCTCCATAAATGTTTTTATATTACATGCAATCTGAAAGAAAATACTTGTTGGTACTGCTTCTCCAATACTTTGTCTGATCTTGATTTCTTCCTTTTTTAGCAAGGTTTTCTTGTTCTTTTCAGCCATCGAGTTCAATTCATTTAATGAATAATTAACCCACTTAAAATCATCTGGAATAGTCATAATTTTCATCAGCTCACGAATTGAAAATACCCTATCTTCTTTCGGATGCACTGTATTTTGACTTGCAAGCTGATCATTTCTCGTATGAATACATGGTGCCACTTTATCCCAATACTGACGAGTATATTTATCTCCATTCTTCTGAATGTTCGGTATGATCTTTCCATCTACCACTTTATGAGGACGTTTCAATTCGTCTTCATTATCAAATGCACTTTCTCCCTCTTTTAAATCATGAATCCAACATCTCATTTCTTCCGGGTATGTTCTAAATGCATGATAAAAATCATTCGGACAAATTTCTCCCCATTCAAGTTCCGGCATATCCCCAATAATACTTCTAAGTGTTTTTTCCTCTACATAGGTCGGATACAGCTCAATCGGAGCCACGTATTCTCCCATTTCGCGACTTACACCAATAACAACCGTACGTGTTCTGGATGAATTCGAACCGTAATTTTTAAAATTGAGAATTCTACTAACAATAATATAGTTTTCATTCAATTCTTCATAAATCACATCGCCAATAGCCTTTACTGTACCATCCGGTGCAGTACATCCAGTTTTCATAAAAGCAGCTACGTTTTCAAATATAAAAAATCTCGGCTTGATTCTCTGAATCAAATGAATCGATTCTACAACCAAACTGTTTCTGACAATTTCATTTTCTGCTTTTTTATGATTTGCTACTGACATTCCTTGACATGGTGGTGTTGCGATTAATACATCCACCCTATCATTTCCAAGCTTTTCCCATCGTTTTATTTCAGTAAAAATTTTATTTTTAGTTTCTTCAGTTGTAATATCATCACATATATATCCCGATTCGAACTTACATTTATTATTAAATTTTTGAACATTCAATCTTCTTTCAATCAACTCGTTGGATGCTATACATTCAAATCCAGCTTTCTTAAACCCAAAACAGCCTACCCCTGCACAACTAAATAAACTGATATATGTTAATGTCTTATCTTTTAACATTCTGATGCACCTCGTTGACTATGATTATTTTTTCTTCCATCTGCCGGTTTCATTGAGCCATACGGAATAAGCCATGTTTTTCCTTTTTTTATAACTCCATCTATACGATTTTGTTCACAAAGAATCGCTACTCTTCTTGAAGAGATTCCCCATTCTTTAGACACCTCTATTGTTGTTAAATAATCCATGTTCTTCCTCCTCGTTCATACTTTCTATTATATTCATTTATCTGAATAAATGCAAGCATTTTCATAGAACACTTGTTCTTTTTTGAGGTTTTCTTATCTGTCATATCATCTCCTCTATCAATAAATCTTAGTTTCTCCTCCGACAATGTAAGACAGGGGATAAGATAATCCCCATGTCTGATATAAGTACCGCCCATTTCTTCAAATATTGTTTTCTTCATTGTCTATTCCACCTTCCTTATCGTTCTCTATCCATAGATTTCTTCTTAACTGACCGTTTCGGTTTCTGTCTGCCTTCCTGCTGATAGTGGTGCAGTTTTTCCAGTACACTCGCCTTTTTCGGCTGTACCAACAATTCTTCTTTCTTCTGTTCCGTCTGATCTTTCCATGCCTTTAAATCTTCATTATATTCCTGAACGAGCTTTTCTGACTTATGATACACCTTTGCAAAAGACTGAACATCTGGATACCCTACCTCCTTTACTATCTGTGCCATATTTGTGTGCGTACGCTTTTCTAACTTCTCTGCCTGTTCAATTTTCCCTTCCAAAGATTTCCGTTCTTTCCCTTTGAAAAATCCTCTCGTTTCAGAAAGCTGTTTTTTCAGGGAATGAATCTCCTGTTGTATGCGTTTTATCTCTTGTGACTGCTTCTGAAGTTTTTCCATGACCTTCTGCATATCTTTCCACTCCTGCAAGTCAATCTTTGGCACAGGTTTCGGCGGCTGCTTAAATTTAAAAATCACTTCCTGTAAAATGTCTTTCGCACCTCGGATAATCTGACGGAACATATCCGGTAGCCAACCGTGTGTCCTGATGGATTGTAACGTTTTATCTGTGATTTTTTCCTGCTTGATCTTCAAAATATCCTCTTCGGGAACACCCTCAACCAATGCCACATCAACTGTCCAATTCCATTCCTTCCTTGCCACATTGTCTGCCTTTATCTCCTCTGCCTTCGGGTTATTCTTTCCGATTTTCTTGGTTGCCAGATATACACCGCCCTGCTGGAATACAGAGAGTTTTTCTGATTCTTCTTTTACATAACAGTTAATTGTATCAGTAAACAGTTCTTTCACTTCTTTGGTAAAGGATTTATTTTTAAACCACTCATCCTTTTTTGTAAAGATGTGGCTTTCATAAATTTCCCCTTTGGGGATAATGCTGCACCCCGCCCGAAGATTGCCCTGCTCGCCTAAAATTTCTTTCTTTGTGCGTCTATGCTTTCCCTGCTCATCATAAAACATATTTCGGGTAGCAATCTTTACTTC
>Scrappy_p2__coassemble_1608_pt1 | contig 10590 bp, 11 predicted proteins | sample Scrappy_p2__metabat2_low_PE_009 | metagenome-assembled genome bin Scrappy_p2
TAGAAGAGACATTCTCCTCTAAGCCTTTATACTTTATCATAGAATACTTTTTACTCTTATCTCACCTCATAAACAACCTTCACAAAAACACCTCTTTTGTTACATCTATATGTACCGTACTCTTACTTACTCCAAATTTCTTCGCCGTCTGCCTCACAGTCGCATTATTTTCTATTATATACGCTGCAATTTCAACGGCTCTCTCCTCAATATAATCTTTCACAAATATTCCCCTGCAAACATCTTTTTACAATGTATGCCGCTAAAATAAAGATTATGTTAGAACGGTATAAACAATGGCGTTCCCCCCTCTCTTTGATTGATTCTTGCACTTTTTAATTTTCTATGCTATTCTGTAGCTACGGTTTGAAACGCTCCCGAATACAAAGGCTACTTTGTACCCGGGAGCTTTTTTTGTTAAAATTAAAATCTAATTTGGGGAGGCTATATGAACAAAAATATTTTAAAAGATTTTTCCAAATATGTTTCTTTCAATATTTTGGGACAGATTGCTTATTCCTGTTATACACTGGCGGATACTTTCTTTGTATCTGCCGACCTCGGAACAAATGGCCTTACTGCTCTGAATCTTGCATTTCCTGTATTTTGTATGATCAGTGGAGCAGGTCTTATGATCGGCATTGGCGGCAGTTCTCGATTTTCTATCCTTAAAAGTCGTAGTGAGTCCAAGACGGCCGACCAAATATTTACAAATGCTTTTATACTTGTATTTATGTTTGCCGCAATTTTCTTTTTTGCGGGGTTCTTTGCCTCCCGCCCTCTTACGAAACTGCTTGGCGCCAACAATCAAGTTTTTGAAATAACAAACATCTATTTGAAAACACTTATGCTTTTTGCACCCGCATTTATGCTCAATCATCTGCTACAATGTTTTGTCAGAAATGATGGCCATCCTTCTCTTTCAATGGCAGCCATGATGACCGGAAGTTTTTCAAATATTATATTGGATTATATTTTTATTTTCCCTTTCAATATGGGGATTTTCGGAGCTGCCTTTGCAACCGGATTATCCCCTGTTATAAGTATGCTCATTCTGCTGCCTTATTTTATTAAGAAAAAAAATTCTTTTCATTTCATATCCACGAACCTCGTTCAAATGAAAAGAAACATCGGAACAATCCTTGGCAATGGTGTTCCACCGTTTTTAACAGAAGTAGCCTCTGGAGTGGTTATGCTTGTTTTTAACTTTATTATACTTAGAATTGCAGGCAATGTCGGTGTCGCAGCTTTCGGCGTTATCAGCGTCATTTCTCTTGTCGTAATCGCGTTGTATACCGGATTGTCCCAAGGAATGCAGCCTCTGATCAGCCAGAACCATGGAGCTGAAAATAAGAAAAATGTTCGAACACTCTTGAACTATTCCCTAGTAACTTCTGTACTTTTATCCGCTGTAATATATGGAATTATTTTCTTCAACGCCCCCTGCCTGGTTTCCATTTTCAACAGAGAGCAGGATTTATTTTTGGCTCAATATGCAATTCCCGGCTTAAAACTTTATTTTACCGCATGTCCGTTTATTGGGTTTAATATCGTTTTATCCACCTATTTTATATCTATTAACCACCCACTCCCCGCACAGATCATTTCGATTTTGCGAAGTTTTTTCATTTTAATTCCTATGGCGTTTATTCTTTCATATTTTTGGGGAATGACAGGGGTCTGGCTTGCATACCCTGCCACAGAAATACTAGTATTTATCATTGCATTATCAAAAAGACCTTAAATAAGATCTTAAATTACAGTTTTTTAACAAATAAACAACGGATTGCATTTAAAACTGCAAGAATCATTACTCCTACATCTGCAAAAATTGCCATATACATATTTACTTCACCAAAAGCACCTAAAATTAGACAAGCAAACTTAATTCCTAATGCTAAAACAATATTCTGATAAACAATTCCCAAACACTTTCTTGATATTTTAATTGCCTTCGTAATTTTCATTGGATCATCATCCATCAAAACAACATCTGCCGCTTCAATTGCTGCATCAGACCCCATTGCGCCCATGGCAATTCCTATATCTGCTCTAGATAGAACCGGTGCATCATTAATTCCATCTCCTACAAATGCGAGTTTTGATTTTGCATTATTTTCTCCCAGTAGTTCTTCTACCTTTGTTACTTTATCTGCTGGAAGCAGTTCACTATATACTTTATCAATTTCTAAGGAAGATGCAACCTGTTCTGCCACTTTTTTTGCATCTCCGGTAAGCATTACTGTTTTATTTATCCCAGCCTTTTTTAAAGATGTAATTGCTTCCTTCGCATGTGGTTTTATTATATCCGAAATAACAATATGCCCTGCATACTTACCACTAATTGCCACATGTATAATAGTTCCCGTACTATGACATTCTTTATACGGCACATTTATTCTTCTCATTAGCTTATCATTTCCAGCTGCAACTTCTAATCCATCTACTTTTGCAATTACACCATTTCCACTTACTTCCTCTATATCACTCACACGTGAACGATCAATCTCTTTTCCGTACGCACGCTGAAGACTTTTACTAATCGGATGAGAGGAAGCACTCTCTGCTAATGCTGCATATTCAATCAACCTCTCTTGTTCCATCTCATTATGATGGATCGCATTCACTTCAAAAACTCCTTGTGTCAATGTACCTGTCTTATCAAAAACTACTGTTTTTACTTTTGATAATGTTTCCAGATAATTTGAACCTTTTACTAAAACACCTGCTTGGCTTGCGCCACCGATTCCTGCAAAAAAACTAAGCGGAATACTAATTACTAAAGCACAAGGACAACTTATAATAAGAAATGTCAGAGACCGATAAATCCATGTTCCCCAATCGGCTGACTGCCCCAATGCGAGAATTCTCACAAGTGGTGGAAGCACAGCTAAGGCCAACGCACTATAACATACAAATGGTGTATAGATTTTTGCAAATTTGGAAATAAATTTCTCCGATTTAGACTTTTTAGAGCTTGCATTTTCTACTAAATCTAAAATTTTAGAAACTGTAGATTCACCAAACTCTTTCGTTGTCTTAATTTTTAGTACGCCTGTCATATTAATGCATCCACTAATAATCTCATCTCCGACCTTTGCTTCCCGCGGCAAACTTTCCCCGGTCAACGCACTTGTGTTTAAGCTCGAATTTCCTTCCTCAACAACTCCATCAATCGGCACTTTTTCTCCTGGTTGTACAATAATGATACTTCCTATTTCTACTTCATCCGGATCAACTTGCTCTAACTTTCCATCTTTCTCTATATTAGCATAATCAGGGCGAATATCCATCAATTCGCTAATATTGCGTCGGCTTTTTCCCACTGCATATCCCTGAAACCATTCTCCGATTTGATAAAACAACATAACTGCAATCGCTTCAAAATAATCACCATCCGAGGAAATGGCCAATATCATTGCCCCGACTGTTGCAACTGCCATAAGAAAATTTTCATCAAATACCTGGCGATTCATAATTCCCCGAACAGCTTTTTTCAAAATATCATATCCGATAATAAAATAATTGATCAAATACAGACCTAATCGAATCCATCGCCCTGTGGATGGGAACAAATCTCCCTCTAGAAAAGACAATACATCTTTTGAAAATAATTGCAACACCAATAACATAGCAGATGCAATCAAAATACGAATTAACATTTTCTTTTGCTTCTTTTTCATATTTTTCTTTATTCCTTTCATAGCTATTCTAATTGATTCACGCTCTAATATATAAATAGCACACTCAAAATATCCTCAAAGTATTTTAAGCGTGCTACTTATCATAAAATGTTTTTATTTACAGAAAAATTTCACAATCTGGCTCTACCTTTTTACAAGATGAAAGAACATCCTGCATTACCTTTTTCGGATCATATCCCTCTGCAAATTCAACAATCATCTTCTGTGTCATAAAATTCACAGTAGCACTTTCTACGCCATTCGTTTTGCAAGTAGCATCTTCCATTAAATTTGCGCAATTTGCACAGTCCACCTCAATTTTATAAGTTTTCTTCATGAGTATCCTCCTAAACATATTTCTGCAATTCAACAATTAAGTACTTGTTTAATCATTGTGGTTGTAGTATAATTCAGTTACTCAGAGAAGTCAATATCAAATGAAAAGATTCTGCCAAAAGGGCGAAAAGCGTTTCCAATCGGGAGAAAAAGAGGTTTACAATATGAATAATATTACATTACCACACAACCATAACATTTCACCAGTTTCCAAAAATATCCAAAAAGAGCTGGACAACATTGATAAGTTTCAATTGATTGCTGATATATTCAAACAATTAGGTGATACAACCCGTGTTCGATTATTTTGGCTTTTATGTCATTGTGAAGAATGTGTAATTAATATTTCCGCCATGATGAACATGTCCAGCCCTGCCATTTCACATCATCTCCGGATTCTTCGAAGCAGTGGTCTGATTACTAGTCATCGTACCGGAAAAGAGGTCTACTACCAAGCAGCTGACACAGAACAAAGTCAAATGCTTCATAAAATGATAGAACAAGTTATAGAATTTACATGTCCAAACTAATTAGCAGGAGAATCGTGTATGAATACAAATGGTATTTATCTGTTTTCAGGAATCAAATTAAATTATTTATCTATTACAAGTGAAGATTTACCTTTTTATCATTCCTCTTCTAAACATATTTTAGTCATTGACTATTGTAAGAGCGGAAGAATCGGGTGGAAAACAGATAACGGAAACTATATTTATCTTGGAAGAGGTGATTTTTCTATTCACACTCTGGATTTCTGCTTAAACAGCAAGATTTCTCTTCCAACAGGAATTTATGAAGGATTATCTATCTATATTGATTTAAAAGAATTCAAAAAGAATCCCCCAGAACTTTTATCTGACACCGGGATCACCAGTGATGCTTTATATGAAAAATTATGTAATAATAAAGCATTTCTTCCTTTTGCAGGTAATGTACAAACTGATGCTATTTTTGATTTCTTTTATAATCAGTCTACCGCTACTCAACCGGCTTATCAAAAATTAAAAACACTGGAATTACTCCTTTACCTATATGATAATAAAGAAACGCTTTCTCAACAGCATACTACAAAATATCATCCTGAACAAATTGAAACCATTCGCCAGATTCATGAATACCTTTTACAAAACTTAAATCAACGTATAACAATTGAAGAACTTTCAAAACAATATTTAATGAATCCAACTACTATGAAAGCCTTATTTAAATCAGTTTATGGAACTTCAATTGCTGCACATATGAAAGAACACAGAATGCGAAAAGCATCAGAACTATTATTAAAATCAGAAATGAGTATAGCTGAAATAGCTCTGACTGTCGGATATGACAGCCAGAGCAAATTTTCAACGGCTTTCAAAGACTTCTTTCACATTCTTCCGAAAGAATACCGGAAATTTTATTTTTTGCATCATTCCGATTATCTGTCCTGATAAAATAACTGTCAAAAGAGAATATAAAATTTTATTTAACGGAATATATGATAGCGATGCAACAAGTACTATCAAATCACTTGCCAAATAAATCCACTGAATATCAACCGGAAGTACTGAGGATAAACTCATAGCCAATGCATCATCTCCTGTAGGGGCACCGCCTGCCCGTACGCAAATGCCTACGCTCACTCCCACAAATACCGCTCCTACGATTGCTGCCAAAAGTGGTTTCTCCGCAATCTGTGGAAGCAACGGTTCAAATTGTTCAAAGACTCCATAAAATACTGAAAATCCAATGGACGAAATAAGGGAACAGACAAGAAATCGTTTTCCCAAAAGTTTCCATCCCAGAAAATAACACAATACCGTCAGAAGGAAACCGGAAACAGATGGTGATATTCCTAACCAGTGCTCCAAGAGCAGCGTCAATCCCAAAATTCCCCCTTCTGTAACCCCGGACATGGAATGAATATGATATAGTCCAAATGCTAATAGAGCACTTCCTCCTAATAATAATAGAATCGATGACAATTTTATTTCTTTCCAAATTATACGCATTTCCTAATTTCCTCTCTTTACTTTAATATAAATCCAGTATAAACTCTAGTATAATACCAGAGTCAATAGGAGAATTGGGATTATGAAAAAACATTTTAAAATAGGAGAAATTTCTAAATTATACAATATAGGTGTAGATTCCATTCGATATTATGAAGAAATCGGACTTCTAAATCCTGATCGTTCTGAGTCCGGATATCGCCATTACAGCATACATGACATCTGAAGAAAATGAATATATTACCCAGCTACAATTACCAGTTCAAGATTGAGTCTCTCATAAAAAAACAGATTATTCTTTTGACTCTGTTATGCAAACTGGCTCATATACAGCGCTGCATATTTTCCATTCTGTTTCATTAACGCTTCATGATTTCCCACTTCTTTGATATCCCCGTCTTCCATATAAAGAATCATATCTGCATCTCGAATCGTAGACAGGCGATGAGCAATAACAAAACTGGTTCGTCCTTTCATCAATTCTGCCATCGCCTTTTGAATCAGAACTTCCGTATGTGTGTCTACATTGCTGGTTGCCTCATCTAAGATCATGATTTCCGGGTCTGATGCAATCGCTCTCGCAATAGTAAGCAGCTGGCGTTCCCCCTGTGAAATATTTTCTGCACCTTTACTCAACACCATATCATATCCACCTGGAAGTGTTTTTATAAAACTATGCGCACAAGCAGATTTTGCAGCTTCGATCACTTTTTCTTTCTTCATCTCTTCTTCTGCATAACCAATATTTTCCCGGATCGTGCCTTCAAACAGCCACGTATCCTGCAAAACCATTCCAAACCGATCCCGAAGTTCTTCTCGTGACATATCTGTAATTTTGACACCGTCCACTTTAATAGAACCGCCATTCACTTCATAGAAACGCATCAGGAGATTGATCAGCGTTGTTTTTCCCGCTCCAGTCGGACCTACAACTGCTACTTTTTGTCCCGGTTTTACAGTCAGATTAATTCCATTCATCAACAAACGGTCCGGTGTATATCCGAATTTTACATTTTCAAATGTTACTCGTCCGCTGCGGTCATCTGGAACAATACACTGCTCGCTGTCTGGAATTTCCTCTTCTGCATCAAGCAAACTGAAAATACGATTTCCTGCTGCCGCCGCCGCACCAAAACTTCCTACCATTCCTGCAATTGCAGAAAATGGTTCCGCAAAACGCCATGTGTACTCTAACATTGCCTGTACATTTCCAACTGCGATTTTACCTGCAATTGCCCAAAGACATCCGATAGCCGCACAGAGTACATAACCCAGATCATTTACCAGAGTGGTGATTGGACTAACTACTCCTGCTGTTGTCTCCGCTTTTCTCGAACTTATTTTCAACTCATCATTTAATTTCGAGAATTCTTTCTTTGCTCTTTCTTGATAATTAAACATCTGAACAACTGATTGACCATTGTACATTTCCTCTACATAACCATTTAACTTTCCAAGCAAATCCTGCTGCTGGCTATAATATTTTTCGCTCGCCTTCATCACGCCTGCTGCACTGAGCAAAGAAAGTGGCACCATAATAATCGGAATCAGTGACAAAGCCGGACTAATAAGCAACATCATAATCAAAACACCGATGGCAGTTGTCACCTGTGTGACCACCGCGGTCAGATTCTGACTGATGGTATTATTAATGGTATCTACATCATTGGTGATGACACTTAAAATATCACCATGTGTATGAACATCATAGTAGTTCAATTTTAAACGATGCATTTTCTCATCAATTTCCCGACGAATGGTCTGCATCACATTTGCAGTGATTTTTGCCATTCCAAATCCTTGTAAAAAAGAAAACAACTGTGAAATCAGATAGAGTACAACCAGCGCCGCCAGTAGCCACAAGATAGTTTCCCAATAGAATACTCCATCCGCAATGCTCGCAAACAACGTTGTAGTGACTTTTCCCACAAGAAATGGGGCAAGCACCATAAAAGCAGTACTGATCACCGCCGCTGCCAAAACCAAAACCAGACGGAGCCGATATGCTTTCAAATACCCTAAGAATCGTTTCAATATCTCTGTATTTTTCATATCAAAGCGCCTCCTTCCCTAATTGAATCTCTGCAATTTCCCGATAAAGCGGGCAAGTTTCCAACAATTCCTGATGCGTTCCGTTTCCGACAATCTGTCCGTCATCCACAACCAAAATCCGGTCTGCATCCAAAATCGTACTGATGCGCTGTGCAACCATGATCACTGTCGCATCCTCAATATGTTCTTTTAAATTTTGACGGAGCTGCCTGTCTGTTTTCATATCCAACGCAGAAAAGCTGTCATCAAACACATAAATCTCTGGCTTTTTCATCATCGCTCTTGCAATCGCCATTCTCTGACGCTGACCACCGGAAAGATTCGTACCTCCCTGTGCGATTGCATCATGGTATCCATGCTCTTTCTTGCAGATAAATTCATCCGCACATGCAATTTGTGCCGCCAGTTTCCAATCTTCTTCTGTTCCATTTTCCTTTCCGAAATTCAGGTTCTCTGCGATATCACCGGAAAACAATACATTTTTCTGAGGCACATATCCGATCAGCGAGCGCAGATCTTCTGTTCGATACTCTTTTGCATTTACACCATCGATCAATACCTCTCCAAACATCGGATCATATAGTCTCGGAATCAGTTTCAAGATACTGGACTTTCCTCGTCCTGTTCCTCCGATGATTGCCGTCACCTCTCCCGGATTTGATACAAAACTCACATCTTTCAAAATCGGCTCATCTGCTCCCGGATAAGCAAATGTCACATGACGAAATTCTACCGTTCCATCCATCGGACGATTTTCCATTGAAAAATCTCCATCACAAATGGAACTTTCTGTTTCCAAAACTTCCGCAATTCGCTTTGCACAAGCATAACTGGTCGGAAACATCATAATGACCAAAGAAAGCATCATAACAGAAGTCAATACCATACTGATATACTGGCTGTTTGCCACCAAAGAGCCCACTTCCATAGCACCTATATCTACAAAATACGCACCCATTCCCAAAACTGCCGCTGTTGTAACGCCGAAGATTACGCTGATCACCGGCATCAGAAGACTGGTAATGCGCCCTGCTGCCATAGCTGTCATTGCATAATTCTTATTCGCCTCTTCAAACCGATCCGTTTCCGTTTTTTGTTTATTAAATGCCCGGATAACACGGACACCTTCCAAAGACTCTAAAAACAACCGGTTGATCTGATCCAGTTTTTTTCTAAGCCGGATGGAATATCGGGATGCCAACACCATGATAATCGTCAATGCGATCAGCAATACCGGAATGGCAACCAAAAGGACAGAACTCACTTCCCCGCCCGTAGCTGCTGAAAATACAAGCCCGGCAACTGCCATCATCGGAGCCAGAAGTCCCACTCGCAGCAACAAAGTCAAAAAGTTCTGCACATTGGTAATATCCGAAGTACTTCTTGTCACAAGACTCGCAGTACCGAAGTTATCCATTTCTGCTGCTGAAAACTCCTGCACTTTCGAAAACACTTGATTTCTCAACTGTGCAGCAAACTCCGTAGAAATATACGATGCAATTTTCACCGACAGAAAACTAATCACGCAAGATAGTAATGTGACTCCTGCCATAATCATCGCATATATCCAGATAACGCGATTTTTTCCTTCCGCTACTCCATGACTAATCATCTGTGCTAAAAAGGAAGGGAGCAACATCTGTCCAACTGCCGATAATAGGACCAACGCAAATAATTTTACAATCTGGCTCGTCTTTAACTTTACTTTTGAAAATATGATTTTCATACCCTCTCATTCTCCTTCCCTTATGCTACTTTTTTCTTTATCACTCTAATCTTAGACAATTTAAAAAATATCTTTCCCAGAGCATATTCCTGTAGTGCAAGAGATTCCTTCTGCGAAACATTTCCGCCATAATTCAGAATCTCCATTTCACCGCTCGGCCCCTCTATAAAAATATCAGAAGACGTAAATCCATTTTTCAGATAAAATCTTCGGCGTGCCGCACGCTGCTCCTTATTTTCTGCCGCATCATCCAAAGACTCGATCAAAAGAACTATTTTTTTATCCGCATATTGTCTGCATACATTCTGCATAATAAAACTTCCCGTTCCCTTACTTCGGACCTTAGAGGACACTGCCAGATAATCGACCATCACCATATCTTGATATGGAATCAACACCACAAATCCCAAAAGCTGGTTGCCTTCCGTTGCCGTCATAAGCACCGCCTTCTCCCTTTTCACCGATTGGCGCAGGACAAAATAAGGTTTCCGTTCCCGCTTCGGAAATGCCTCCATATAAATGTCTTTTATTTCCTTCCACTGTTGTGCATTGACTACTGTAAAATTCATCACTACCTCCATGCTTTCATTCTCTGTTTCATAAATCTCTCTTTCTTCATGGAGCATCATATAATGTACAGTAACTGTACAGTCAAGCGTTTTTTATAAAAAATAAAAGAAGGGGCTGTGAAAAAACTCGATTGAGTTTTTTCGCATCCCCCTTTTTGCTTTTGTTGTGTATAAATTTCTAGAATCCTACGCTGAAAAGGCGCACTTCCCCTACCCCATAGAGATTCTCTTTT
>Scrappy_p2__coassemble_1943_pt1 | contig 8770 bp, 12 predicted proteins | sample Scrappy_p2__metabat2_low_PE_009 | metagenome-assembled genome bin Scrappy_p2
AAGCAAAAAGAGGGATGCGAAAAAACTCAATCGAGTTTTTTCACAGCCCCTTTTCATTTTTAGTGGAATATAGTATGATTAACGAAAGAGAATCTTTTTATTTTCTGACAGGAGGAATTTATATGCTGGATACAAATTATGTAACATTAGAAATCGGAAAAACAAAACATATTGCACTTGTAGCTCATGATGGAAAGAAAAAAGAATTAGTTGATTGGTGTGATAAAAATAAAGAGATATTAAAAGGTCATTTTTTATGTGGAACGGGAACTACCGCTCGATTAATTGCTGAGCGAACGGGACTTCCGGTGAAAGGTTATTGCAGCGGACCTCTCGGCGGTGATCAGCAGATTGGTGCTAAAATCGTAGAAGGACAGATTGATTTTATGATCTTTTTATGGGATCCGTTGGAAGCACAGCCACATGATCCGGACGTAAAAGCGTTGCTTAGAATTGCGGTGGTTTATGATATTCCGATTGCAAATAATTTAGCAACAGCTGACTTTATGTTACATTCAAAATATATGAAGGAATCATATAGCCGTAAGATTGAGAATTTTAATATGGCAATTGAAAATAGAGTCGAGCAGATGAAATAATAGGTTTAAATTGCCAGGCAGGATGTATAATAAGCCTGCGGTATACTGAAATAATTCATTTTAGGAGGAAAGAAATGTCAAAATACACAAAGACAAGAATCATGAATGCGTTTCTTTATCTGTTAAATGAAAAAAGTATGGATTGCTTAACAGTAAAAGACATTATTGAAACCGCAGAGGTAAATAGAAATACATTTTATTATCATTTTGAAGATATTTATGATTTATTGCATCAGGTTTTTAAAACAAAATTTGAAGAATTTTGTTCACAGACAGAAAAGTGTGATACATTTTATGAGGAATATATACGTTCGGCAGATTTTTTTATGAAAAATAAGAAAGCGATGTCTCATATATATTATTCTAAAGATCGTGAATTGCTACCAAAATATATGGAAAAATTTACGCTTGTTTTTGTGGAGCGGTTTGTGCGGCATGCAGCGGAAAACTATGAAATTTCCGAAGAGGGAATTAAATATCTGACGACATTTTACAGCTATACAATTGTTGGAAACACAATGCACTGGATTCAGGAAGGGATGCCTCAGTATCGAGAAAAATATTTGTATCTTGTTTCAAAATCATTCGAAGATTCGATTGATGATTTGATTCAGTCTTATTTAAAAAATCGATCATGAGAAAGGATATATTGATAAAATATAGACAAAAGTAAAAATGTGTATGAAATACAGACAGAGAAGTTTCTTTGTCTGTATTTTTTTTTCATTTTTTTGGATATGATAGTGGCAACATAAATCAATATAAATGAAGGTGATTATAAAATGAAAGTTTTGAAAAGAGTAAAAATTGCATACAGTATTGTATCTTTAACTTTGCTTTTGTATGGCTTCTTTTTAGTCGTATATCCGCAGCTGGGGATACAGTGGATTTATAAAATAGGCGGAGTATTGTTTATTGGAATCGGGATTGCAAAAGTGACAGGCTATTTTTCAAAGGATATCTTACAGCTGGCATTTCAGCATGATTTGGCAATGGGGATTGTCTCTATTGTAATCGGAATTTTGATGCTGATGTGGACAAAAGATATGATTCGTATTTTAACGATTTTATTAGGATTATTTATGCTCATAGAAGCATTGCTGAAAATACAAACAGCAATAGATGCCAGACAGATTGGATTTAAAAAATGGTGGCTGATACTTGTAATAGGGATTAGTACAGCTGTGATTGGAGGGCTGTTGATTGCAGCGCCGATAAGAGGTACAAATTTAATCATTCGCCTTATAGGATTGACAATTTTGACTTATGGTTTGATGAATTTATATGTTGTACAAAATACAGTTAATACATTTCGAAGAGAATATAAAATGGAATCTTATGACAAATAAATAACAAAAAGGAAGGAGATTTTATCATGGGATTTACAAATGAAGTAAAAAAAGCAACATTAAAAACAGCGTTTCATTATTTGGAGAAGGATCCAGAAAAAAATATTCACAAATTGATGGCATTGGTGGATAAGTTTGCAGGTGAAGGTCCGGATAGCTTTCCCACACAGAGAGAGGCCATTCGGAATGTATTAGAAGATCCGGAAAATAATATGTATCAATTAATTATGAATATTTTGACTGAAATTGATCAGGAAGTATTAAAAGCAACGTTAGAGAATTTCTTCTTTAATGCAAATATTGTTGGATGGCCAAAGCAGGAAGAAAATAGAAAAAAATATGGCTGTAATATTCCCTGGGCAATACTTCTTGATCCTACTTCTGCATGTAATCTTCATTGTACAGGATGTTGGGCGGCAGAATATGGAAATAAATTAAATTTATCATTTGACGAAATAGATTCGATTATTCAGCAAGGAAAAGAGCTGGGAGTCTACATGTATATTTATACGGGAGGAGAGCCACTTGTTCGAAAAAAAGATTTAATAGCTCTTTGTGAAAAACATCATGATTGTCAATTTTTAAGTTTTACGAATGCAACATTAATTGATGAAGAATTTGCAGATGAGATGCTTAGAGTGAAAAATTTTATACCTGCAATTAGTGTGGAAGGTTTTGAATCAGCGACGGATGGAAGAAGAGGAAACGGTACATATAAAAGAGTCGTGCAAGCAATGGAGTTGTTAAAGAAAAAGCATTTGCCTTTTGGAATATCTTGTTGCTATACAAGCCAGAATTTAGATTCAATCAGTTCATTTGAATTTGTTGATCAAATGACAAAATGGGGAGCAAAGTTTGTATGGTATTTCCACTATATGCCAGTTGGAAATGATGCTGTGCCGGAACTGCTTCCAAATCCAAAACAACGTGAATTCATGTATCATCGAATCCGGGAAATCAGACGAACAAAACCAATTTTTGCAATGGATTTCCAAAATGACGGTGAATATGTAGGAGGCTGTATTGCTGGAGGCAGAAGATATCTGCACATAAATGCAAATGGAGATGTAGATCCTTGTGTATTTATTCATTATTCAGATTCTAATATTCGAGAAAAAATTTATTAGACTGCCTGCGGTCACCACTATTTCAAGCATATCACGATGGGCAGCCGTTCAATGAGAATCATTTGCGGCCATGTCCAATGTTGGAAAATCCAGAATTGCTGCGCAAAATTGTGTATAGTACAGACGCGAATTCTACAGATTTACAATCGCCGGAAAGTGTGGACCACTTATGTGATAAGTGTGTGAGTTATGCAAAAAATTGGATGTCTGTTGCAGATAAATTATGGGTAAACAGTCAGATATTCAAAAGTAGTGAAAAAATAAAAAAATCAAAGGAAATGGAAGGGTGAAAATTTGAAAAAGGAAATGCAGGGATTAGTTTCAAAATTCGATGGTCTGACATTGGAAGTTGAGTTTGTAATCCCAGAAGAAATAAGAGGAATTGTACAGATTGCTCATGGTATGGCAGAGCATAAAGAGCGATATGAACCTTTTATGGAATATATGGAAGAACATGGTTTCCTTGTAGCGATACATGATCATAGAGGTCATGGAAACAGTATAAAAGACAGAGCAGAATTGGAATATTTTTATACTGAAAATATAGAAGGAATTGTTGAAGATTTATATCAAGTGACAAGGCTATTAAAAGAAAAGTATCCGGGGATACCGATCTGCTTATTTAGTCATAGTATGGGAACGTTGGTGGCGAGAAACTACATAAAAAAACATGATGATGAAATTGATAAACTGATTTTATGTGGTCCGCCGACTCAAAATCATGCAGCAGGTTTTGCTCTTTGGATGGCAAAAATATCTAAGAAAGTGAATGGTGAGAAGCATCGGAATCAATGGATTCAAAAGATGGCGTTTGGAGGATATGACAAAAATGGAGAAATAAATTCATGGTTGTCAACGGATAAGGAAGTCGTGCGTCTATATAATCAAGATCCTGGCTGCGGTTATGTATTCACAAATAATGGATTTATTAATCTGTTTCAGTTGATGATTTCTGCCTTCTCTAAGGAAGGGGGGGAAAAGAAAAATCCGGATTTGCCGATTCTGTTAATTGCAGGGCAAGATGATCCTGTTATTCAGAGCAAACGAAAGTATAAGAAATTAGAAAAATTTTTAAATAAACGAGGATATCAGAATACAAAGCAAAGATTATATCCGAATATGCGGCATGAAATTCTAAATGAGAGAAAAAAGAAGATGGTATACCAGGACATTTTAAGATTTATGTGACTTATATATTTTTGCAGTGTAGATAATATACGGAGTTATAATGACAGGATTATTTGATTGACGGAAGATGTATATAGTACTATTATAAAATTACCTGTAGGGTAATTTTATAATAGGATGGCGCGTGTGCAGCTAGTTTATGAAAACTCAAAAGTACAGAAACAATGTACAGATTTGAAGACAGCAAAAAAGCTATTTGGCGGAAATGCTATTATGGCTACAAGCCTTTTTTCCCGAATAAATGCGTTACAGCAAGCGTCATTAAGGATATTGTAGTGATGCCGACATTTCATTTTCACAAGTTGAATGGCAGTATGGAGGGACATTTTGCAATCGATGTTAAGGCAAGAAAAGATCCCTGGAGAATTATCATACAACCGTTATATGAAAATGAAAAAACCTATATACCTTGTAATATTGATGAAATTGCTGGCATGGTAAGAATTGTAGAAATAAAGGAGGTAAGTAACCATTATGAGTAATTGTATTGAGTATAATAACAAGATTGCTTTTCATCCTGGATACTACATCAAAGAGATTATCGATGAGAGCAAAGTTTATCGATTGATATTGCGATGAAGTTATCAAGAATGCTTGGAACCAGTGTAGACTATTGGCTCAATTTGCAGAAAAATTATGATACATTGATCGCAGAGTTTGAATCTGAGAAGGAATTAGAACAGGAAAAAAGGATCTTTAAATATTTTCAGTAGGCCTATTTTAAAGAACATTTTGGTTTGCCTGACTTACCAAGAAAGACAAATGAACAGATAAAGTATGTGAGAGAGTTCTTAAATGTAGCGTCCCTTTCTGTATTTACCAAACCGAACATGGCTGTAAGTTTCAGAAGTATGTCAGAAAACTTGAAAGAAGCAAATATTGCACGAGCAAATGCTATGGTGCAGATTGCAATCAATAAGGCTTTAGCCGCAGAGGCTCCTAAATATGATAAAAAGAAATTTGAGGCGGCTGTTGAATATGCATTAACGTTAACAACAGAGCATAAAGATTTTTATCCATTGATTAAGAAAGCATTTGCTGATGCGGGGGTGATATTTGTGGTTCTTCCGAATCTGCCCGGGTCAGGTATAAATGGAGCAACAAAGAAAGTTGGTCAAAATGTTATGCTTATGGTGAATGATCGAAGATTTTACTCAGATACATTTTGGTTCACTTTATTCCATGAAATTGGTCACATTATCAATGGCGATTATGGAATAACTTTTGAGGATGAACAGAATGGTCAGGAAGATGCTGCTGATAAATACGCTGAAGACAAATTGATTCCACCGGATGCATATAAGGCTTTTTTGGAAAAAAAGCAATATGGAGAACAGGCAATCCGATTGTTTGCCCAGTCTATAGGAAGAGATCCCGGAATTGTGTTAGGCCGATTACAAAATGATAAAAAAGTAGCATTCAAAAATGTTACATTATCTAAAGCACTAAGGCATAAGTATAAAGTAGTAACCGCATAAAATAAAATCAAAGCGCAGGTCATTTACCGTTCCCCATGGTAGATGACCCTTTTCTATGCACATAGATTTCAGCTATTGTCTACTATTTTAAATTATAAAATAAAAAAGAAGAGAGAAATTCTAAATATAGCAGGTACGAGAAAAGTTTTATATATGATATAATGAAAAGAGCTTAATGAAATGTAAATGAGGAATGTCCAGATGAACTTTTGAATGTTCCGGGTATTGGGAAAGTTCGGGTTGACCGAATTAAAACAAGTTGGCAGGAGCAAAAGGAAATCAAGAATATTATGCTCTTTTTACAGAGTCATGAAGTGAGTACTTCTCACGCAACCAAAATATTTAAAACATATGGCAGTGAAAGTATTGAAGTTGTAAAAGAAAACCCATATCGTCTGGCGGATGATATTTGGGGGATTGGATTTAAAACGGCGGATTCCATTGCGCAGAAAATGGGCATTGTTATGCAAATCGAAAGCAATTGCTGGAAAAAGCGCAGGAACTTTTAGAAGTACATGAACCGGAAATACAGATTACTTTAGATGAAATGCTTCGTACCAATGATGTGATTGAGGATACTGGTCTGGAACATGAGGTGGAGGAGATATATCTTCCACCTTATTTCTTTTCAGAGACAGGCTGTGCAAAGCGGCTGTTTAGGTTAATGTCTGTGAATAGAAAGATCAAGGTGGATCCGGATGTGATCATGAAAAAAGTAGAGACAGAATCAGAGATCACCTATGATGAAATCCAGTTGGAGGCAGTCAGGACTGCTATTTCTGCAAAATTCTTTTAGCTGCGCCGACAGGAAGAGCTGCAAAACGGATGTCAGAAGCAACTGGGATGGAAGCGAAGACGATTCATCAGTTATTAGAATACAAGCCACCGGAAGGATATCAAAAAAATGAAGAACATCCATTAGAAGGGGATGTTTTGATTTTGGTGGGAGATATCGATCAGCTGCCAAGTGTCGGGGCAGGAAATGTTTTGCGCGATATTATCGATTCCGGAAGTATTCCGGTTGTGCGTCTTACCAGAATTTTTCGACAGGCACAGGGTAGCAGGATTGTTATGAATGCTCATAGAATTAATAAAGGTGAAACTATCGACATGCGCGGTGGAAAAGATGCAGATTTCTTTTTTGCTGCAAAAGAAACGAATCAGGAAGTGGTCGAAACGATCGTTCAATATTGTAAGACAAATCTGCCACGTTATTATCACGTAGATCCGTTAGAGGATATCCAGGTATTGACACCTATGCAAAGAGGGGAATGTGGAGCAGTAAATTTGAATCAGGTACTGCAGGAAACTATGAATCCATCCAATATTTTTTTGCGCAGAGGCGGAACTCAGTACCGATTACATGATAAGGTTACGTCAGCGCCTTGCGATGGGAAAGAAACAGTTGAAAATCGAACGTGAATTCGTGGTGTTTTTATGACACACCTAAGCGCTTATATTATAAATAACAAGTTACAGACAATAAAAAAGGATATAAGCGAGGAGGAAATCACAATGAGTAAAAAAAGATGGATACAGCAGCACAGGTTTATTTGGTAATATTAATCACTACGATTCAAATGGAAGAAAAATAGGAGAAATAGATTATGTCAAAAGTATATTTTACATTAACAGGAACCAAGTATTATTTTGGAAATGATTTTTTGAAAAAGGGAATGCGAATTATGTTGGTAAAAGAGCCGGATAATGAGTATGATAAAGAAGCGATTAAAGTAATGTATGAAGGTCTTGGGAAAATCGGTTATGTCGCAAATAGCCCATACACAGTGAGTGGAGAATCTATGAGTGCAGGTCGTTTGTATGACAAAATCGGTAAAAAAGGATCCGCAAAGGTAGTGCTGGTTACGCCGGCAGGAATAATTTGCAAGGTCTGTAAGAAGAGCCTCGTGAATCGTTTTGATTTAGAGAAAGAGCAGAGTCTGACTATAAATGAAGAGTAACGGTAATTGCTGGGAGACATCAAAAAGTGGTGTCTCCCAAAGTTATGTGATATAATTTCTTAGAGATTAATATAAAAATGGGGCGAGATTTATGGCATCAGAAATGACAGAGCAGTTATATAAAGTTCTACTTAGTAAAGGATATCCAAAGGAACTTTGCGCAGAGATTGCTTACAAAAATATGAATACGGAGTATACAGCGACTAGAATGCTGGGATATTTGTATCGTTACACAAATCCTAGAGTAGAAGATTTAATAGATGAGATGATCGCGATTCTTAGTGACAGAGAAGAAATAATTAAGAAAAAAGAATTGGAGCATGCACAGGCAGTGATAAATGATGTATATAGAAATGGTTTGCTGTAGGTTTATAAAATAATAAATAACGTATCATGTGGGAAATAGTGTATTAAAATGCAAAAGAATAAGAGGAGGAAGTATATGGAAGAAAGACAGATAAATCCACTTGGTGCAGAGCCAATTGGAAAGTTGCTTGCAAGATTTGCAATTCCGAGCATTATTGCTATGCTGGTGAGTTCTTTGTATAACATTGTAGATCAGTTTTTTATAGGAAGAAGTGTGGGAATGCTTGGAAATGCAGCCACAAATGTCGCATTTCCACTGTCAATCACTTGTACAGCGATTTCGCTTTTGTGTGGAATAGGAGGCGCAGCGAATTTTAACCTTTCTATGGGAAGGAAAGAAAAGGAAAAGGCGGTAAGTTTTGCCGGCGGAGCGATTGGTATGATGCTCATTCTGGGAGTTGTGTTGTGCGTGGTTTCAGAAATTTTTCTGGAACCGATGATGCGAGCGTTTGGTGCTACGGATCAAGTGCTGGATTATGCCTTGTTATATACAGGAATTACAGCGTATGGATTTCCTTTTTTAATTGTTACAACAGGAGGAAGTAATTTAATCCGAGCGGATGGCAGTCCTAAATATTCGATGTTGTGCACATTAGTTGGAGCTATTATCAATACAATTTTAGATCCTCTGTTTATTTTTGGATTTGATATGGGCATGGCAGGTGCCGCCTGGGCTACCATAATAGGACAAATTGTTTCCGG
>Scrappy_p2__coassemble_4870_pt1 | contig 3810 bp, 3 predicted proteins | sample Scrappy_p2__metabat2_low_PE_009 | metagenome-assembled genome bin Scrappy_p2
TGTTACCTCCACATTCTTTTTTATTTTGAATGTCCGCAAAATCCGTCCTACATCACCTGACCACCATATGCTGTAATCATATTGTTTACATCATCATCCAGAGAGAAAATATTACATGTAATATTATTTCGATATTCATCCTTTTACATATTCCAGAAATTCTTCTCCTAAGCTATCCACTACTGGCATTTTCACATCATCCAACCAAACTTCCGCTAAAATAGCTCCTGCTGCCGCCAGTGAATCTATCGGATTTGCAAACAATTCTGGATTATTTTGATCATTACACTTAGCCGTTTTGTCTCCAAACTGAAGTGCTTTCTGCAAAGAAGCAAGTGTATGAAATCCTGTATGAGTTACAACTGCTTCTGCTTTTACAGTTCCCGGTGTCACTACTGGTATTTTAGCACAAAGTGGATTATTCATATACATCAACGGACATATATAGTAGGTAATAACACCTGTTGCACGCAATCGTTCCGCATATGGTGTTTGCTCAAATTCTTTCAACACTCCAGGTGCCGCGGTAAATACTGTTGGTATAAGAACCTTCTCATTTCCGTATTTTTTCAGACGAGCTTCTATACTTCCTTTTATGATAAATTTATTGCCCTATAACTTCATTGCCACATCCCATGCATTCCAGATAACTGTACGCAGATTTCCAACTGCCAGCGCATCTCCAATTAGATGGACATGCTTACTCTTCTCTGCCAGCGGTGCAGGCTTATATCCAACAGACATAATAACGCTGTCTGCATCGATTTTAAAGCTCTTTCCATATTTATCAACCGCAATAACACCGTCTTCCAGTACTTCACTTAAAGTTGTTTCCAAATGTACCGGCACTTTGTTTGTCGCAAAGAAATCTCTCATATAACTTGCATTTGCAAGACAGATGCCCTTTACTGCAATCAAATCATTTTTCATTTCTACAATTGTTGGTTTCTTTCCTTGCAGATAGAGATCATAAGCAATTTCACACCCGGTCAGACCGCCACCGATGATGGTGACATTCTCTCCTACTTCTTTCTCGCCCAGCAGATATTCCACTGCATCCATTGCGTGTTCCACGCCTTTTACCGGGATTGTACGTGCAACTGCTCCTGTTGCAACAATCACTTCATCCGCCTGCAATGTTTCTACATTCTTTACTTCTGTATTTAATTTCACCTCAATTGGGTATTTTAAAATTTCTCTCTGATACCATGCAATCAGGTCGCGGTCTTTTTCCTTAAAGGACGGTGCTGCTGCCGCAATAAAAATACCGCCGATACCACCGCCGACAATGCCAACCTTTTTCTTTTTCTTTGCCGGAACGATTTTGTACTTCTTGGTCTGCATCGTTTCCGGATTCAATGCACAACGTGCCATATGCCGTACATCACCCATTGGCTGTCCATTGGCAATTCCTTTGTAATGTGTCATAGTGAAACAGCCATTATGACAGCAGATACATGGACGGATATCTTCCAGCCGGTCTTCTATCAACTTGGTGATCCACTCTCCATCTGCAAGGAACTGGCGAGCGATACCCACACCATCAATTCTGCCTTCCGCAACAGCCTGTGCTCCCACATCTGGCTCCATACGCCCTGCACAAACAACAGGGATATCTACAAACTTCTTAATATGCGCTACATCTTCCAAATTACAGTTCTGCGGCATATACTGCGGCGGATGTGCCCAATACCATGCATCATAAGTACCATTGTCTGCATTGAGCATATCATAGCCTGCATCCTGCAAATACTTAGCCGCTCTTTCACTTTCTTCCATATCGCGACCAATCTCTACATAGTCTTCTCCCGGCATTGCGCCCACGCAAAAATCTTTTGTCTTAGACAATACAGAATATCTCAGAGAAACCGGATAATCACTTCCGCAGGCAGACTTAATCTTCTTCACGATAGCAGTTGCAAACCGATATCGATTTTCAAAAGAACCGCCAAACTGATCCTTTCTCTTATTCGTATATTTCAAAGTAAACTGATCCAGCAAATATCCTTCGTGTACTGCATGCACTTCCACGCCGTCTACGCCAGCCGCCTTACAAAGGGCCGCCGTTTTAGCAAATGCATCGATGATTTCATGAATTTCTTTTAATGTCATCTCACGACAAGTTACTTTATCTGACCATCTGGAAGGAAGTACGCTGGGACTTGCAGACTGATACTGTACGTCAATAATCGGCTTTGCCAATGCATGACGTACCGCCCATAGGACAAAGAACGATACGATTCTTAATCTCAACATTTCCGATTTTCCATGGGGTAAATAATGCCTCATACTTTGGGTTCATAGTTCCCATATAAATCTCTCCTTCGATTATAGGCAGTATTTTCACAATATGAAAAATAAAAATACTGGTATCTTATTACCTCATTATAATAATCTACCAGTATTTAAGCAAGCAATTATTCTTTTTTGTAAAAATTGCACAAATACAATTTATTTAAATGAACCGCACACAGCTTTTGCGCGTTATGCATTCCATTCCCGAACATTATCACGAATCCAATCACACAATTCTAGAACACCTTCACCTGTCTTTGCAGAGATTTCAAAAATCTGAATCTTTGGATTCCGCATCTTTGCATATTCTGTTACCTTCTCCACATCGAAATCAAAATACGGAAGCACATCGATCTTATTGATAATCAAAATATCGCACACTTCAAACATCAGTGGATATTTCAGCGGTTTATCATGCCCTTCCGGTACACTTAAAATCACTGCATTTTTTACTGCTCCCGTATCAAATTCTGCCGGGCACACCAGATTTCCCACATTTTCCAATACCACAAAATCCAAATCGTCTGTTCCAAATTCCTTCAGTCCCTGACGGGTCATATCTGCATCCAGATGACACATCCCGCCTGTGTGGAGCTGAATGGAACGCACACCTACTTTTTCCATCGTCTCTGCGTCGACTTTTGAATCAATATCCGCCTCCATAACGCCCATGCGAATCTCGCCTTTCAGCGCATTGGCAATTGCGGTCAATGTGGTTGTCTTTCCGGAACCCGGAGAAGACATCAGATTCAAAAGAAATGTTTTCGATTTCTTCAAATCCTCTCTCAACAAATCTGCATCTTTATCATTATCTTCAAAAATACTTCTTTTTAATTCAATAACCTTAAAATCCTGCATTGCGCTTTCCTCCTGATGACTTTACAAATTTGTACTTATTATAGCATTACAGGTAGCTTTCTGTCGAGTATACTTCTCCTCCATCCGCTGCTTTTACTATAAGTCGTTCCAATTCCAAAAAAGAAAAAGGTCGTTCCCCTTGATTTCTCAAGAATTACGACCTTACAACTGCGGATGACAGGACTTGAACCTGCACGTCGAAGACACTAGATCCTAAGTCTAGCGCGTCTGCCAATTCCGCCACATCCGCATATTTTGTTTTCTGTAATATAGTATTGCAGGAAAACATATGATATAAAGTATAGCGGAAACCCTTGTTACATTCGAATTTCCGCCATTCTTCCATCATGAGCGTGCGGGGATTCGAACCCCGGACAACTTGATTAAAAGTCAAGTGCTCTACCAACTGAGCTACACGCCCGTATTAAATTATTACCCGACCTGTCCAGGCAAACTGGGCTAGTTGGATTCGAACCAACGAATGCAGGAGTCAAAGTCCTGTGCCTTACCGCTTGGCGATAGCCCATTAAAGACTTTCTCGACACCGCGATTTGCTGGTGCGTCTTCTTTATCTCTGTTGCTTACTATACAACAGATAAAAGAAAAGGGTGGGTAGTGGGACTCGAACCCACGATATCCAGAACCACAATCTGGCGC
>Scrappy_p2__coassemble_5651_pt1 | contig 3384 bp, 4 predicted proteins | sample Scrappy_p2__metabat2_low_PE_009 | metagenome-assembled genome bin Scrappy_p2
GTGCAAAGAAAGATGCTATGATATTTGCAGGTGTAGCAATTTTTGTCTATGTAGTCACTGTATATAACTTGATAAGTAGATTTATGTAAATTGCGGCTTGTTCAGTTGAGAATAAAATAGAAAAACAGGAATTTGGGGAGAAAATATTTTGAGAACATACAAGGATAAAGAGGAATTAAAAAATGAGATAAATAAAAGTTTTGAAAAGTATATTTCTGAATTTGATAATATTCCGGAATCTTTAAAAGATAAGAGAGTAATCGAAGTAGACAGAACTCCGGCAGAAAATCTTGCTTATCAAGTTGGATGGACGACATTAGTTTTGAAATGGGAAGATGATGAGAAACATGGAATTGAAGTGAAAACACCATCAGAGATGTTTAAATGGAATCAATTAGGAGATTTATATCAGTGGTTTACAGATACTTACTCATATTTATCATTAGCAGAGTTGAAAGATAAATTAAAAGAAAATATTACATCTATCCATATAATGATTGATTCAATGAGCGAGAAAGAACTATTTCAACCACATATGAGAAAGTGGGCTGATGATGCTACAAAAACAGCAGTATGGGAAGTTTATAAGTTCATTCACGTTAATACTGTTGCTCCTTTTGGAACTTTTAGAACTAAGATTAGAAAATGGAAAAAGATAGCATTGTAAATAAGTAGTTGTGGAGGAATGAAGAGGGCAATGAATTAACTGGTTCCGGTGATATTGAAAGCGAGACGTTTAAACAATTTATGGATGAATAAACGGGAAGTTGACACGGTAAATAAGTAATTAAGAGTATGATGATAGGGAAAGATAATTAGAGATATGCAGCTAAAAGAGATGATGATGACGAAGAAGATGAAGATTTTTCTTATGAAAATGAAATTAATGCTAGAAAAATAGATAAGATTATTCAATTTTTAAATGAATTATAAGCATAATAGATCAATGGAAAATTCTAGTCTTTTGGTGTAATCGCATTAACAGAGGGAATGCATTTTGGTAAAAAAACTTTCATTAAACGAACTGAAAAGTTTGATCATATATGGTAGTCAATATGGAACAGCAAAAGCATACACCACAAAACTTTCAGAGATAACGGAAATTCCTTGCGTAAGTTATGAAAACATAAAGGATATAAGGAATTATTCAGATGTTTCAGTCCTGTTACTTGCATAAAGCCTTAGAAAATCTGGTGTCGTTGATTGATAAAGAAACATATAGAAAAAGTTATTTATCTGTATATGATGGAAAAGAAAAATATCAAATGAGTTGTATTCATATATTTTATATTGAAAGTGAAAATGATAAGGTTTTTGTTTATACTTCGAATCGAAAATTTCAATGCAAGAAGAAGTTGTATGAATTGGAAAACGAACTTCCGGATTATTTTTCCAGAATCTCGAAATCTGCAATCTTGAATTTAAGAAAAGTAGAACATTATAGCCCACAATTAAACGGAGTGATGAAGGCGGTTCTGAATAATCAGCAAGTAGTGTATATTTCGCGGAAATATTTACGTGAGATTCGGCTCAAAAATGGGAGGGGAATCGTATGAGAAAGGAAGAGTGCATAGAAGAACTTCTGAAAAGTGTGAAGATAGGTTTGGTCTTATTTTTTTCTGCTGTCATATCTTTGATGTTGAATCACGATATGGTTCATTTAGAGCTTTTTTCGGAGAAGATATTCTTGATAGTGGGGATTTACATTGGTGTTGTCATAATAATACGGCTTATGTTATCTTCTAAAATTATTCGGAAAATCAGTTTTTTGTTTTCGGGAGCAGCAATTGTTTGGTGGTCATTTCTTATTTATTTCCTTGTTTCTACAATTAGTCAGTTTTTGGTTGATTATGTGCGGAATATTGTGATTATGCATTTGGCGATTGCATTGTTTGCTGTGTTGGGGAATTATTTGTATATGAGGTATGTTTCTAAAGAATTGAATGGCAGTGAATGGAAAAAGAAGTTGGTTCTTCTGGAGGATTTGGAGCGGAAACCGAGAAATGAAGATGAGTTTATGGAGTGCATTGCTTTATATTGCAAGAAAAATGCGTTGGATCTGGAAGTGCTTCAATATGGAATCCCTGCGAAAGTAAAAATGGGGGATGAGCTGTATGAAGTGAAACTGGTAGAATATTGTAGTCTTTCCAATGGGATTGTTTCAGCATTGGAATTTCGATTAACAGAAGAGTGATGAAAAGGCACATTATCCTATGAATAAAACTCTATAGGACGATGTGCCTTTGGATTTATTTTGTATCTAACATGGCTGATTGTCTTTAGTTTCTAACATGAACATATCCGCGGTTTGCGCTGGATTCCGGAGAGGAATGTCCGTCGTTTGGAACCTGTTCACGTTCTTTATCACTGAGACGTCCTGCTGTCATTGCGTCAGCGTAGTTGATCGGGTGATTTCTCATATGTACTTTCATCAATTCAAACAGACGAAGTACCGGACGTTTTGATTCCAAAGCACCTGTTGCATCAATATAATGACATCCGGTCTGGGCAGCAAGTTTTTTCAAAAGTGCATTGAGTTTGATTGCTTCCGGGCGATTGGAGACAATAGAAACAATGTAAATTTCTGCCTGTGTCTTTGTATGAATCATGTAGAGCAGCCATTCATATTTACTGATAAAACTTTCTTCGTTAAGTGTTTCATCCTGAATATCAACATCTCCCAGATTGACAAAAATCTTTCGTGGGTTCAGATCAAAAAGACATACTTTCAAATAATTTTCAATTTGATTGATACGGATATCTTTGATACTGCGGTTATAAATTGGTTCTGTAATGCGGTAAGCCTGTGTCAGTTCACCTAACGGTAAATTTGCAAAGGTATTGGAACCGAAGAGCACTACGCCGCCGGCCTCGGTAACACTGTTTAATTCGCGATATGTCTGCATTTCATCATCCCCCTGATTGAATTCTTTCTGTGCAGAAGCAGCATAGATTGTTTCTGTTGAAACAGTATTGTCTGTGTTTCCGGAAATTTCTTTTGCGAGCTTGCTGCTTGCTTTTTCTGCCTGTTTGTCATAACGGCGATTAATAAAGTAAACGACTACATTTGCAGATACAACAATGAGATTCAGCAAGTACACAACGAGTACATAATTAAATTTATGAGTATAAATTTTTGCAGAGATACCGGCAATATATCCGAAGATGATCAGCAGAATAAACTGCAGACTCATATTTTTTGCAGATTTTGCTTTGATGTTTTTTGATAAGTTCATTGGCCAGGAGAGACCAAAACAAACTAACATTGTAGATTCTAAAAGTTCAGCCATTTTAAAATTCCTCTCTTTCCTTTATAAAACATATGATTTCTTTCCTTAAGTCCTGAGTTAGTGTAGCATTGACTTTCTACAATGTCTAATATAT